>OLRG01003079.1_pt1 | contig 10947 bp, 8 predicted proteins | sample 1672331 | NCBI WGS metagenome assembly OLRG01 (sample SAMEA3136672, study PRJEB25190) | human gut metagenome
CTTCCGCAGCGCCCCCGGCATGGTCAAAATGTCCATGTGTCAATAAAATTGCAACAGGATTTAACTTTTCTTCCTCTATGATCTGTATCAGACGATCCGCATTTGCCCCCGGATCAATCAGAATCATCTCTTTCGTCTCATCATTGACCGCGAAATAGCAGTTCGTCTGCACCGGTCCTACCACATACTGTTCTACCTTAAGAGGCGCCATCTTTTTCCCTCCGTCTGCCTTTCCTGCTTCATCAGCCTGTCGTTCTCACAATATCAATCACGCTGTCGATCTGGCGCAGCTTATCAATCACGCTGCCCAGCTCCTCTCTGCCCTTCGTGCTGAAGGACACATCGATCGTCGCCACGCCCTGTTTGCTCGTCTTGGAGTGGATCGCATCAATATCGATCTCACGCTCCGTGAACACTCTCGTGATGTCGACCAGAAGTCCGGTACGGTTGTTGGCATAAACATGAATCTCTGCCATGTATTTCTCTGAGTTTTTGTTTTCGTCCGGCTGCCACTCTGCCTCAATAAGTCTGGAGCGATCCAACTCAGACATATTCAGAACATTGACACAGTCTGTCCGGTGAATGGTAATACCTCTTCCTCTTGTGACAAAGCCAACAATCTCATCACCTGGAATAGGGCTGCAGCATTTTGAGAAACGTACTGCCACATCATGAATGCCCTTTACCACAATACCGCCTTTGTTCTTGGTAATGTGAAGTTTTTCCTGTGGGTCGGCAGCAGCTTCCAGAACCTGCTCATCTGTAAGATTCTTCTGGTTCTCTTTTTCGTATGCCTCTATTAGTTTGTTAAAGACCTGACCTTCTTTCAGACCACCATGTCCTATAGCTGCCAGTACAGAATCCCAGTCCCGGAAACCATATTTACGCATAACTGCTTCCAGATACTGGCTCTTGGTATAGGTACTGATCTTGAATCCTTTGGACTTGGCATACTGAGCCAGCATTTCCTTGCCCTTCAGGATATTGTCTTCTTTCAGTTCTTTTTTGAACCACTGGTTGATCTTGTTCTTTGCCTGGGTACTCTTAACCAATTTCAGCCAGTCTCTGCTTGGCCCCTGAGAGTTCATGGATGTAATGATCTCGATACGGTCACCATTCTTGATCTGGTACTCGATAGGAACCAGTTTACCATTGACTCTGGCACCTACCATACGGTTACCTACTGCACTGTGCACACTGTAGGCAAAATCAATAGGTGTGGAGCCATTGGGAAGTGTCTTTACATCTCCCTGTGGAGTGAAACAATACACACTGTCTGCAAAAAGATCCAGGTCGTTCTTAAGAAGACTCATAAACTCTCTGTTGTCTGACATATCCTTCTGCCATTCCAGAATCTGGCGGAGCCAGTTCAGCTTTTCTTCTTCTCTCTTGTCTACCGGAACCTTTCCGTCGGAAGACTCTTTATATTTCCAGTGTGCTGCAATACCATACTCAGCGGTCTTGTGCATCTCAAAAGTACGGATCTGAATCTCAAAAGGCTGTCCGTTTGGTCCGATCAGTGTCGTATGAAGAGACTGGTACATGTTGGGCTTAGGCATGGCAATATAGTCTTTGAATCTGCCTGGAATTGGCTTGTACATCTCATGGATCACACCAAGTGCAGCATAACAGTCTTTTACGGTATCTACCAGAATACGTACCGCAAACAGATCATAGATCTGGTCAATGGTCTTGTCCTGATTGACCATTTTTTTATAAATGCTGAAGAAATGCTTGATTCTTCCATCTACCTGAGCTTTGATTCCTGCATCGTCCATATGTTGTTTGACTTGTTTGACGATTCCATCAACAAACAGCTGACGCTCACTTTTACGAAGAGCAATCTTGTTTACAAGATCATAATAAACATCTGGTTTCAGATATTTCAGTGACAGGTCATCCAGCTCTACTTTGATCTTGGAAATACCAAGGCGCATGGCGATGGGTGCATAAATATCCATGGTCTCTCTTGCTTTTTCCTGCTGCTTCTCCGGACGCATATACTGCAGCGTACGCATGTTGTGAAGCCGGTCAGCAAGTTTGATCAGAATAACCCTGATATCCTTTGCCATGGCAAGAAACATCTTACGGAGATTTTCTGCCTGCTGTTCTACTTTGTCCGCAGAATAATTCAGCTGACCCAGCTTGGTAACTCCGTCCACAAGAAGAGCAACTTCTGCACCGAACTCTCTTTCCAGCTCCTCACAGGTCATCCATGTATCCTCTACAGAATCATGAAGAAGTCCTGCCACGATGGTTTCTTTGTCAAGTTCCAGGTCAGCAAGTATGATCGCAACACATAGAGGATGAATGATATATGGTTCTCCTGATTTTCGTTTCTGATCCTTATGAGCCTCTCTCGCAACTTCATAAGCCTTCTCGATCATGGAAATATCTGTTGAAGGATGATATTTTTTGACGCTGGCGATCAGTTCATTATAAAGTACTTCCGGGCTGGTAAAATCACTCATGGATTTTACTGCTGCATCTGCTTTTTTTACGGATTCCAGTTTTTCTTTTTCTACCTGTCCGGCTGATCTGTCAGTCTGTGTGTTTTTTGTTTTCTCTGCCATTCTCTCCCACCTGCCTGCCTGTGAATATTTTATCTTCCGGTAACTGTCTGTCCCCTCCTGGACCAATCATAAAGATTATTTGCCGTCGTAGCAAATTACAGATGCCACATCATAGCCTGCAAGTTTTTCTCTTCCCTTAAGACCAGCCAGCTCCATAAGGAATACAACCTTAACAACTTCGCCGCCAAGCTCTTCCACCAGTTTGATAGCAGCTTCTACGGTACCGCCTGTAGCAATCAGATCATCAATGATAGCAACTTTCTGACCTGGTTTGATAGAATCTTTATGCATTTCAATGGTAGCACTGCCATACTCCAGATCATAACTTCTGGAAACTGTCTCACATGGAAGTTTACCTTTCTTTCTTACAGGTACAAATGGTTTGTGAAGATTATAAGCAATAGGCACACCAAAGATAAAACCTCTGGACTCTGTTCCTACGATCACATCCACATCTGTATCTTTCAGACATTCCTGCATGGAATCAATGGCAAGTTTCAGTCCGTCTGCATCCTGCAGGATACTGGTTACATCTCGAAAGATAATCCCTGGTTCCGGAAAATCCGGAATACTTCTTACATATTCTTCTATTTTTTTCATTATACGGTACCTCCGCCATTTTCTTAAATCTTAGAATTTCAGTATATCACTTTTTTTTTAGGGAATCAATCACCAAAGCCGACAAGACTCAGCAGAATACCTGCTTTCCCGCTGTGGGATTCTCCCATAATTCACCATAAATAGCAGTTTTTCAACAATAATTCCTTATGACTGCCTGCAATGTCTCTCTTCCCTGATAGGAATTGATCTCCGGATAATACGTAACGGAAATCCGTTCATGGTTTTTCACAAACTCTGCAAATTTCTCTGCTTCCCCAAAATAAACTGCATCAACAGATGTTCCTGATCCGTCTGTAAGTTTCATCTTGGCTACATTATGATTTTTTCCAAAAATCCTCAGATTTAAAACAGAAAGATTTTTCTGTGCAAAGAGAGGTTTTACATTCCCTTTTCCAAAAGGTTCCAGAAGACTCAGCTGCTCCACAAGCTCTCTAGAAATATAGGACACCGGCATAGGTACATCTATGACAATCTTCGGTCTCAGATCTTCCTCTGTAAGTGTGCAGTTTTCGTTAAGTCTTTTTCTGAATCTCTCAATATTTTCTTCTTTGATAGAAAGCCCTGCAGCCATTGGATGTCCGCCAAACTGTTCCAGAAAATCTCTGCACTTTACAAGTTCTTCATACATAGAATAGGCTTCAATGGAGCGTCCGCTTCCTTTGGCCGATTTTTCACCTTTCGTAAGAACAAAGACTGGTTTATTGTATAGTTCTCTGATTCGTCCTGCAATGATCCCTGCCAGACTTTCATGGCAATCCGGAAGATAGATCACCAGAACCCTGTCGTTTTTTAAATCTGAATTTTCCACTTTTTCAACGGCTTCTTCTTTCCCCTGTTCTGTCATTGCCTTACGGCTTTCGTTCAGAGCAATGAGATCCCCTGCCAGTCTGGCTGCCTCCACAGGATCCTGTTCACAGAGAAGCTTCAGTGCTCTGGAGGCAGTGTCCAGTCTGCCGCTTGCATTAATGCATGGTCCCAGCACAAATCCCACATGATAGGAACTGATCTCTGCGTGTTCCAGATTATTTACCTGGATCAGTGCTTTCAGCCCCGGTGTTTCTGTATGGGACAGCTGACGCAGTCCTTCTTTTACAATAATCCGGTTTTCTCCCTGGAGATCCATAACATCGCCTACTGTAGCCACTGCTGCCAGCTCTGTAAATGTGAGAATTTCTTCTGTTGGAATTCCTGCATTTTCATACATAATCCAGATCAGTTTCCATGCAACTACAGCTCCGCAGAGATTTTTGTTTGGATATGGGCAGTTCTGCTGTTTGGGATTAACTACTGCATCTGCCGGTGGAATGATCCATTTTCTTCCATTTTTTGTATCCCGAAACGGAACATCATGATGATCGGTAATCACCACTGTCATCCCTGATTCTTTAGCTTCCGTAATTTCATTATAAGCAGCGATCCCATTATCACAGGTAACAATCGTATCAATTCCATCTTCCAGCGCCTTACTGATCAGATGCTCATTGATTCCGTAACCATCTTTAATTCTGTCCGGGATACAGGTATCCACTTTTGCCCCCAGTCTTTTAAGACCTTTCAGAAGAATTGTTGTAGATGTAACACCATCTATATCATAATCACCAATGATTCTTATTCTGCATCCTTCCTGTATCTTCTTTTCCAGGATTTCTGCTGCCTTTTCCAGATCTTTCATTTTCCTTCCAGAAGGCAGATCTGCAAGAGTACCATGAAGATACTCCTGGATCTTTTCATCACCGATCACATCTCTGTTCCGGATCAGTCTGGCAATCACTGGATTGATCCTAAACTTCTCTGCTATGCCATAAAAATCAGCCTTTTTGGTACATACTACCCATTTTTCCATTTTCCTTATAATCCTTTTCTTCCTAAAAACAGGTCCCGGAGCAGCTAAGCCACCCCGGGATCCTTGTATCTGTTACTTCAGATTCTGTTATTTATTTGTCCTGGTCTTCATCTTTTACAGCTGCTTCTTTTGCCGCTGCCTCCTGTGCTGCCAGACGTTCCGCTACTCTCTTGCGGTTTTTCTTCTTTGGCTGATCAGGATTCTTCTTTCCAGAAGTCTGTGAAGCCTGTTTCTGTGTATTCTGTTTTTTCTGGACTGGAGCAGCCTTGGTTCCTACAGCTGCTGGCTGAGTAGCTTTCTTAATATGCTGTCTCATTACCAGCCACAGAGCACCTGTAATGCATACAGAAGAATATGCACCGCAGATAACACCTACCATCAGAGGTGCTGCAAACTCACGAATAGAAGATACACCCATGACATAAAGAACAGCTACCATTACAAATGTTGTAAAGGAAGTGTAAATACTTCTGGTAAGAGTCTGCATAATACTTTCATTAACAATCTCCGGAAGATTGGATGGATTCTTGCTTCCATGCATGTTCTCGCGGATACGGTCAAAGATTACGATAGTCGCATTGATGGAATAACCAACAATAGTCAGCATACAAGCAATAAACGTATTACCTACAGAAGTTCTGGAAACTGCATAGAATGTCAGGACGATCAGTACGTCATGAAGAAGTGCCAGAACAGCACTGCTTGCAAAACGGACATCCTTGAAACGGAACCAGATGTAAAGCAGCATACAGATCGTTGCCACAATAACAGCCACAATTGCATCTCTTCTCATCTCGGAGCTTACAGTTGCGGAAATACTTTCTGTAGTCGTAAGACTGTCATCAATGTCAAACTTCTCAACCAGAGCTTCACTCAGTTTCTCACGTTCTTTCTGAGAAAGTGTACGCGTCTTGATCACAACCTGATTGGTTCCTACTACCTTTGTAGGCTGTACATTCTTGTCACCTGTTACTTTCTCTACAACAGGGGTCACGTCGGAGTCAATCTTTTTGATATCCATGTCTTCGTTAAAGGTAACTGTTGTTGCAGTACCTCCGGAGAAGTCAAGTGCATAATTCAGACTGGTTCCATTTGTCTGATGGTGAATTACCATAGCCAGCGGACCGCAGAGGATCAGCACAATAGACAGAATAAAGAAGATTTTACGTTTGCCTACAAAATCAAAAGCTTTACGCTCTTTTTCTTTACCGTAGAACTTCGGATCACGAACACCTACCGCATAAAGGGCGTTTACAATAAATCTAGAAACTACCAGTGCTGTAAACATGGAAATAATGATACCGATTGCCAATGTGTAAGCAAATCCTTTTACAGTACCTGAGCCAAGCCACATCAGCACCAAAGAGGCGATCAGTGTGGTAATGTTTCCGTCGAAGATCGCACTGAATGCTTTGGAGAAACCTAACTTAATTGATGTTCTTACGGAGTTTCCTACTGTAATCTCTTCCCTTATTCGGGCATAAATAATAACATTGGCATCTACCGCCATACCAATACCCAGGATGATACCTGCGATACCAGGAAGTGTAAGGGTAATATCAAAGGCATTCAACGTGATCAGCACAAGTGCTGTATACAGAACCAGCGCAATACCTGCAACTAATCCCGGTACACGATACACAAAGATCATAAACAGAATTACGATCACAAGACCAATAGCACCTGCCATAACGCTGGTGGAGATTGCTTCTTCACCCAGCTGTGCTGCTACTACACTGGAACGGAGTTCTTCCAGTTCAAGACTCAGAGAACCGATACGGATATAGGAAGCAAGGTTCTGGGCTTCTTCCACACCGGACATACCTGTGATCTGTGCCTGTCCACCTGTGATTGCTTCGTTTACCTTCGGTGCGCTTAAAATCTGGTCATCATATACGATGGCGATCTGTTTGCCCACATTAGCTTCTGTAGCATCTGCAAACTTCTTTTTGCCATCGTCTGTAAGTGTCAGACTGACTGCATACTCTCTGGAACTGTTCTGACTGGACTGATATGCACCACCTTGTGCATCTGCAACATCAGTTCCTTCAAGAACTACTGAACCGGCCTCACGAATCTCATCCAGACTTCTGGAGAGTACATAACCGTTGCCGCCACTTGTGAAGTTCTGATTTCCGTCAGCGTCTGTCTGCTCAATAAAGCAGAGAGAACCAGGTTTTCCAAGATCGTTCAGAATCGCATCTGCATCTGTTGCACCAGGGATCTCTACTGTAATACGGTTATCCCCTTCTTTGTATGCCTGTGCTTCTGTGCTGTACTGTTCCACACGCTTCTGCATCTTGTAAACAGTATCTGCCATGTCTTCGCTGCTTGGATTACTTTCTTTGGTCTGGTAAGTGATGCTTACACCACCGGACAGGTCAAGACCGGTCTTGATGTTTTTGGCTGAACCGGTTCCTGTAGGACCAATACCAACACCTGCCGTATAGCACAGAAAGACTGTGATAATGGCGGTCAGAAGCAGCACAACGATCCCTTTGTTTTTCTTCATTGTTCTTTCCCTTCTTTCCTTCTTAGTCCGCTAAGGCGGCCTTTATCATGATTGCGCACTCCACTCGTTTCCGCTGAAGTTCACATCCGATATCATAATTACCATTGATGTCTTTCTGGAAATGATATGCATTGGCTGCACATCCTCCACTGCAGTAAAATCTGGCAAAGCAGTCTTTGCAGGCCGGCTTTGTATAAACATTACATCTGCTGAAATCATTTCTCACGGAAGGTTTGGTAATTCCTTCATCTACATTTCCCATAAGGAACTGTTCTTCCCCTACAAACTGATGACATGGGTAAAAATCACCCCATGGTGTAACTGCAAGGTATTCTGTTCCTGAACCGCATCCTGACAGACGCTTGTAAACGCAGGGACCACCTGTAAGGTCGATCATAAAATGGAAGAAATTAAATCCTCTTCCCTCTTTTTCTCTTTTTATCATTTCTTTTGCAAGAGCATCATACTCTTCCATAATCTGTGGAAGATCTTCTCTGCGAATTGCATATTCTTCTTCGTCAGCAGCAACTACAGGCTCTACAGAAATCTGCTTGAAGCCCAGATCTGCCAGATGAAGAACATCCTTTGAGAAATCAAGATTATGATGTGTAAAAGTTCCTCTTACATAATATTTATCCTGATTACGAGATTCTGCAAACTTCTGGAATTTCGGAATGATCAAATCATAGCTTCCGGCTCCCTTACGGAATGGTCTCATATAATCATGTACTTCTTTACGTCCGTCAACGCTCAGTACAACGTTGCCCATTTCTTTGTTACAGAACTCCATTACTTCATCATTGAGAAGTACACCGTTGGTAGTCAATGTGAAACGGAATTTCTTGTTGTGGGCTTCTTCCTGGGAACGTCCATATGCCACCAAATCCTTTACCACCTGCCAGTTCATAAGAGGCTCTCCGCCAAAAAAGTCTACTTCCAGGTTCTTTCTGGAACCGGAATTGGCAATGAGGAAATCCAGAGCTTTCTTTCCTACTTCATAAGACATCAATGCTCTTCTTCCATGATATTCCCCTTCTTCGGCAAAACAATACCGACATGCCAGATTACAGTCATGTGCAATATGGAGACATAATGCCTTGACTACGGTCTGTCGATTCTTTGTAAATTCTTCTATAACATTTTCGTAAGCATCTCTGGTAAACAGCATACCATCGTTTCTGAGTTTTTCACATTCTCTGACAGAAGTACTGATATCTTCTGCAGAAAAATGCTCCTTCAATCTGTCTACAATCTCAGTTTCTGTAAGTCCTTCCTCCATAAATGGAAGTACTTCATATGTAACCTGATCTACCAGATGAATGCATCCACTGTTAATATCCAGAACAATGTTGTATCCATTGCTCTGATATCTGTGTATCAGACTCATTTCTGAAAAATCCTTTCCTTTAATAATTGTTCATTAAAGCAAGAATAAGCAGCGGCTTTGACCCCGCTGCTTAGCTGACAGTTCTGAACCCTATTATTTGTTCTCGCAGCTCTGATTTCCTACTGTACAGGAAGTCTTACATGCAGACTGGCAAGATGTCTGGCATTCACCACATCCACCTTTTTTTACAGTATTCTGCAGATTCTTTGTATTTAATGTTTTGATATGTTCCATTACATATGTCCTCCTTATATATAGTTATCTGGGCATAGTATAGCATAAAAGACGTACAAATAAAAGACTTTTTTTCTTATGCTAGCATCCCTCCCAGAGCTCCACCTCCAAGACACATACAGAAGGTAGTTACAGCGTGAGAAACTGTCATATTCCACTTTCCCTGAACTGCGAAAGACACAAGCAGAAGAAGCATGAAATAACACAGACCAGTTAGCGTTCCCCATCGGTATTTATCTTTTCGCATAAGTTTTCCGGCAACAAATCCTCCTGCCAAACAGGCAATTACATAGACTGCTATAATCCCCGCCGTTACCGGACCGGTACCAAAATTCATACGATACACCAGCCAGGCAAGACCCAAGAGGCAGGCTCCTGTCAGTGCATAAGCTACCAGAAGTGACTTCAGAATATTCTTAATCTGCATAAAAAAACAACCCTCCCATATCATTCTATGGAAGAGTTGTTTCCATAATAACTTTTATATTTCAGTCGTTTTTATTTTCTTTTTCTTTAACTGTTCAGTACCCTCACAGTTACGAGTCAAAATGCATTCCAAATCACCTTCTGTGATGACATTTTGCCTTGTATGTATCGGGATTTTGGAAAAAAACATGCCAAAACACCTCGAGGAATATTATCTACTGAATAGTTACCTTCTTCTTAAATATATGATCACACCGATAATAGCGATTGCAGCAATTCCCAGAAGTACAAATGGAAGAATCGGTGTATTGTCACCGGTTGATACTGCCTTCGTAGAGGAACTGTTATTCGATTCTTCTGAATCAGTTGCTGTATCTGAAGCAGAATTATCACTGCTGTCAGCTGTCTCCTGCTGATCTGTTACCTGTGTCTCGCTTCCTGTTGAAGCATTGGAAGAATCAGCTGCCGGAGTTGCAGTGACAGAAGTTGTGGAACTGTCCGTGCTATCACCTGTGCCATAGTTCTTGTCTTCAATATCTTCACCAATCAGTGCCTTGCTTCCTGCAATCCCAAAAGGACTGAAAGAATGTGTGCTGAATACCATAGTACTTCCCTCTACACTTGGAACAATCGTTTCCATAGCGCCACTGTCCAGAAGATGCTCAATTGTATAATCATATCCCGCCTTTACAGGAACTGTCACACTGAGGTATTCGCCATCTGGAATCTCATATTCTGTGTTATTCTTTGTATCCCAGAGTTCAAATTCATAAGATTTGAACAAATTAGCTGCTTCTTCATTGGTAAATTCATAGTTTTCACCGCTGGCTACACGAAACTGCACATACCATGGCAGGTTGATGCCTGACACAGAAATTCCATTACAGGAATGGTTCTGAGAAGCCATCTCTTCTTTTTCTTCTTCAGTAAGGTTGTCTTCTGCTTTCTGAGGACGCGCATCTTTGGAAATCTTTTTCTGTTTCCCATCAAAAATATTGTCTTTGTCAGCTGCCGGTGTGGTTTCCGGGGTAGCCGTCACTTCTGGTGCTTCTGTTGCATCTGGAATCTCTGTAACCTCTGGTGTTTCTGTTGCATCTGGAATCTCTGTGATCTCAGGGTTCTCTGTTACTTCCGGACTCTCTGTGATCTCTGGTGTTTCTATTGCGTCCGGAACCTCTGTAACCTCAGGAGTGTCCGTTGCTTCCGGATTCTCTGTTATTTCTGCTTCTTTTTCAGGTGTTTCTGTCACTTCCGGATCCTGCTCTTTATTCTCATAATTATCCCCTGAAGGTTCTTCTGAATAGTTGAAGTCCTGCTGATTATCCTGTCCTGAATTATCTCCGTTCTGATA
>OLRG01003081.1_pt1 | contig 10945 bp, 9 predicted proteins | sample 1672331 | NCBI WGS metagenome assembly OLRG01 (sample SAMEA3136672, study PRJEB25190) | human gut metagenome
ATGCCGCTCATTGCTGTCAGTGGCCCGTCGGAACGGTAAAACTCCTTGACCAGCGCCGTCAGCAGCCCCTCCCCATGGGCAGTCTGTGCCTGCTCCGATAGCTCCGTGTGGAGGGCCGTATAACGTGCCAGTCCCTGACTGACGGCCATGGGCACCTGCACCGGATTTTCATAATAGCCGCTGTAGCTCAGCAGATATCCAATATGCGCATACTCCGTCAGCAGGCTGTGAAATACCGAACGATCTTTTTCCGTAAAGTCCAGCAGGATGGTGGGGCGCTCCGCCGCCTCATTCTCCGTAAGCCGCCGGATCAGTGCCTGAAAGGCAGCCAGATTCGCCGTAGAATCCTCCGTACTGGCTGCAACCAGAATGGAAATATCCGCGGTTTCCTCCGCATCCTCCGGCAGAAACTCCCCGCCAAAGTAGCCTACCGTCTGCTCTATCATGGCCCCTACGGATTTATAGTTAAAGGTGGGCACCATATCGCTGTCGCAGCCGAAATAGTCTACGCTGGCCTGCAGCCCCTGCATACCGGCACGATCCATGTAGATCTTCGCCAGCGCCATCTGCGCAAGACCATCCAGTGCGGAAAAGATCAGCGTATCATCCCCCAGAAAGCGCCGCACATAGGCGATCTCATTGGTCTGAATATTGTTGCCGTCCGAGGAGTCATCTACGCCGAGGATATACTGGACATTTCCCTGCCCGCTGAGATGCCGCATGGCATAGTCGCACAGCCGCAGCTTTCGTTCTCTGACTGTCAGGTAACGATCAATGAGCTCCGCCACCTCCGGTCCGGGCTGCTGTGCAGTATTCCTGTAGTTGGCAATGATATTCTCCACGGTCAGCTGTCCATACTGCAAAATTGGCCGGGCCATAGCTCCGTAATTCCGGGTATAGTTATAGGAGCCTGTGGTATACCCGCCATAGCCGCTGGAGGAGGCCAGTCGTGGAATGGAGTCAATGATATAGATGGTTTTGGTGGCCGCCAGCTCCTGCAAATAATCGATGACGTCATACTCCGACATCTCCGTGCCATCCGGCAGCACCACGTTTTCCATTTCCAGCATACAGCGGGAGTTCATAAGTCCGCCGGACAAAAGCTGATCCAGCGAGATCAAAAAGGTGTCATAATGCTCCGCCTCATCCATGAGCCATGCCAGCAGTGCGCCACGGTCACCATATTGGGTGCCGTTGGCGTTTTTCTCCTGCCCGTCCAGCTTGGTGGCGTATAGATCCTCCTCGGGCATCACCAGCTGAAGATCCAGAGATGCGGCCATTTGCTCCACACGGTCCTTGTTAAAGGGCCGGTTATCCAGCGGAATATAGACGATGGCATCCGGCGATTGGCTGTTTTCCTCCGCTTCTGCCGCTGCCGCAGGCAGAACGCCGATCAAAAGCGCAGCAGCGATCAGGAGACATAAGAGCTTTCGTTTCAAGTTTGTTCCTCCAACATTTGAGCTTAGATTCAGTATGTGTAAGGCTTCGGCATCCTATGCCGAAGCCTTGTGTCTTAAAGCTGGTTTTGCAGTCTGCAAGCCGTGAGGGTGTTTTCCAGCAGCATCAGCCGGGTCATGGGGCCTACGCCGCCGGGAACCGGCGTAATGGCGCTGGCCTTCTCCGCCACGGCAGGATAATCCACGTCCCCGCAGAGCTTTCCTTCGGCATTGCGGTTCATGGCAACATCAATGACAACGGCGCCATCCTTCACCATGTCCGCCGTCACAAATCCGGTTTTGCCCACCGCAGAAATGAGAATATCCGCCTGAAGCGTCTGGGCCTTGAGATCCTTGGTGCCGGAATGGCAGATGGTCACAGTGCCGTTCCGCTGGAGCAGCAGCAGGGCCATGGGCTTTCCTACAATGTTGCTCCGGCCAATGACCACGCAGTGCTTTCCTGCCGGGTCGATGTGATAGGCTTCCATAAGCCTTACGATTCCGGCGGGCGTGCAGGGGGCAAAACGGGGCATTCCCTGGGTCAGATAGCCCACATTGGTGGGATGGAAGGCATCCACATCCTTGATGGGGTCAATGGCCTCGATGACCTTCTGGGAATCAATCTGCTTGGGCAGCGGCAGCTGCACCAGAATGCCGTTGATCTTGGGATCATGGTTCAGCGTGTCGAGAAGCTCCAGCAGTTCCTGCTCCGTGGTCTCCTCCGGGAGATGATACATGGCGCTGTAAATGCCGCACTCCTGACAATCCTTCTCCTTATTGCGTACATAGACCTTGGAGGCGGGGTTCTCCCCCACCAGCACCACGGCCATACCGGGCCGGAAGCCCTTTTCCGCCAGCGCCTCGGCCTGCTTTTTAATATCTTCCTTGCACTGCATGGACAGTGTCTTTCCGTCTAAAATCGTTGCCATTGATAAACCTCCTGAGCTTCTCCACCGGGAAAATGCAAAATACGATAACGATAGTGTACCATAGCAGCGGCGCTTTTGCAAGAAAAAGCGCCGCAGGCAAGCCTGCAACGCTGTATTTCTTCCGCATTCAGGATTTGACCCGAAGCATTTCCTCGGCGCTTTTCAGGGTATTCTCCGTGATCCGGGCACCACCGATGAGCCGGGCAATTTCTTCCTTCCGGCCCATGAGATCCAGCGGGGTCACGCTGGTATAGGTACGTCCCCCCTGCTCCGCCTTGGAAATCAGGAAATGGGTATCCGCCATGGCCGCAATCTGGGGCAGATGGGTCACCACCAGCACCTGCTTGCCCCGGGACACGCTGTGGAGCTTTTCCGCCACCTTCTGGGCCGCACGCCCCGACACGCCGGTGTCCACCTCATCGAAGATCATGGTGGGAATATGATCCTTTTCCGACAGAACATTCTTCATGGCCAGCATAATGCGGGCCAGCTCACCGCCGGAGGCCACCCGGTTCATCTGCCGGAGCTCCTCGCCCATATTGGCAGACATCATAAACCGGCACCCATCTCCGCCGGTCTCCTCCAGATGCCGAAGGGGCGTCAGCTCGCAGACAAACTGCACTCTGGGCATATCCAGCTGCCGAAGCTCGGAGATCAGCCGCTGTTCAAACAGCCCTGCTGCCTTTTTCCGGCTCTCGGTAAGCTGGGCCGCCAGTGCCTTGGCCGCCTTGGCCTTGACCCGGAACTGCGCCTGAAGCTGGGCAATGGTATCATCAGCCATCTGGATCTCATCCAGCTCCTTCCGGCACCGGGCCTCATAGGCAAGGATATCCACGCAGGTCACCCCGTACTTCCGGCGAAGCCGATGGATCACGTCCAGTCTGGACTCCACCGCTTCCAGCTCTCCGGGAGAAAAATCAAAGCTATCCCGGAGATCCCGCACCCGTTCCGCCGCATCCACAACGCTGTAGCTCAGCTCTGTGACCTGCTGATAGGCCTCGCCGATGGCATCGGACACGTCCGCCACCATGCCAAGGGCATGCTGGGCCCCAGAGATCATGGAAACGGCTCCGTCCGTATCATCGCCCCCATACAGCGCCGCCGTAGCTTCACTGAGAGCAGTCATGAGCTTTTCGCCGCTGCGCATGAGCTTGCGCTTTTCCTCCAGCTCCTGATCCTCACCGGGCTTCAGCTCCGCCCGCTGGATCTCCTGAATCTGAAAGGTCAGATTCTCCATGCGCCGGGCTTTTTCCGCCTCGTCCATCTGCAGGGCGCGGATCCGCTTCCGAATTCCGTCCATCTCCAAAAAAGCCGTCCGGTAGGTCTCCATGAGTTCCCCGTGATCCGCAAAGGCATCCAGCATGGCAAGGTGATTGTTCTCGTCAAAAAGCTGCGCCGAGTCATGCTGCCCATGGATCTGGATCAGCTGCTGTCCCAGTCCCCGAAGGATCGACACCGTCACCGGCACCCCGTTGACCCGGCATACATTCCGGCCGTCTGCAAAGATTTCCCGCTGAATCAGAACTTCGCCGCCCTCCAGCGGAACGGCATTTTCCCGAAACCATGGGTATTCCGGCACCTTTTGAAACACTGCGCTGATAAAGGCACGATCGGCCCCGGTACGAATGGCGTCCCGGTAAGCACGCTGCCCCAATATGGCCGAGATGGCGTCAATGACAATGGATTTGCCTGCACCGGTCTCGCCGGTAAGCGCATTAAACCCCGGACGGAAGGTAATATCCGCCCGTTCGATCACCGCAATGTTCTCAATGTGCAGCAGTTCCAGCATGGCTCCTACCTCGCTCTGTTGATGATCCCTCGAAGTTCTTCACAAAATTCTCTGGCATAATCCGAATCCCGCATGAGAATCAGCCCCGTATCATCGCCTGCAATCGTCCCGACTACATAGCCGATATCCATGCCATCCACCGCAGAGCAGGCAGCGGACGCCAGCCCCGGCAGCGTATGGATCACCACGATATTCTGCGCATGATCCAGCTTTACCACGCACTCATGAAAAATGTTGTTGAGCCGTGATACAAAGGATGCAGATTCTGCCTGCTGAACGGTATACCGATAGCTTCCGGAATCTGAGAGCTCTTTTACGATTCTAAGATCCTTGATGTCTCTGGAAATGGTGGCCTGAGTGCTGCGGAACCCGCTTTCTTCCAAGGCAGAGAGCAGCTGCTCCTGGGTCTCGATGTCCCGCTTTCTGATGATCTCAAGAATCTTTGCCTGCCGCTGGCTTTTCATAGTCATCACCCCTGAAACTTATGGTTGAGAACCCCGTAGAAGCTGGTTCCCTTTAGACGCATCAGCGAAATCTTTCTGCCCGATGCCGTCACCACCACCTCATCCTCTGCACTGAGCCGGAACGCCTTGCCGCCATCCACCGACAGGAATGCGCTCCGCTTCCCGATTCGGCCAATGCGGGTAACGATATTCCGTTCTCTGGACAGCACCAGTGACCGAATGGACATGCTGTGTGCGCAAATGGGTGTAACGATAATGTTCTCCGCTCCCGGCTCCACAATGGGGCCTCCGGCGGACATGGAATAGGCTGTAGTTCCCGTAGGGGTAGACAGGACGATGCCATCCCCGTCAAACTCCATTGCCTCCTGCCCGTCCACGGAAATGGACATCTGAATCACGCGCGCCACCGCTCCCTTGGTGACCACCGCATCGTTCAGAGCGTTGTCCTCATAGATCACCCGGCCATTTCGCTTTACCGCCACATGAATCATCATCCGCTGATCCAGCGTAAAGTCACCGGTGACCAGCTTCAGCACCAGCGGAAGCTCATTGCTCTCCAGCTCCGCCATAAAGCCCATGGAGCCGGTGTTGACACCCAGCAGCGGAATATTCTTATTGCCCACCAGTCGGGCCGCATGGAGGATCGTACCGTCTCCGCCGAAGCACACAAGGCCCTGACACTCCCGCAGTGCCTCCTCCATGGAGACAAAGCGCAGATCTCTTGGGAGCTCATGGCTCCGATCCACGCGAAAGGGAAGGCAGATCTTCACCTCCGCACCGCTTTGACGCAGAAGCTGCTCCGTTGCACGGGTGATCTGATAGCCACGATCCCGGTAGGGATTGGGCATCAATGTGATTCTTTTCATGTCCTCACCCCTTCAGTGCTTCATGGGCCTCCTTTGCGACCCCTTCCGCCGTAAATTCTTTGGGCTCCACCGGCTCCATGCACAGATGCCCCAAAAATTCAATATTCCCCTCAGGCCCCTTTACCGGGGAATAGGTCAGGTTTTCTACCGTAAACCCAAGCTCCCGGGCCAGAGACAGGAAGTTTTCCAGCACCTCAATATGGGTAGACAGCTCCCGGACAACGCCCTTTTTCCCAACCTTCTCTTTTCCTGCCTCAAACTGGGGCTTAATCAGGCACAGCACCTGTCCGGTAGGCTTCAGCAGACTGCGGATCACCGGCAAAACCAGCTTCAGCGAAATAAAGCTCACGTCCACCACAGAAAGATCCAATGGCTCGCCAATGTCCTCCGGGGTCACATTGCGAATATTGGTGCGCTCCATAACCACAACTCTGGGGTCCTCCCGGATCTTCCACGCCAGCTGTCCGTATCCCACATCAATGGCAAAGACCTTCTTTGCCCCCTGCTGGAGCAGACAGTCGGTAAAGCCGCCGGTGGATGCACCGGAATCGCTGCAAACATAGCCCTCCGGCACCACCCCGAAGAAGCTCAGGGCCTTTTCCAGCTTTAAGCCGCCCCGGCTCACGTAGGGGCACAGCTTGCCCCGAACCTCGATCTCCGCATTGGGATCCACAGGCGTCCCGGGCTTATCCACCCGCTGACCGGCAACAAATACCAGCCCCTCCATAATGATGGCCTGCGCCTTGGAGCGGCTTTCCGCCAGCCCCTTATTTTGAAGGATCAGATCCAGTCTTTCTTTCTTCATGGCCTATCAGCTCCTTTACGGTTTCGCAGACGGCTGCGGCATCAATGCCCCATGCCTTCCGCAGCTGTGCAACGGTTCCATGGGTCACAAATCCGTCTCCCAGATTCATCAGCCGGGCCTGCTCAGGCAGTATATTTTTCTGTGCAAGTCCCGCCAGAATCTCCTGACCAAGGCAGCCCTGACGGACATCCTCTTCCAATACGATCAGACGGCGGGTCTTTTTGACCGAGGCGGATACTTTGGATAGATCCAGCGGTGCCAGCTGCCAGAGCTTTACGATCTCAAGCGAGATTCCCTGCTGCTCCAGCAGCTTTGCGGCCCGCAGGGCCTCCCCCACCATGGCCCCATAGCAGATCAGCGTAGCGTCGGTTCCCTCCCGGAGCACCAGATTCTCCAGATTGCAGTCCATATAGCCATCATTTCCGCCCCGGGGATACCGGACAGCCACAGGGCCCTCTACCTCATACACCGCATGGTACATGGTCTTCCGCAGCTCCTCAGTGGAGGCGGGCGCAAAAACCGACATATGCGGCACCGTGCGCAGATAACTCACGTCAAACACACCGTGATGGGTCTCGCCGTCGGCCCCCACCAGTCCTGCCCGATCCACTGCAAACACCACATGGAGATTCGCAATGGCCGTGTCGTGGATCATCATATCATAGGCACGCTGCAAGAAGGTAGAGTACACCGCCACCACCGGCAGCATGCCCTGCTTGGCAAGGCCGCTGGCCATGGTCACCGCATGCCCCTCGGCAATGCCCACATCAAAGAAATGCTTGGGGAAATCATGGGCAAACTGGGTCAGACCTGTCCCCTGCTCCATGGCCGCCGTAACGGCACAGATATGCCAGTCCTCATTGGCCATGGCGCACATGGTCTTGCCAAAGGCAGAGGAAAAGGTCTCCTTGGAGCTGCCTCCGGAGCAGCCGGACTGCACGTCAAAGGCAGATACGCCATGGTATTCGTCCGGATTCTCCTCCGCATAGCTGTAGCCCCTGCCCTTGGTGGTGGTCACATGGAGCAGCACCGGGCAGTTAAGGCTTTTGGCCTGTTCCAGCAGGTACACCAGCTTGGGAATGTCATGGCCATCCACGGGGCCCAGATAGGCAAAGCCCATTTCGTCAAACATGTTGCTGCCGATCAGGGCGTTCTTCATCCAGTTTTTTACCCGGTGAACCACCCGATAGACGGCCTTACCGCCGGGCACGGTATTGGTCACTGCGTGAAACACCCGCTTGCAGTTGAAGTAGGATGGCTTCAGCCGCTGCCGGGCCAGAAACTTTGCAATGCCGCCCACATTGGGCTGAATGGACATGCCGTTGTCGTTGAGCACCACGATCAGTGGCTCCCGGCTCTGTCCTGCGTCATTGAGTCCCTCATAGGCAAGGCCGCCGGTGAGTGCGCCGTCACCGATCACGGACACCACGCTGTAATGCCCGCCCATCAGCGTCCGTGCCCGGGCGATGCCCAGCCCCGCAGACACAGAATTGGAGGCATGGCCGCCTACAAAAGCGTCCGCCTCCGATTCATTGGGCCGCGGGAACCCGGCCATCCCACCAAACTGCCGGAGATGGACAAAGCCCGCCATTCTGCCGGTCAGCAGCTTATGTACATAGGACTGATGGCCTACATCAAAAACGATCCGATCCGTAAAGGGATCAAATACCTTATGCAGTGCAACGGTCAGCTCCACTGCGCCCAGATTGGAGGCCAGATGGCCGCCGGTCTTGGACACGCTGTCAATGAGAAAACTGCGGATCTCCTGACAGAGCTTTTCGTCTTCCTCGGGGGAAAAGGACAGGAACTCCTGCCGGTCTCCCGCTCGTTCCAATAGAGTCAAAATTACACAACCTTAGTTTTTCCGCTTGGAAAGGAGCTTTTTGAGCTTCCCGGGAGCGGATTTTATATAATAGATCACCAGCGATGCCCAGTGGACAATGGTGGTGGATTTGGTCATAGCAAAGGTCTTACCAATGGCTTTTCCGCCTACCGTAAGACCGGATACCAGTGCAGCCATGCCGATTTCCAGCAGTCTGTCACCGGTGGTCAGGCTGCCCTTTCCCGAAAGGATCAGCAGGACGATGGAGGCCGAGGCCGTACCGGAGATAACACCGCAGATATCACCCACCACATCGTTACAGAAGGACGATACCTTCTCGGCGTTTTTCAGCAGCTTCAGGGCATCCTGCGCCCCGGGCACCCGATGGGCCGCCATGGAATGAAAGGGCTTTACATCGGCAGCGGTCACCGACACGCCAACGATATCAAACAAAATGCCGATCAGAACAATGACCAGCAGAATAACAAAGGCCGCAGCAAGCCCAGCCTGCCCCAGCAGCATATTGGATATGGTGGAAAATACCCCGGAGATCAAAACCGTGGTAAAGAATATGGTAACGATCCATTTGACATTGACCGTTTTCTTGGCTTTTTTCTTCTGTTTTTGACCTGATATGTCAGATTTCAAACAAGACCCTCCAAAATCATGTAATCAACTAAAAAAGATGACGGCGGCAGACGGGATTAATCTTACGGCTTAGGTCTGGCCGGTTTTCCCCGCAGTTCACTCCCCGTTGCCGCAGGAGCGGTTTCCCTTTCAGAACTGCGCCGGCAGGTTGCCCGTACCGGTGCCAGATTGCCACTTAGTCCGCACTGCAATCCCCCGCCTGCCCCAAAGGACAGTCTAGGTGCTTTCCACAGCGGTCCGATTGATCCTTTAGCCTCTTTTGCAACGGCGGTTTTGAGAGAATATCACCACCACCTGCGGCCGGCAGGCGTGCGTGCATAGCTCCTCTCTCCTCCCACCCTCACGCAAGGCAGGCTACGCTGTACGCAGCTACGATCACCACATTACAGGTTTAATCCTGAGTCGTACGCAGTCCACTGGCATCCACAGGGGATACGCTGGCTGACGCACAAGAACAGGTCTCCACGGAATCCGGGTCGAATATCTCATGCCATTGAGTACCGCCCGAAAACCTTAACCCCCAGCACCCACCCGAAACTGGGCGTAACAAGCAGACACCAGGGACTTCATCGATGTGCCCTTCAGAGGATTTTTAGGCCCTCCCTAAAGATCAAAGGCTCCGACTAGAATACTGCGCCGTCATAAATGTGAATATTACATCACATTATACCATGTTTTTTCGCAATTTCAATGCATATTCAAAAATTTATGCAGAATGGAACCGTATATTTTTTCAGTGATCCCGGCTCACCAGCCACTCCGACAGCGCCTCAAGAAACGCTGTCTTCTGAAAACCGCCCTGTCGGAGCGCCTGCTCCGCCCGCTCTGTCTCCTGCTCCACCAGACGCTGGCAGGCTTCCAGACCGTGAATGGTCACAAAGGTGCTTTTCCCGTTGGCGCTGTCCGACCCCACGGGCTTCCCCAGCGACTTCTGGTCGCCGATCTCATCGAGCATATCGTCCCGGATCTGGAATGCAAGGCCCAGGGCCATGGCATATTCCCCGGCGGCCTCCACTTGCTCCGGCGTACCGCCTCCAAGAACTGCCCCCATCTGGCAGGCAGCCCGGATCAAATCACCGGTTTTATGGCGGTGCACCTCACGAAGCTCTTCCTCGGTGTAGGGACGCTTTTCCCCCTCCAAATCAAGGATCTGTCCTGCCACCATGCCGTTTTCTCCGGCAGCGCTGGAGAGGATCTCCACACACCGGAGTACCCGTGCCGGGTCCGCCTGTGTGGAAGACAGCGTGTGAAATGCCGCCGATTGCAGCGCATCCCCCGCCAGTGTGGCGATATCCTCCCCGTAGACCTTATGACAGGTGAGCCGTCCCCGGCGGTAATCGTCGTTGTCCATACAGGGAAGATCATCGTGGATCAGAGAATAGGTGTGGATCATTTCAATGGCAGCAGCCGCCGGAAGCACCGCTTCGGCAGTACCGCCCACCGCTTCCGCAAAGCTCATCACCAGCACAGGCCGCAGCCGCTTGCCGCCGGCCAAAAGGCTGTAGCGCATGGCTTCCAGCAGAATCCGATAATGCGGAGATCCTGTAAACTGCTTCTGCAGAAACGCCTCCACCAGCGCACATTTCGCTTCCAGCTCAGGACGAAAGCTGCTCATCGGTGACTTCCTCCTCTACCGGCGTGCCATCGGGGCCCGCCATCAGCTTCGTGACCTTCAATTCCGCCTCATCCAGCAGCGTGCCGCACTTGGCTGCAAGCTTTGTGCCTTCCTCAAAGAGCTTGATGGACTCTTCCAGCGGCACATCACCTGCCTCAAGGGCCTTGACGATCTCATCCAGACGATTCATGGATTCTTCAAAGGAAACGGATTTTCTGCTCATGGCTGTTCCTCCTTCACCTGCTCCACCGTGGCCGTCACAGTGCCTTCGTGGAGCCGAACGGTAATATGGTCTCCGGGATGCAGCTCCGATGCCTTCAGCACCGCCTGCCCCCTGTTGTTTTCTGTGATACTGTAGCCCCGGGACAATACCTTAAGCGGACTCATGGCGTCCAGTCCCGCTGCCGCAGCCTGAAGGCGGCTGCGAGCTCGGCTCACCGACTGTCCCATGGCCCCGGGCAGCTTTTGCTGCCGCAGCTCCAGCTGTGCGCTTGCCCCGGAGATCCGGTGCTGCATGGCCCGCGCCATGCGCTCCACCAGTCCGTCCAGATTTTGCCGGCGGTCTGATAAA
>OLRG01003084.1_pt1 | contig 10940 bp, 21 predicted proteins | sample 1672331 | NCBI WGS metagenome assembly OLRG01 (sample SAMEA3136672, study PRJEB25190) | human gut metagenome
AAGGTAACGCCTTTTTTGTAGGTCGGCATAAATACCCAGCCGACTCACCCCATGCGGAGGGGTGGCAGAGTGGTTGAATGCGGCGGTCTCGAAAACCGTTTCACCGGAAACCCCGGTGACGAGGGTTCGAATCCCTCCTCCTCCGCCAGGAAACTTGAAGCCCTTGCAAATGCAGGGGCTTTTTCATTTTCCGGGCAGTTTCGCTATTACTTTTGGGTTTTCAAGAAAGAATCTTATTCATGAATAATCATAGATATGAATATAACCTGGGGAAATAGTAATCCACGGAGTGTTTATGGATAACGATGTTTCACGTGAAACACTGTGCAGGCAACACTCGTATACTCAGGTTATTCGAAGATTGCTTTACCTTATCGGTATAGAAAGGAACCACCATGAATGAAGCCGCAAAGTCTTTGGCTCAGATGAAGAAAGCGAACAAGCTTGTACGCCTGGCGTTCCGCAAGAACGGTCCGAAGAGCTTCAAGCGCGGTCAGGGCGCACTGCTTCAGGCCCTGTTGGTTGACGATGGCGCTACGCAGCGCGATCTCACCAAGACGCTGGGTATGAATCGCAGCAACCTTAAGGACATCGTGAAGAAGGCTGAGCGCAACGGTTATGTGACCATCGAGTCGATCGATCAGCCGCGCACCTACGCGGTGAAGCTGACCGATCTTGGCCGTGAGCTTGCCGAGAAGCGCGTTGCAGCCAACGATAAGACCGCCGAGGACATTATCTCCTGCTTGAGCGCCGAAGAGGTCGCCCAGCTCGACGCCATCACCGAGAAGCTGATCCTGGCAATGAAGGATAAGGGCATCTGCGGCAAGAAGAAGGGCTACAAGGTGTGCCGCAAGCATCATCGTCGCTGAACCTGAACGCGGATTTTCAGCGGTTCGTTGCAACAACGATATCGTAGGTCGAAAGCCACGCTACACTGGATGCATCATGAAATGCATGCGGGGGCGTGGCTTTCGCATTGTAAAGAATCGAAAGGATACGGCAATGGCAGATCGCGTTGTTGAAAATCAGGATAACGAAGTTCCCGAGATCCCCGAAATCTTGGAGAAGGTGCTGCTGTTCTCGCTGGATGAGGCGAAGCAGAAGCTGTCCCAGAGCAACGAAGTTGTTCCCTTCACCGCGCTGGCGGTCAAGGAGAACCTGTTCATTGAGAACCATCCAGGCGAGTCTGTGGAGGCGTGTTTCAACGCAGCTCGCCATACGGTGCAGCATGCCCAGGGCGCGCAGGCTTATGCGCTCTGCTACGACGGTTACGTCGAGGTTGATGAGGGTACGAAGGATGCTCTTATCGCCGAGGGCGGTGTGCCCGGCGCAGATAAGGGTTTCGCTGTGGGCTATCTGTACGAATGCGCCGAGGATGGCACCGTTGAGTTCGAGGACGAGCCGGCTTATATCGGCGAGGCCCCGAACTTCATGATCGCTCTGAAGGCCCCGGGCGAGTACAGCGACGATGAGATCGACGAGAAGTACACCGCAGAGGACGAGACCGAGTTCGAAGCGGTGGACGAGGGTTCCGAAGAAGAATAGCCCGAGCGACTCGGACGATGATTGGCGATGGTGGAGCGAATCAGATGATGACTCTCTCCGAGAGCCAGGCATCGTGTTCTTCTGAAAGAATGTCGATCGGAAGCTTGAACGGTATGAAATAGGCAAGCCATGCAAGCTTATCCGGTGACGCAATGGGCTGGCGATAGACGCGAAGGCGGTTCACCTGCAAGGTTCAGGTGAACCGCCTTCGCCATTTCGACAAGGGTTCTGCAAGATGGCGTGCCTATAGTTGGGGATGCGGGCAGATGGCGGGCTGTGGAGCAGGGGCCTGCCGTCTGAGGTGCGGCGATGTGTTGAAACGGTGCAGAAGGAAGAAAGCAAGGTGAAAGGCTGGCATTAGGGAATTGGGCTTGATAATATAGTTAGGCTAATTCCTGCCCCGGTGTGTGCCTTCACCAGCCCGGGGCCGTAAAGTCCAAAGGAGGTGAGCTGATGAAGGCTTACGAACTGCTGTTTATTATTGCTCCGTCTACCGACGAGGAAACCCGTGCAAATACGATGAATCGTATCCAGGGCATTATCACGTCCGCTGAGGGTTCCGTCGACAACGTTGACGAGTGGGGCAAGCGTAAACTCGCTTACGAGATCAATGGTCTGACCGACGGTGTCTACACCCTCATCGATTTCCACGCTGATCCCGCCGAGGTTGCAGAACTCGATCGCGTGCTGCGCATCTCTGATGTCGTTGTTCGCCACATGATCGTGAAGCGCACCGACCGCGAATAGGATTACGTAGGGGCCCACAAGGTCCCAGCATGAGAAGAGGTAGATACACATGAGCATCAATCGTGTCATGATCAGCGGAAATCTTACGCGCGACGCAGAAATTCGTTCCACGCAAAGCGGTATGGCCATCCTGGGGTTCGGCGTTGCGGTCAATGACCGCCGCAAGAACCAGCAGACCGGCGAATGGGAGGACTGCCCGAACTTCGTGGACTGCACCGTGTTCGGCACGCGCGCCGAGAAGCTGCAGCCCTACCTGACCAAGGGCTCGAAGGTGGCCATCGAGGGCAAGCTGCGCTACAGCTCCTGGGAGAGCGGCGGCCAGCGCCGCAGCAAGCTCGGCGTCATCGTGGACGACTTGGAGTTCATGAGCAGCCGCCGAGACGACGCGGGCTCCGGCTATGCGCCGCGGCCCGTCCCGGAAGCGGACCCGGCCATCGACGCGGCCGCTTCCATCTACGACGAGGACATTCCGTTTTAGAGATAGGCGGGTCTTATGAGCGAGAAGAGGCTGCGGGCCGCGCAGGAGGCCTGCGCCAAGGCGCTGCGGGAGATGTGGGAGCGCGAGGGCGTGGTCGATCCGCCCGAGCCGCCCAGGCACTACGTCGTGACGTTCGACTGCGTGCCGAGCGTGGCCGAGCGCGTCATGCAGTACATCTCCGAGCAGCCGACCGCTAACCGCAGCTTCCGCCGCTACGAGATGCCCGCGCAAAGGAGGCAGCGATGACCGAGATGCGGCGCTTCCAGTTCTGGGAGAACTTCTACATGCCGCTGAGAAGGATCAGGGACCGCTCAGCGCGCGCAGAGCTCGCGCTGAAGATTCTCGAGGCGGCGTTCGAGGACGAGCCGCCCGAGTTCGACGACATGGAGGGCCTCGTGGCCGACTCCGTCGTCCCGCTCATCCAGCGCGACATGGAGACGCCCAAGGGCGGAAGGGGTCGCAAAACCGCTTCCAAAACATCAGGGAAACCTGCGGGGAAAGCCGGCGAGAACGTTTCGGAAACCCCTTTGGAAACCCCTTTAGAAAGTGGTTTATCGGACCCCTTTAAAGCAAAGCAAAGCGAAGCTGAAGCTTTGCTTCCTGAAGAAGCAAAGCTATCAGCGAGCGCTTCTGCGCGCCGCGCAGCTGCGGCATGCGCCGCGCAGCGCGCAGAAGGCGCGGGCCAGGCGGGGCCTGGCTGGGAGAGGACCGGGAGCCGCTGCCGCAAGTGCAGGCGGCATCTGCTCAGGGCCCCGAACGGCACGATGGCGTGCCCCGGGTGCGAGCCGGAGCTGACGGGATCGCCCGCGCCCGGCTTCGCCGAGGCGGGCGCGGCGTGAGCGCCGAGGACCTGCGCCTCGCGGTGTGGTCGGCAGACGTCTGGGTGGTGTACATGCCGCCGACGCTCGAGGACAGCGCGGTAGGCATCCACGGCCGCTACGTCACGGTGCTGCTGCCTCCCGTCCAGGGAGGGGCGCGGCCGTGAGGCCCTCGGCGCTGCCCGGGCAGCTCTGGCTCTTCTCCGAGCCTGAGCCCGGGGACTGCCCGCACGAGGTGGGCAGGTACGGAACGAAAACGGAGTGCGCATGGGCCGGCAGGCCGGTATGGACCAACTGCCGCGAGGTCGGCGAGTGCGTGTGGGATACGACGAAGGGGCGCGGGGCCGCGGAGGCTCCCGGCGCCGACGACGGACAAGGAGAGACATGGCAACCGTAGCAATCGAGATCACGTTCACCGAGGAGGTGCTCGGCTCCTCGCCGAACACCAAGGAGATCTACAGCGAGTTCATCGCCAGCAAGGCGCCGGACGCGGCGAGCGTCGCCGACGAGGTGGAGGCGGTGGGCGCCGACGAGGTGACCGAGAAGGGGACCACCGTGTTCCCGCGCAACGACGGGGAGCCCGTCATCTGGGACTACCAGCTGAAGGGCTTCATGAAGGACGCGTGCGGCGCGCTTCGCCGCGTGCCGGGCACGCTGTCGAGCAAGTGCAAGGCCTACAAGAAGGTCATCGACGGCACGATCTTCATCAAGGAGCGCGCCGTCGCCTTCCAGCTGCCCGAGGGCGGCGAGGTCGGCATCTGCGAGCGCCCGCTGAGGGCCGACACCCCGCAGGGGGCGCGCGTGGCCCTGGCGCGCTCAGAGACCGTGCCGGCCGGCACGAAGATTCGCTTCACGCTGGTTGTGATGAACAAGTCGGACTGGCCGCTCGTGCAGGAATGGCTCGACTACGGGCAGTTCCGCGGCATCGGCCAGTGGCGCAACAGCGGCAAGGGCCGCTTCGAGTGGACCGACGGCTCCGAGCCGGAGTAGCGACGGCTTGGCGGAGCGCTGCGACGGAGCGCGACGGAAGAGCTATGAGAGGCGTTGTGCGGCGATGGACTTGCGCGGAATAGCGCGGCGGTGCGACGGAACAGCGTAGCGCGGCCTTGAGCGAAATGCGACGGCACCGCGACGATGTGGGCGGCAGAGGATTTGCGTGGCTTTGCCGAGCAGCGCGATGGCGATGAGGTGAAGGGCGTTGCAGAGGAAGCGCTTTGATTTGCTCAGGTAGGCGACGGAAAGGCCGAGCATAGCGGGGCGCAGCCCGGCGACGGAGAAGCCCGGCTAAGCCGAGAGCTGCGAAGGAGGAGATTTGCTTTGCCCGGCGACGCGACGGAAATGCACGGCTGAGCCTCGCTCGGCGAAGGACAAGCGCAGCTTGGAGAAGAGCGGCGAAGGAGTAGCAAGGAAACGCACGGACCCGCGAAGGACCGGCAACGGACCGATACGCAGAGGCATTGGGTAGCTCGGCCATGACTGGCAACGAACCGATGCGCAGAGGCGTGGAACAGCCCAGCTGGGACGGGCTTCGAATGGCGACGGCACAGTCGCGTTACGTAACGAGTGGCGATGGCAAGGCGAAGTATCGCTCTGCTATGGCGAAGCAAAGCCGCGGCATGCAACGGCGATGGACTGATGCGGGCTGCGAAGGCGTTGCTTTGATGAGCAGGGCTTGGCGAAGGCAAAGCGAAGCGTGGCAAGGCGAAGGCATGGCTCCTCCGAGATTTGCTGGGCGACGGCTTTGAAATGCAATATCACGCGACGGCGTAGCCCCGCGCGACAGCGCAAGGGGAAGCAGAGCACAGCGGAGTACGCGACGGAAAGGCCCTGCGATCCCAAGCGGTGCATGGCGATGGCAAAGCAGCGAGACGCTATGCGAGTTAACGCGAAGGAACAGCAGTGCTCTGTAATGCAACGGCAAAGGGTAGCACTGATGCGCAGAGGAGTAGCACAGCCGCGAATGGCGGGGGCGTAGCTTGGCGGGGACAGCGCCGCACGGATATCTAAGGAGACGCGCGCCGGGAGCCTGGACGCGGGCATGCAGGATGGCGGAGGGGCCGGGCCTGCGAAAGACCACTAGACGGCGCGGTGAAGGCGTAGGCGGACACTGACGCGGTTGTGGCACAAGGGCAGCGGGCGGTGACGGCAAGCGAGCCGCCCGCGTAAGACCCACGCAACATCGGGGGGCGCAAGGTTATCAAGATCGTGAATCAAGCGTTTGCGCCCCCGGCCAACCGGAGATTTAACGACAAAGGAGTGAGAAGCATGAGCTGCGAGTTTTGCGAGGACGGGCGCAGCCTGTTCGGCGGCGCCGAGGACATGGGTTGCATGGTCGAGGAGATCGGCATCGAGGGCATCTGCTATCTGCCCGCAGACAAGACCAAGCCACCGGTTGACGAGACCGTCATCTACATCACGCTGCCGAATGGCGAAGCGAGGACGAGGGTCATCAACTATTGCCCGATGTGCGGCGAGCGGCTTGGCCGCGGGAAGGACTAGCTATGAGGTATGGAGTAAGGGCTGTATGGAAGGGCGGCTTCGATCCGCTGAGGGCGCACGAATGGGACGCGGGAGCCGACCTTCGGGCCGCTACGTCTGCAGGCGTCGAACCCAAGCACGTCGTCATGGTGGGCACGAACGTACGCGTCGAGATTCCGCAGGGCTTCGTCGGGCTGCTGTTCGCGCGCAGCTCGTTGTCGAGGCTGGGGCTCATGCTCGCGAACGGCGTCGGGGTCATCGACCACGGATACACCGGCGAGGTCATGGTCCCTCTTGCGAACGTCGGTCGCTGCCCCGTAGCCGTCAGGAAGGGCGAGCGGATAGCCCAGCTCGTCATCGTGCCGTGCCTGTTCCCCGATTTCATCTGGGTCGACAAGCTCGACGAGACCGAGCGCGGGGCCGGCGGCTTCGGCAGCACCGGCGCGATGTGAAAGGGATGGGGCTGTGAGCTGGTTCTGGCGGGCTTTGGCCGCGGCGTGGCTCGTCTTGGGCGTCGCCTGTTTCGTCATCGGCGAGGACTGCGTCCGAGAAGGGGCGATGATGATGCTCTGCCTCATCGCGGCGGATATCGACGACGTGAAGAAAGGGTTGGGGTTATGACCAAGGACAACGAACAGCGGCGGTCGATTGCCAACAATCTGCGCCGTGAGGCCATGTACCGTTCCGGTGGCTCGCTCGCCGAGTGGTGGTCAAGACTGCAGGAGCTGGTGACGGGGGAGGTCGATTTCCCCGACCCGCAGGAGACGTTCCTGGCGCTGGCGGACTTAATCGAGCCGATTGAGGAGGGTGACGATGAATAAACGAGCGATGATTTCTCAGCCGATGGCCGGCAAGACGGACGAGGAGATCGCGGAGGCGAGGGACAGGGCGCACGCGAGGCTGCGCGAGATGGGCTACGAGTTCGTGAACACCCTGTTCACCGACGAATGGTACAGCGCCGAGGCCATGAAGGAGCGCGGCGTGGTACAGGTCCCGCTCTGCTATCTCGCGAAGTCGCTTGAGAACATGAGCCTGTGCCATGCGGCCTACTTCTGCAAAGGCTGGGAGAAGGCGCGCGGATGCCGCATCGAGCACGATGCCGCCGTCGCGTACGGGCTGGAGGTGCTGTATGAGGATTAGCGACCAGGAGCGGCGAGAGGTTGCGGCAAAGCTGCGGAACGGCGGGATTGCGCGGGACTCGAAGGAGGCGTACACGCTCCTGCTCTCGTGTGTCGGCATAAGGCCACAGCTTCCTGCCACGAACACCTACGAGGACGCGATGGTGCGCTTAGCAGACCTAATCGACCGCCCGACGTGCCGCAACGTCTACGACGAAATCTACGACGAATACGAGGGGGCTGTTGTGAAAACGGCTTCAAGTGCAGCAAGTGCGGAGAAATCGTCGAGGATTACGAGGGCTACCGCATCACGGGGACGTTCAATTACTGCCCGAAGTGCGGGCGAGAGGTGGTGGACTGATGGCCGACATGCACATATGCGACCTCTGCGGCAAGCCAACGCCGAACTACAGTAAGTTCATCTCCGGGCCCGTCTGCGGCAGTGACGGGTGTTCGGTGTGCGATGACTGCATAAAGCAACGCGGCCGCGAACGCGCGTGGAAGAACGAGCAGTGGCACAAGGACGAGATAACGTGCCCGTGGTGCGGATACGAGGACCCCGACAGCTGGGAGTTCGAGGGCGAATACGACGAAGAATACGAATGCTCACATTGCGGGAAGCCGTTCTTCGTAGAGAAGCTCGTCGAGGTCACGTACACGAGCATGCGCCGTATCGAGGACATGCCGGAAGGATGGGAGGGAGAATGAGCGATGTTATCTACCATCGCTGCGACATGTGCGGCGACTTGATCGTCAACGAGTTTCACAGGGGCTTCTTTCATGGTGCGACGTGCAGGGGTTCGAGCTCAGACTTCGATTTGTGCGACGCCTGTAGCGCGCGCGTGCAGCGGTTTATCGAGGAGCACCCAAGGGAGAAGGCGATGAATGAGGTCTAGGGAGCACGATATCCAGTGCGACGCCTGTGCGCATTGCCGCATGATTGGATACGATCCGTTCTCTGCGGCGGCCACCGTAAGCTACTGGTGCGAGGAGCATGAAGAGCATGTGAGGCCGCGCGAGCTGTGCGACGAATACGCGCCGGGCGACCCGCTGCGCATGGCCATGCGCGAGTACTGGAAGGAGGCCGAAGTTGATGGATGTTAAGGCCGTGCTCTCCGTCGCGGACGAGATAGAGGCCGCCGAGCGCGATGCCGTCTCGGAGTTCGTGCGGTGCGACGGGCTCGACGCCGTCGGCGCGGCGTACGCGGCAGGCGGCATCGACGCGCTGGACGGCGGATGGGCCAAGCAGCTGCGAACCGCATGCGGCGTCGACCTCGCCGCATGCGAGATGTACGACAGGCTCGACATGGCGGCGTTCGGCATGAGCGCGTTCAGCATCCGCGTAAGCGACATGCTGAGCGCGCTTGCCCAGGCCGTGAACGCCGGCACCAAGGACGCTATGCGGGAGTTCGAGGAAAGGTGGTTGGTCGCTGATGCTGGTGACAAGCGCGATAGCTGAGGAGAGCGCCTCCGTGTTCGGCGCCGGGCCCTGGGATTGCGAGCCGGCGTCGCCTGGCTCCGGCCCCGTGCGCGTGCGGTACTTCGACCCGCTCACGGACGAGCCGTGCGAGGAGAAGCCGGTGCCGCGCTCGGAGCAGCTCGCGGCGCGCGGCAAGGCGGCGCCGAAGCGCGCGAAGAAGGATTGGAGATGGAAGGCGCATGGGCACAGAAGGTGCGTCGTCGATGAGGTCGAGTACGAGTCGATAGCCGCCGCGGCCCGCGCCGTCGGCATCAACAACAACTCGCTCGGCAAGGCGCTGCGCGACGGGCTGGCGGTCTACCGCGGGCATTTCATCCGCTGGTGCGCGTGATGCGCGTCGAGGTCAAGCAGGACGGGCGCGGCGTGTGGTACGCCCGCCCGTACCTGGGCAAGCTGCCGAGCGGGCGTGTGGCCAAGCCCTACAAGAGCTTCCCCGACGCCGAGACGCGGGAGCAGGCGCAGGCCATGGCCGACGAGTGGGCGGCGCAGATCACCGCAGGCGGCCGGGTATCGAGCATGCTGCTGGGCGATTTGCTCCTTGCGTACAACCGCGAGGTTGAGGCGATGGGCGCGAGCCCGCACAGCGTGCGCAACTACGCGCTCTACCGGCGCCGCTACCTCGATAGGCTCGCGGCCAGGAGGGCCGACGAGCTCACGTCGATGGACGTGGACGAGGCGCTCGTGGCGCTGCTCGCGTCCGGCGGCAGGGGCGGCGCGCCGCTGTCCAGCACAACCGTGCGCTGCGTGCGCCAGTACCTGCAGGGCGCCTACGCCTGGATGCGGCGCAAGGGCATCGTGGCGGCCAACCCCGTGCTCGATGCCGACAAGCCGGCGCCCGAGCACCCCGAGGCGGTGGCGCTCGGCGAGGCCGACCTTCGGACGCTCTCCGAGTGGATCGCGCAGCAGATGTCGGGCGAGGCCGACGCGTGGGCGTACCGCCGCGCCTGGTCGTTCTGGATGGCGCTGCACTTCGGCCTGCGCGTCGGCGAGGTGTGCGCCCTGCGGCCCCGCGACGTCGAGCGGGCGCGGTGCCGCGTGCTCGTGTCGGGCACGGTGGCGTCCGTGCCCGGGCGCCCGCCGTGGCGCAAGGACAAGCCCAAGACGTCCAAGAGCCGCCGAGCGGTGGCGGGGACGCAGGCCGACATGGCCGTGATAGCAGACTACGTGGGCTTCCGCATCCGCGAGCTCGGATGCGGCCAGTGGGCGCCGCTCGCATCGCCGTCTTCGCAGTGGATGCGCCCGAGCGACCTGTCCGCCGAGTTCGCCCGGACGCGCGACATGCTGGGCCTGGACAGGCGGGCGACCTTCCATTCCCTTCGCCACACGCATGCCAGCTGGCTCATAGCGTCCGGCGTGGACCTCGTGACCATCAGCGAGCGGCTGGGGCATGCCGACCCGAGCGTGACGGCCAAGGTCTACGCGCACTACCTCGACGGGCGCGATGCCGGCGCCGCTGCGAGCTTCGAGGCGGCGGTGCGGTCGCTGCGCGCGCCGTCCGGCCCGGCATGGCCTGGCTGAGCTCAGCGGCAAGGCCCCGCTTCGGCGGGGCTTTTCCGCGTTGCATACGGCTGACAACGGGCTGACAGAGGGGCGGGTTCTCCACATCGCCGGGCCGTGCGCCTTCGCGCAGGTCGCGGCGTGAAAACAACGCCCGTTTCGTTCGCCGCCCCGGTATAAGAAGTAAATGTACAGGATGCAAGGGGGAGAGGGCTTGCCGGACGGCGCTCTCCGGCCCAGGGCGGGAAGGCCGTCGGGCGATGTGATAGCATTCCGGTATAAGTCGGTCACCGGGAAGGGGTTCAGGGTTTGCATCACGATTACGAGGTCATGGCGTACACGGTCGGTCTGTATACGCACTACATCCGCAGCCTGCGCCGCGCCGTGGCCGACATGGAGGCAGAGGTCGCCGAGCACGAGCAGAGCCTTGCGCTCATGGGCGTGGACTACTCCAAGGGCGCCGGCTCCGGTCCTTCCCGCGACAAGCTGCCCGACGGCGTGATCAGGCTCGTGCAGATGCGCGAGCGCCTAATCGACGAGCACGGCAGATGCGATGCCGATACCGCGCACGCCAGAAAGCTGTGCCGCGGCAACGACGACAGGTGGGCCGTGTGGCTGCACAAGGTCGAGGGCATGACCTATGCGGAGGTGGGCAGGCAGCTGTTCGTGAGCAAGGCCACGGCGCGCAGGATGGTCGAGCGCGGCACGGTGTCGCTGTACTACGTGATGCCGGAGGAGTGGCGCCGCGAGATGCCCAACGCCCTTCCCGAGTAAATGTG
>OLRG01003086.1_pt1 | contig 10933 bp, 7 predicted proteins | sample 1672331 | NCBI WGS metagenome assembly OLRG01 (sample SAMEA3136672, study PRJEB25190) | human gut metagenome
TAGTACACGATCTTTGGATCTTCCTTGTCAAATACCTGCTGTGTTGCAAGCCATCTGTCATTGATGACATCCTTGACCGCGAAGGAGACCGCCTGGAAAATTTCCTGCTGATCCGCCTCCTCCAATGTCTTGCGGTATAAATTCTTCAGATTATCGCGCACACTCTGAATAAAGGCTTTCTTGTCAAAAACACCTGATTTCATCTAGTTTCCTCCTTTTTTCACTCCCAGAAGAACATGTTCGCCGTTAATATTCCATTCCTTGCTGTAAACTTCCGGCTCATCCGCAAATGCTCCGGCTGCATCCGCCACGACATTCACGCCGAGAACGTCCGATTTAATTGTATCACCATACTGCTCAAAAATACCAGATACTTTTTCATCTGACTTGTGATAGATCGTGATCTGATCCATCACCTCGAATCCGGCTTCCTTACGCATGGTCTGGATCTTGCTGATGATCTCACGCACAAAGCCCTCCTCGATAAGTTCCGGTGTCAGGTTCGTATCGAGCACCACCGTCACGGTGTTATCTCCCTCGGTCACATAACCTTCCATCTGCGTCATGATGATCAGGAGATCCTCCTCTGCCAGCTTGACAGACTCGTCAACGGACGGAAGTGCAAGCACGCCGTTTGCCTTTAATTCTGCCATCGCCGCATTGCCGTCAAGCGCTGCGAGTGCTTTCTGGATCTGTCCTAAGAACTTGCCGTACTTCGGTCCGACGGTGCGCAGCTGCGGCTTGAACGTGTAGCTTGTGTAAGCGCTCACGTCGTCTGTAAATGTCACTTTTTTCACATTCAGCTCATCCTCGATGATCTCCACGAAGAACTCCGGCAGTGCAGACGGAGCTTTTACGAACATGTTTCCGATCGGCTGACGGTTCTTGATGTTCGCGGAATTACGGCATGCACGGCCCATGACAACGATCTTTAAGACCTCATCCATATTTTTCTCAAGCTCTGCATCGATGTACACCTCGTTTGCCACCGGGAAATCGCACAGGTGAATGCTCTCCGGAGCCGTCTGATCCACGGAACGAACCAGATTCTGATAGATATCCTCGGTCATGAACGGGATCATCGGCGCCGCACACTTACAGATCGTCACAAGCGCTGTGTAGAGTGTCATGTAAGCGTTGATCTTATCCTGCTCCATGCCCTTTGCCCAGAAACGCTCACGGCTTCTTCTGACATACCAGTTGCTCATATCATCCACAAATTCCTGCAGGACTTTGGCTGTTTCAGGGATCTTGTAAGCAGCCAGGTTGGCGTCAACGGCCTTCACTGTAGAATTCAGTTTGGACAAAAGCCATTTATCCATAACAGATAATTTGCCGTAATCCAGTGTATATTTCATCGGATCAAACTGGTCGATCTCAGCATACAGTACATAGAATGCATACGTATTATACAGTGTTCCCATAAACTTGCTGCGGCCTTCAAGAACGGCTTTCTTGTGGAAACGGTTCGGCAGCCATGGTGCGGAGTTGGAGTAGAAATACCAGCGGATCGCATCTGCGCCGTATTCTCTCAAAGCTTCCATCGGATCAACCGCATTGCCCTTGGACTTACTCATCTTCTGACCGTTTTCATCCTGTACATGACCCAGAACGATAACATTTCTGAATGGAGACTGGTTGAACAGCAGTGTGGAGATCGCCATCAGAGAATAGAACCATCCTCTTGTCTGGTCAACGGCCTCTGAAATAAAGTCTGCAGGATACTGTTCTTTGAACAGTTTCTCATTCTCAAATGGATAGTGATGCTGTGCAAATGGCATAGAACCGGAGTCAAACCAGCAGTCGATAACCTCCGGTACACGATGCATTTCCTTGCCGCATTCCGGACACTTGATGGTAACAGCGTCAATGAATGGACGGTGCAGTTCGATATCATCCGGGCAGTTATCGGACATACTCTTCAATTCTGCAATGCTGCCGATGGCATGCTGGCATCCGCATTCACATTCCCATACATTTAATGGTGTGCCCCAGTAACGGTTACGGCTGATACCCCAGTCCTGGATATTCTCAAGCCAGTTGCCGAAACGGCCTTTACCGATGCTCTCAGGAATCCAGTTGACTGTGTTGTTGTTGCGGATCAGGTCATCCTTGACAGCTGTCATCTTGATGAACCAGGATTCGCGTGCATAGTAGATCAGCGGTGTATCACATCTCCAGCAGTGTGGATAGCTATGCTCAAAGTTCGGTGCGGAGAACAGGAGTCCTCTCTCCTTCAGGTCTTTGATAACTTCAGGAGATACGCCGTTTTCACCTTCCAGATCTACTCTCTTGATACAGGAATGACCGGCCCACTTTGTTTCCTTTGTCATCATACCGTTTTCATCTACCATCTGTAAAAATGGCAGGTCGTATTTTCTGCCGACCTTGCTGTCGTCTTCACCAAATGCAGGTGCGATATGAACAACACCTGTACCATCTGTCATGGTAACGTAGCTGTCGCAGACAACATAGTAAGCTTTCTTCTTTGTCTCAACAGGATAAAGGGCTTCGTATTCTTTATATTCAAGGTCTGTACCTTTATATGTCTCCAGAACGTCGTATGTGCCTTCGCCAAGAACTGTATCAGCCAGTGCCTGTGCCAGATAGTACACATAATCTTCCTCTTTCATCTTAACTTTGATGTAAGTCTCATCAGGATTAACACAAAGTGCAACGTTGGAAGGCAGTGTCCAAGGTGTTGTTGTCCATGCGAGGATATAAGCGTCTTCGCCTTTTACCTTGAAACGTGCAATGGCAGATCTTTCTTTGACATCTTTATAACCCTGTGCAACTTCATGGCTTGAAAGCGGTGTTCCGCAGCGAGGGCAGTAAGGAACGATCTTGTAACCTTTGTAAAGGAGCTTCTTGTCCCAGATCTGCTTCAGTGCCCACCATTCGGATTCGATATAGTTGTTGTCGTACGTAACATACGGATGCTCCATATCTGCCCAGAAACCAACGGCATCGGAGAATTCTTCCCACATGCCTTTGTATTTCCAGACGCTGTCCTTACAATGCTGGATAAACGGTTCCATACCGTAAGCTTCGATCTGATCCTTGCCGTCCAGACCAAGCATCTTCTCAACTTCCAACTCAACCGGCAGACCGTGTGTATCCCAGCCGGCTTTACGCGGCACCTTATAGCCCTTCATTGTCTTGTATCTTGGAATCATATCTTTGATAACACGGGTCAGCACATGGCCGATATGCGGCTTGCCATTGGCTGTTGGCGGTCCATCATAGAAAGTAAATTCAGGACTGTGCTGTCTCAGTTCAATACTCTTTTCAAAAATCATGTTGTCGGCCCAGAATTTCTCGATTTTCTGCTCTCTCTCAACAAAATTCTGATTGGCACTTACTTTGTCATACATCTTGTTTCCTCCTTATATAAAAAGCAAAGTAGATTTCTATGTTTTAAATGGAATGTGCCCTGGCACATTCATGCGCCCGGCGCAGTTGTTCAACAAAAAAAGCTCCCACTCCGAATAGGAATGAAAGCTTGTATTCATTAAACCACCTATACGACATACTGACATATGCGTTCCCTGTAACGGAGGAAAATCCGGCACAGCTTACCCGGCATCCGGCATCTCTTCTGACCTGTATCTCGTAACCTTGCTCAGTGTCAGAATATGTCGGCCTGTCAGCCTGCAACTCAGGAGTGATCTTCACATCCATGCTACTCGTATCGGCTCACACCTGCCGCCGACTCTCTGAAACTTTCATACGGAGCTACTGTCTCTGTCTTCGTCTTTATCCACTATGTAATCATAGTACAAAGACTTTGGTCTGTCAACCTTTAAAATCAAAAATCCCCTGTTTTGTATACAGAGGATTCCTGTCTTTTCTTTATACGGATAATAAGGCCAAGCTCATGCTCATGCCTGTATGCAGCCTTGCTGAATATCTGTTATGAATTAACAGGATTCCGCACGGTCGGCTGCCGGCGCTTCCTGTTTGCCCATAGCTTTCATCACTGTTCTGAAAATCAGTCGGCCAAGAGGACCGGCACCAAAAATCTGCCAGCAAAGTGCCATCGGGAAATTCATCACTGTTGTCTGGAACCATACCGCAATAAAGTTGCTGCCTGCGTTCTTAAAAAGTAATGTTGCAATAAAACTCATCATCGGGCACATCAGACAAACGATCATAGATGAGATCGCCAGTGTGATGAAAATCGGCTTATCCTGAGGTGACACAATTCTAAAAGCTAACATAGTTGACAGCTTCTCAACAACAAAAAATTCCAGAATGATAGCTGCAGGCCACATAATCTTCATTTCGCCAAATGCCATCAGGAATACCTGATTCGTCATGCCACCGATATTCAATGAAATATTATAGCAGATCATGGCATAGACCATCAAAAAGGCCATCAGAATTGTAAAAAAAACCTTTTGTAATTTTGTCTTTGGCATAAAACACACTCCTTTTCATTAGAAAAGAACATAATGTGTGTTGTTCGTTAATCAGTTCCATGCCTTTGGACTCACTCTCAAATCCCGGCATCACCTGTACGTTTCCAATTTCTTACCAAATACATTCCTTATTTTTAATTCAGTTACTATTTACAGCGTCAATCATTCTATCACAGTTTTCTTCCCTTCGTAAGTGTTTTTTTCATCATAAAACCATTTTCTGTATAATTTCTATTTGTATTCCTCCATTGCCCGTCCTTTCTGTGCATCTTTACTAAATTCTGTCCATATGGGAAAATACCCAAAAATTTTTCTGTATTTTGTTCATAAAATGACTTGTAAATTTTTGTCGGAATATTATAATAGCTATGGGGAATTAATCCCCATTTTATTTCATTATGTTTATTCATTGAGGAGATCGGAATTAATATGTATAGAGGAGACGACATTCTTAAAATTTACGACCAGGATCTGAACAACATTGGACGTGCCACCCGCGAGGAAGTACATACTCAAGGCCTGCTTCATCAGGTTGCCCATGTATGGATGTTCCAGCCAAAGGAAGATGATACTTATATCATGATTCAAAAGCGTTCACTTGACCGCGAACTTTATCCCGGCAAATACGACCTGATCCAGACAACACATTTTGATCCTGATGAAAGCTATGAAGAAGCCATCGTTGACAGTCTGGAATACTACCGCGGACTGAAGAAATCCAAAGAGGACATTATTCATGTGGGCAGCACCCATCAGCAGATTGACGCCGGCGACTACCATGACAATGCCCTTGTTCAGGTCTTCGCCATCTTCACAGCCAAGGCACTTTTCATCATGCCGGATACAGAAGAAATCGTCAAAGTCCGTTTCGAAGACTTCCGCCAGCTCATCCACGGCAAGCAGAACACCATCAAACTTTACTCACTGGATGATGTTTATCTCAAAGAGAGCAGCGCCGATGAATGGTGGCTGAGGAAAGACGAATTTATAGACGTCGTAGAACCATATATCGACAGCCGAATTGAAGAGCTGTAAAAGTCTTTCGTTGATTTTGATAATCAGACGGCAGGAATAGAAAATAAAACATCCATGAAACAACGCGCACCCGCACGAAACGTTTCATGGATGTTTTATTTTCTATTGCCTGTCTGTGTATTGGCCGAAACTATAAAACCAAAACGATTTTTAGGTTCAGTCCAATGACTTCTCTAACGCTGATCATGAATAAAACTCCCTGAAAACGTTTCGTGCGGGTGCACGTTGTTTTCAGGGAGTTTTATTCATGATCAGCGTTTCAAGTTACTTGAACTGAGCCGTCATTTTATTCTGTATTTGCCCTTTCCATGCCCCTTCACAGGCTCGATAAGTTCCAATTGATGCATGATCTCAATTGTACTTCCGGCTCTATAATCTCCATAGTGTAATGCACTTTTTATTTCTTTGCGCCCAAATATCTGATCAAAGGCAAATGTTTCAAGGACCTCTTTGACATTCCCGGCAATCGTAGATGAAATCGTTTTGTCTTCTACCGCATTTATGACTATTTCCAATAGCTGTGCTTTCTGCTCAGACATTGATTTTTCATTCGCGAAACCATCATTGTTCGCTTCAAACAGTGATTGTTCTTTTAGCAAACCGTGGTTTTCTTCTTCAAACAATGGTTTTTCTCTCACCAACCCGTGGTTTTCTGCCTCAAACACAGCTTTTCCTTCTGCCGCTAAACGATTACGAATGGTTGCCTGCAGCATAAATGCATTCAGTCTGTACTCAGGGCTCTGTAACCCGGCCGCTTCCAATTCCCTGCACATCCGATCTACACCTTCACCATATTCCTAGACAAAATTGTAGTCTCTCAAAAATTCTGCTATCTTCGGGTTTCTTGAAAAATGAGTATGCCGGATATTTCCAGCCTTAACAAGACCCGGTAATCTGCCCGGGCTCTCCACAACGATCCTGTCGTCAAACATTTTAATCTGAATATCTGTTCCACGAATACTGTAATCACGATGTGTAATAGCATTAACAATGATCTCCTGACGAACAAACTTCGGGTATTCTTCTTCTGTCACAAACAATCCGTCTGCACCAAGATAGGTTTTCTCCTTAATCTGCGTATCCAAATAGGAGATGGCCTTCGTCAGCATATTTAAAATATTCCCCTCAAAAATAACATCTTTAATAACATTCATCTGAGCGCCCACACATTCCCGACTTCCCTCATAACGAATAAATCGTACGCGCGCTCTTGGGAAATATAACTGTGGATTCTTGCCAAACAACAAAATAGCTGCTGTGCTTACCTGGAACGAATGATTCTTCTCTTTCGCAGCAATATATTATATAGTACATTTTACCATATCCATTTTCATCTGCCCATAGCTTCAAGCCCACAATATTTCGACTATCTTCGACACCCGTGCAGCCACCAAACAGGTTCAGCTCAAATATATTCTTTAACGCCTGTTATGAAAAATCCCCCCTGAAAACATTTCGTGCGGGTGCACGCTGTTTTCAGGGAGTTCCTTTTTATACAAAAAGTTACAGTATAATTTTCTTTATACTATAAAAAGGGCACTGTCCTGTGACTTTCTTTCTGAAACATTTGACACGCTTTATTGTGTCTGTTTCAAAAAGAAAGTATATCAGGACAATGCCCTTCATAGTACAGAATAATTATACTGTAACTTTACATTTTATTCTGTGATATCTGCATACATGAAGTACCAGAAACCGTTAGCTGAATGCCAAGCACCTGTGATCTTGCTGCTCTGCAGCCAGAAATCGTTGTAGTAAGCGATTGGAATACAACCTGCATCTTCCATCAGAAGGTCTTCTGCTTTGTGAAGATCTGCTGAACGTGTAGTTGCATCTGTTGTAACTCTGGAATCTTCGATAGCTGCATCGAAGTCTGCATTAGTGTATTTACCATCGTTGTTGCCGTTTGTTGTGCAGAACAGTTCAAGGATGTTGGATGGATCTGTATAGTCACCTACCCAACCGTTACGAGCAATATCGAATTCGCCGTTACGACGCATTGGTGTGAAGCTTGCCCATTCAACGATGTTGACTTTAAGGTCGATACCAATTGCAGCCCAAGCCTGCTGTAAGTACTCAGCTACAACCTTGTGGTAACCTGCATCATTTGTTGTGTACTCGATCTGTGGGAAGCCTTCGCCGTTTGGATAGCCAGCTTCTTCCAGTAACTTCTTAGCTTCTTCAAGGTTAGCGTCGAAGTTGTCATTGTCAATGTAAGGTGTGCCGCCATTTGCATTTTCAGCAAATGAAGAACCATCTGTATCTAACCAGCCAGGACCTACAATTGCGCTTGCAGGTGAATATGTACCCTGCATCAGAGTATTCGCTACGTAGTTACGATCGATTGCAAGGCTTAATGCCTTACGTACTCTTGCATCCTGGAAATATTCTTTCTGAAGGTTCAGGCTGACATAGTATGTACCAATGATAGGATCTACATGGAATTCTTCATTGCCCTGAAGGCTAGGGATTTCTTCTGTAGGTACGTCTTTGATCATATCAACTTCGCCACTTGTGTATGCACTGTAAGCTGCGTTGGAGTCTTCGATCAGTTCAAACTCAAGCTTGTCAAGTTTGATGGCCTCAGCATTCCAGTAGTTAGGATTCTTGCTGAATGTGATGTGTGATCCAGGTACCCATTCTGTCATCATGAAAGGACCATTGGAGATATAAGTATCAGCAGATGTTGCCCAAGCATCACCATTTGCTTCAACTGTTGCTTTCTGAACAGGGTTTAATGTTGCGAATGCTGCAAGTTCGCCGAAATATGAGCAAGGATGTGCAAGATTTACAACAACTGTCTTCTCATCAGGAGCCTGTACATCAAGTTTTGTGATATCGCCTGCTACTGCTTCATCATAGCCTTTAACCATACCAAGAACTGTCTCAGCGTATGGAGCTGCTACATTAGGATCACATACACGCTGCCAGCTATAAACGAAATCTTCAGCTGTCAGATCTGTGCCGTCTGACCATTTAAGGCCGTCTCTTAAGTGGAATGTCCATGTAAGACCATCTTCGGATGTCTCCCATGATTCTGCCTGTCCTTCCTTTAACTGGCCATTCTCATCAAGAGTCAGAAGGCCTTCAAATGCATGAAGGATCATGTTACCGCCATCTACAGCACTATTCAGTGCAGGGTCAACAGTTTCTGGGTCAGGACCAACCTGAACTTTCAGGATTTTCTCGCCGGTAGTGCTGCCAGCTTCTGTGGATTCTGCTGTTGTCTGGTTGTTGTCGCTTGCTGCTGTTGTTTCTTTTGCAGCGGTGCTGCCGCAGCCTGCCAGACCAGCTACCATAGCAGCTGTCAGCAGAAGAGGTAAGATTCTCTTTTTCATGTTCTCTTCTCCTTTTCTTTTTTGCAGATGCTCAGAACCAACCGCTTGGACCATGGCTCCGAACAATTTGCGTTTTCTATAAACATTATGCATTCCGCATAACTGCTTATCAGGATTTGTAACTGTTCAGAGCTAACCTCCAAAATGCTACGCATTTCGTCGGTGTGGCGTATCCGCCAAATAAAATTTCAAAAACAGTCTTAAAAATGCAAGCATTTTATACCTGTTTTTTGAAATTTTGCTTAGCTCTGAACAATTACACATTATACCCTTCACAGTGCTGTCTGTGAAACGGTACTTTTAGTTGCACTTGTCCAGATGATGACAAGCTGCATAATGTCCCGGAGCCACTTCCTTGAATTCCGGAACTTCCTTCGCACACTGCTCGTCTGCATATGGGCAGCGTGTTCTGAAACGGCATCCTGAAGGTGGATTCAGCGGGCTAGGTACATCGCCTTCAAGAGCGATACGCTTGCTGGCCCTTGCCTGCTTCGGGTCTGCGATCGGGATCGCAGAGATCAGACTCTTTGTGTATGGATGCAGGCTGTGCATTGTCAGCTCATAGCTGTCGGCAAGTTCAACCATTCTGCCAAGGTACATAACGCCGATACGGTTGGAAATATGCTTAACAACGGACAGATCATGGGCAATGAACAGATAAGTCAGATTCATGCTCTCCTGCAGATCCTCAAACATATTGATAACCTGCGCCTGAATAGAAACATCCAGCGCAGAAATCGGCTCATCACACACAATGAATTCCGGATGAACAGCCAATGCTCTTGCAATGCCGACACGCTGACGCTGACCGCCTGAGAACTCATGCGGATAACGATTCGCATGCTCGGAGTTCAGACCAACGCGACGAAGCATCTCGATAATCATATCATAACGCTCCTGCTTGGAAGATGCAAGATGGTGGATATCAATTGGTTCACCGACAATATCACCGACTGTCATACGCGGGTCCAGACTGGCGTATGGATCCTGGAATACAATCTGCATTTTCTTACGATAAGGCAGCATATTCTCTGCAATCTTCTTCTCTTTATCAAAAATAACCTTATCATCATAAATAATTCTGCCGCCCGTCGGTTCATAGAGACGGAGCAGTGTACGTCCTGTTGTTGTCTTACCGCATCCGGACTCACCAACAAGACCAAGGGTCTCACCACGGCGGATAAACATCGAAATATCCTCCACTGCCTGCACGCCCGGTCCCTTTAAGCCCTTAACCGGGAAGTATTTCTTTAAATGTTCAACGGAAACAAGAATATCGTCTTTTTTATCGTTACTCATTATCCTGTCCCTCCGTTCTTTTTTGTTTTTTGACCTGTTCCTGCACTCTCAGCCAGCATGCAGCACGGTGGTCGTCACCGAGCTCCACATAGGGGGGCATTTTTTGCAGGCAGATCTTCATGGCATGTTCGCAGCGCGGAGCAAACGGACAGCCTTCCGGCGGATTCAGCATATCGACCGGAGTACCTTCAATCGGGATCAGGCGCTCATAGCTCTCTGCATCCACACGGGGCATGGAGCGGAGCAGTCCCATCGTATACGGATGTCCCGGTTTGTAGAAGATATCATCGACCGGTCCCTGCTCGACCATCTTTCCGGCGTACATAACGGAGACCTTATCACAGATCTCGGCTACGACACCGAGGTTATGTGTAATGAAGATGATACCCATGTGGTTCTTTTTCTGGATATTCTTCATAACTTCAAGGATCTGTGCCTGAATCGTAACGTCCAGGGCTGTGGTAGGCTCATCGGCGATCAGAAGCTGCGGATGACAGATCAGCCCCATGGCGATCATGACACGCTGGCGCATACCACCGGACAGCTCATGCGGATACTGCTTCATACGCTTTTCTACATTATTGATACCTACCTGCTCAAGCATTTCCATGGCTCTCTTTTCGGCATCCTCTTTGGATACAGATTTGTCATGGGCATGCAGAGCTTCCACCAGCTGGTTGCCGATGGTATATACCGGATTCAGACAGGTCATCGGGTTCTGGAAGATCATGGCGATCTTGTTTCCACGGACGTCGATCATTTCCTTACTGGACTTGGCCAGCATGTCCTCTCCCTCAAAGGTGATGGAGCCGCCAACGACCTTACCCGGAGACTGTAACA
>OLRG01003087.1_pt1 | contig 10931 bp, 9 predicted proteins | sample 1672331 | NCBI WGS metagenome assembly OLRG01 (sample SAMEA3136672, study PRJEB25190) | human gut metagenome
CAGCCGCCGGAGCGGTGCTTAAGCCGTAAGGCGGGAATTATGCGGTGTTGCCTTAGGTTGGCCGCTGCAAAGCGTTACAAATCGTTCCGCAGCTTTACGGCACTCCGTTCGGCGATGCACTGCTTTAAGGCGTTGATCATCTTGGCTTCGTCCAGCGGTTTGGCCAGGTGAATATCCATGCCCGCCAGACGGCTATCCATAATATCCTCGGAAAAAGCATTGGCGGACATGGCAATGATGGGGATGCTTTCCGCGTCGGGGCGGTTCATGGCGCGGATGGTTCTGGCGGCGTCCCAGCCGTTCATACGCGGCATCATAATATCCATATAGATCACGCCGAAACAGCCGGGTGCGGACTTTCCAAACAGCTCTACAGCCTCCTGTCCGTCGGCAGCGCGGGTCACCTCCATACCGCTGTTTTCCAGCATACAGCAGGCAATTTCCATATTCAGCTCGTTATCCTCTACGACCAGCGCACGGAGCCCCTTGAAGGAAATATCACCCTTTACCTGCGCCGCGGGTTTGAGATCATCCTGCTTGCCGATTTTGAACGGCAGCTTGACCGTGACCGTAGTTCCCGCGCCGGGCCTGCTCTGCAGGGTGATGCTGCCGCCCATTCTGTCAACCAGTTGTTTTACGATGGCCAGGCCCAGACCGGTTCCCTGATAGGTAGAACGGCTCGTCACCTTTTCCTGCGTGAACATATCAAAAGCGTGTGCGGAAAATTCCTCACTCATGCCGATACCCTGATCCCGGCAGACAAAGGTGACAAGTGTGTGCTCCCCGCCCAGCTGTTCTTCGCTGCTCCAAACGGTGATCGCACTGCCTGGCGGGCTGAACTTAATGGCATTGTCCGTAATGTTGGAGAGGATCCTGCTGAGGTGCACCGGGTTTCCGATTACGAACGGATGCCGGATCGTGTCCTTATCCCGTGCAACCTGATATCGAATGTCTTTTTCTGCCGCCTTTTTATGATACGTCTGGTTCAGGTCGCGCAGCACGGCAGTCAGGTCAAAGGTCACTTCCTGCTTCTTGATCTCGCCGCTCTGGAGCTTGTTCATATCCAGCACATCATTGACAATGCTTACCAGATATCGCAGCGATTCCATCTCCTTATCGCGGATTTTCTGCTGCATTTCGGGGTCATCGGCATATTGATTGCCCATGTTGATCATACCGATAATGCCGTTCAGCGGGGTGCGGATGTCATGGCTCATGGTGGCAAGGAACCGCGTTTTCATTTCGGATTCACGCATGGCCGCTTCTGCGGCAAAGCGCAGGTCCTGCTCGCGGCGTTTTGTGCTGCTGATACTGCGCACCGCGCACAGCACATGGGTCACATTGCCGGCCTCATCCCGTTTCTTTGCAATGAAGCGCAGGGAATGCCAGCTTCCGTCGCACATGCGGTATTCTGTGGAGATATATTCTTCTTTTTTCAGTCTTTCCGCAAGGGTGGGCACATCCATGAAACGGCGGACCAGGTCGCGGTATTCGGGCACCACAGTGACATCGCAGAGCTGATACAGCTTCTCCGAGGCACAGCCGTTGTTTCCGGTCAGGCGGTGCGTCTCATCATCGTTGGAGATTTCCTCAAAATAGTCGCGCTGCAAATCAATGCGGTAGATGGAGCAATAGTTCTTGGCGATGGCGGAAATGATCTCGTTGTTCAGTCGGGCCTCATCCAGCGCCCTCTGCAATTGGGTCCGGGCTGCTTCTTCCTTTTCCAGAATATCATCAATGTAGCGGAAGGCGAGCAGGATATGGAATACATTCTGTTCGGAATAGATCTTGACTGCCTGCGCCTCAAAATACTGCTGCCCGCTGGCATTCGGAACACTCTTGTAATGATAGGTTGTCCTGTCCGCCTGTGTGAGAAGTTTTTCCATATTGGCGCAGGTGAACCAGCTTATGAACTCTGGCCTATCTTTTTCGGACAGAAAGCACTCTGCATACCGCTGGGCATACTCGTCAAAATTTGTATAGGTCTCCCTCTTTTGGTTCAGTATAACATCCGCGTTGGTGTTTTCGGCAATCTTCACCGGAACGAATCCGCCGGTATTCAGCTCAATGTCATACACAACCGTAAAATCTATGCACAGCTTATCCAACAGCTGTTTGTCGCGCTTTTCTTTTTCCAGGGCGTCCGACAGTTTTTTGTTCTGCACACGCACTCTCAGGGTAAGCGCAGCCAACAGAACAAGCAGCATCAGCAAAGACACGGCAATAACCAGCGTAGCCATTGGGTGCAGCTGAACCAGCATTTTCAGCGTCATATCCGATACGCTGTAAGATGTGTAGCCGGAGGCAATATTCTCGATAGTTTTGTCCGGCATTGCGTAGATTGCCTTGGTAAGTACGCCCGCCAGCGCATGGCTGATCGAAGGGGCGATGATAATGCGGTACTGGAAGGAGGGCTGATTCAGCAGGTTATAGACAAGACTGCCGCTTGTGTCATCGCTCACAAATTCCTGCGCCATGTAATAGTACACAAATGCGGCATCGGCCCTGCCGTCTTTGACGGCCTGTATGGCATCCTGCCAGGTCGCACAGAGGATCTTCTCGGCATTGGGCGCATAGGCGTCCTCTATACTGCCGGAAGAGCTCTGATCCGCCGTGGCCACCGTCTGAATCTCCCCGTCAAAATCGCGGCGGACAACTTTGGCAGATCGTACCGTGATATACGGCGCAGTGACCCCCAGATGATTGGATTCTGCTGTGCCCTCGTCGATGCATGCATCAATGGCAATATCGAAGCTCTCATCCTCCCGCAAGGCGAGATACTCCTCGCGGGTATGGCAGGGAATGAACTGATAGGAAAGACCGGCATACTTTGCCAGCTCTTTAAAATAATCCGGCAGGATGCCTTTTATCTCACCGTTTTCCATAAAGGAGTACGGCTCTCTTGTGGGGTCGCACAGCACGCGGAGCGGCTCACTTTGGGCATTATACCAACGGACAAGAGCCTTCTCGTCCTCAGTCAGTTCCGGATTTTTATCATTGACGGAAGTATAGTAGCGGTTGAACAGCGTTGTTTTCCAGTCGCCCTCGGCGGCGTTCATTTCGTCTATGGCGGCGTTGATTTTGGCAAGTAGCGCGGTGTTGCCCTTTTTGACAATGGCATAAATCGGTTCGGGAGCAAATTTCTCAACGACGCGCTCATTCCGGGCATCCCGCATGGAGTTGGATACAAGCGCGTCCACCTGCCCGTCCCGCAGGGCCTTTTCCATGTCGACGACAAGGTCAAAGTAGACTGGCGTATAGGTAAAACCTTTCTCCTTAGACAGTGTGTCAAAATCGTCGTTGCACATGTTTCCGTTCAAAAAGCCGACGCGCAGACCGTCATAGGTGGTGTAAACCTGCTCGATGACACTGGTGTTGTCGCTGCGCACCGTCAGCATACACTCGTTGCTGCCGATGGGACGGGAAAAGTCGAATTTTTCTTCGCGTTCCGGCGTTTTGCGGGTCGCTGTGCCTATGTCGATCTCGCCGTTTTCCAGCATTTGCTGCATATCGCTCCAGCCTTTATCGTAGCCGATATACTCATAATCGACGTCCCAATACCGCGCCATCAGGCGGAGAAAATCATAGCCGTAGCCGCTTTTTCTGCCGTCCTCATCCATCATGTGGTAACCGTCCATTGCAAAAAAACCGACTCTGACCGTATCCCGCGGGGTCTCTGCGGTGTATTCCGCCCTGGCGGCAAGCGGGTACAGCCCGGCTATGCAGGCCAGTGCAAGCAAAAACGCGGCTGCTTTATAAAAGACTGTTTTTACGCTTGCTGTACGCACCGCGCAGCAACGATAACTTCTCTGTATACGATTGCTGTACATAAGACTTCCGACTCCCGATTTGTCGTTCCTATTTCTGAGAGCTGTTTTGTATCCAGCTTTTGGAAAAAACCTATGCAAAATGCGGCTATGTCTAATATAATTTTACCATGGGGCACATTTTCAGTCAATAGCGGCTGCAACGAATCGTTTCAGTATTTTACGTTTCATTTTACGTTGCGCGGCGCTCTCGGACGGAACGGTTTATTATATATTCAGACTGTCGAAAAACTCTTGTAAGGGCGAGCATTGCTCGCCCGCACCCGTTTGCCTTGTAAGAAAACGGTCCCGGAAAATGTGTTGCCGCGGTAAGTTGACATATACTATATAAGGTCTACTGCAACACACCGCAAAAGGCAGCCCGTCCCCCTATAGTTCGCTAAAGTTACATTTAGCGAACTTGTGCATTTCTCTTTTACGGGAGGCTTTTGCTTCCCGATGCCCCCTGCTCCCGTCATCTCGCTCTCCCTGCCGATGACGTTTATTTCCGCTTTACATGGGCAGCGCAACGGTAAATACGGTTCCTGCCCCTTCTGCCGGCTCATCCTGTACTGTACCGCCGTGCAGTGCTGCAATTTCCCGCACCAACGCCAAACCCAGTCCTGCGCCGCCCATTTCGCGGCTTCTGGATTTGTCCACACGGAAAAACGGTTCAAAGATGCTAGTTCTGTATTCATCGGGAATACCGCAGCCGGTATCTGCAACGCGCAGTATTGCTTTGCCGTTTGACCGGCTGATCGTAATCTGCACAGAACCGCCCGGCTGATTGTACTTGATTGCATTTTCCACAAGGTTGAACAGCATACGGTAAATCAGGGCATCGCTTCCGATAATATGAATATCCTCACATTCCTGATGCAAGGTGATCTGCTTTTTCTGGGCCAGCGGCGTCAGATCTGTCACAATTTCATCTGCCAGCGGCGCAAGCTCAATGCAGTCATCCCGCGGAACGGCCTGCAAATTGCTCATTTCCAGCAGGGTCCGTACAAGCGCCGATAAACGGGCTATCTGCTCTGTCTGAAAGTGTACCAGCTCTGCGGTTTCCGCGTCCGTATTCATGTGCTCTTCGGCGAAGATTTCCAGTTTTGCCTGCATGATGGCCAGCGGTGTTTTCAGCTCATGGGCTGCATTCCCGGCAAACTGTCGCTGTAGGTCAAAGGAATGGGCCAGGCGATCCAGCATTTGATTGACAGATTGACTTAGCTGCCGAAATTCCGCAACGGTATTTTCTTCCAGCCGTACATCAACCAGATTATCCTGATCGACCTTCTCGGCCTGCTGTGCCAGCTCTTTCAGTGGTTCCAGCGCTTTGCCGCTGATAAAATAAGCAATCGCTGCGCTGAACAGCGTCACCACTGCCGTAATGCACCACCCTTTGCGGCCAAAAATCGTCTTTGTATCGTAAACCTCTTGCGAGAATTGCACCAGAAAGTCTGACATCTGATCTTCGGGGATCTCTATGGTCAGATCCTCCCCGCCGTCCTGTTGATATTGTAAAACGTACCCGTTCAGATTGTCCATACCAGAGGCGCCGGAGCGATACAGCAACAAATTCAGGCAGATGCAGGCACCCGCAATCAGTAAGGCCGTCATAAGTGTGATGCGCCATTGCAAAGATAATCGCTTCATTGCTCGCTCTCCCCCACTTCATAGCCTTCTCCGATGCGGTTTCTGATAGGATCATACCCCAGTGCCGTACGCAGCTTTTTGCGCAGCGCCGAGATATGTACCCGAATCGAGTTGCTGAACGCATCTACGCGGCCGTCCCAGACATGTTCCATCAATTCCTCCTGACTGACAGGGCGTCCCTGATGCAGAAGCAGATATTCCAGAACACTGCTTTCCTTGCGGGTCAGTGGAACAGGTTGACCGTCCACCATAGCCACCCGGCTCTTGGTATCAAAGCTCAGTCTGCCGCATCGCAGGCAAACATTGCGCTGAATAAACTGCCGTCGTGTCAGGCTGCGGACGCGGGCTTCCAGTTCGGCCAAATGGAACGGCTTGGCCAGATAATCATTGGCGCCGGCGTCCAGGCCTTCCACCTTGTCCGCAATTTCACTGCGGGCCGACAGAATCAGAACCGGCGTTTCCAAATCGGTCTTTCGCAGTGTGCGCAGAACTGTCATTCCATCCACTCGGGGCAGGTTCAGATCCAGCAAAACAAGGTCATACCGCTCTGCCGCCAGCATTTCCAGCGCGGTTTCCCCATCACTGCAGTCATCTGTTTCATACCCTGCACGGTGCAGCTTTCTGGCAACGCTTTCCCGCAGGGACGGCTCATCCTCAACCAGCAGCAAACGCATAATAAACGCTCCTTATATAAACTGTGTTTCTGTTTACTACCATTATAACAGCTTTTGCTAAAATCTGCGTTAATTTTTTCTTAGCAGAAAATTTATACCCGTTGTGCTATACTGATTTCATCAAAACAAAAAGGAGGATCGAAATGTTGAGCAAAAAGGCAATCGTTCAGGTGCTTTTTCTGCTGGCTGCCGTTATGATGATCGGTTACGGGGCATGGCGCGGTGAGGCGGGCACTGTCTTTACGAAAGCAATTCGATTATGTATGGAGTGTGTTGGCATTGGATAAGAATCGTTCGCATTTTCTGGCCCGTTTCCGGGGACTGATCCAGGCAGGTGCAGCACTGCTGACAAACATCCATCTGCCGAATTTTCTCAAGGGAACGCTTTATCAGGGCAAGGGGAAATATCTCTGCGTTCCGGGCCTGAACTGTTACTCCTGCCCCGGCGCTGCGGGAGCCTGCCCTATCGGGGCCTTTCAGGCTGTGGTCGGGTCGTCAAAGTTTCGGTTTTCCTATTATGTTACCGGCATTTTGATTCTGCTGGGCGTGCTGTTGGGGCGCTTTATCTGCGGTTTTCTCTGCCCGTTCGGTTGGCTGCAGGAGCTTTTGCATAAGATTCCCTCTCCCAAGCTGTCAACCAGACGCCTGAAACCGCTGCGCTATATCAAATATGCGGTACTGCTGATCATGGTCGTACTGCTTCCGGCTGTTATTGTCAACGCATCCGGCATGGGGGATCCGTTCTTCTGCAAGTACCTGTGTCCGCAGGGCGTACTGGAGGGCGCAATTCCGCTTTCTCTTACAAACGCGGGCATACGAGCTGCTTTGGGAAAGCTGTTCAGCTGGAAATTCTTCATTCTGCTGGCAGTTGTGGTAGGCAGCGTGGTTTTTTACCGCCCGTTCTGCAAATGGCTGTGCCCCTTGGGAGCGGTCTATGCACTTATGAATCATGTATCCCTGTTTCAGATGCGCGTTGACCGCGATACATGTGTTTCCTGCGGTGCCTGCGCAAAAGCGTGCCCGATGGATGTGGATATTACCAAAACACCAAACCACGCGGAGTGTATCCGCTGCGGTAAGTGTATAAAGTCTTGTCCGACCAAAGCGATCTGCTATCAGTACGGTTTCGGCGACAAGTCAAAAACAGAAATCAAGGAGAATTGACAATGAAACGTTTTTTTGCATGGATCACAGCCCTTCTGATGCTGCTCTCCCTCGCTGCTTGCAGCAGCACACAGACAAGCACTGCGGCATCTTCCCAGCAAGCATCTACTTCTGAGACGGGCAAGTCTGAGAATGAGCTTCTCACAGAGGAAAACGATATTCTGGCGGCAAATAACGCCCTGTGGGAAAAGGTTTTTGCCTCCATGGACAAGAATGTTACCGACACCACACTAAGCAGCAATTACGGTGATATTCTTATGAGTGCGTTGGATCATGCGAAGGACCAGTTCACCGATGAAGAATATGCTGCTTTAAAGGCCGATGCGGACAAAATCCGTGAGATCGAAGCACAGATCGCAGCACTGCCGCAGGATGAAGCTGCCAGCCAGTCTATGACGCAGACGGCCAGCACATTCCCGCAGTTTGAAGGAAAGGATTTGGACGGCAACAGCGTAAGCAGCAGTCTTTTTGCCGATAATGCGTTCACCGTTGTAAATTTCTGGTTCAGCGGCTGCAAGCCCTGTGTGGACGAGATGGACGACCTTAACGCATTGAATCAGCGCATTCAAGAGCAGGGCGGCGAGGTGATCGGTATCAACACAGAAACCCTTGATGGCAACGCGGACAACATTGCCGCTGCCAAACAGATTCTGGAACAGGCCGGGGCTGCATTCCGCAACATCTATTTTGACTCTGCCAGTGATGCCGGTAAGTTTGCCCTCGGCATTATGGCCTTCCCCACTACCTGCGTTGTGGATCGTCAGGGCAACATCGTTGGGGAACCGATTATGGGCGGTATTGATAAAGAGGATAACGCTGCCACACTGCAAAAGCTGATCGATGAGGCTCTTGCGCAGTCGCAGCAGTAAATAAGAAAATAGCTTAAAAAAACTCGCAGCAGTCATGGATACGAAAGTACCCTTTGGCTGCTGCGAGTTTGTATTTTGCTGCGCCGCCGTGTGGCTGGCTATGTCCCCTGCTCCAGGGCTTACTGCCCGGTTTGCTTTCCCTCTATAGCATATATTTTGTCTTTTCGATTGTATATCAGCATTTTATACTTGACAAAGTCAAGCGTATGGACTATACTCTTTTATGTAAGGAGATGCTGCATTCACCATGTATCAAAAGACCCTATCCTACTACATCGCCATGCTGTACCGCAGCTTTTCGGATTTCACAGGCGACAAGCTGCAGGAAGTCGGACTAAATTTCGGGCTTTTGTTTTTTATTGTATATATCGGAAAAAAGCCGAACTGTACGCCTTCGGAATTGACAAAAGCATTGTCCCTTGACTGGGGGCACAGTCAACGGTGCATCAATCGTCTTACTGACGATGGCTTTATTACCAAGGAAAAATCAGGGCGTCACTATCTGCTCAACCTGACAGAACGCGGGCAGGAGGCTTTTGAAGCCGCCCACCGGATATTCTTTGACTGGGACGACAGATTTATGACGAATCTGACTGCAAAAGAAAAGGAACAGTTGCTTGCCTTATTGGAAAAAGCAACAGAAAGGATACCGCACCATGTACGAAACGATTAACAGCCCCATCAATTACGGCGGTTTGGAATTGAAAAACCGCATCATTTTTGCCCCTACCACCTTTGGCCTTGCGGAGGACGAATATTTTGAAAAGATCCGCAAGATCGCCGCAGGCGGCTGCGCCATGGTTATCATCGGTGACGTCCCCGTCGGCAAAAGCCAATTTGAGAAATCTCTTTTTGATAAAAAAGGCTTCGCCCATTATCAGAAGCTGGTCGAAATCGTCCACAGCTATGACTGCCGCATCTGCGCCCAGCTGCACCAGACCGACTCCAATATGTTGGCCATGCTGAAATACGTGCCCGGCGTTCTGACGAAGAAGATTTCAATGGAGGAGCTGCGTCCCCTGCTGAATGCCGAGGTTGCCCCTTACATCAGCAAGCTGTCCGCCCGCAAGATCCATAAAATCATCAACGGCTTCGGCGAGGCCGCCGTGCTGGCTGTCAAAGCCGGGTTCGATATGGTGCAGGTCCACGGTGACCGCATGTGCGGCAGCTTCAGCTCCACTGTCTTTAACCACCGCACGGATGAATACGGCGGCAGCGCCGAGAACCGTGCCCGCTTTGCGGTGGAGGCCGTCAAGGCCATCCGCAGCCGTCTGCCGGAGATTCCCATCGACTACAAGCTGGCCGTCCGCCAGGAAGATCCCCACTACGGCAATGCCGGTGTGGTGGAGTCCGAGCTGGGTATTTTTGTACCGCTGCTGACCGATGCCGGTGTGACCAGCTTCCATGTAACGCTGGCGAACCATTCCAGTCTGGAGGACACCATTCCCCCGGCCAACCACCCGTACTTCAAAGAGCAGGGCTGCTTCCTGAAATTCTGCGATGAGGTTCGCCAGTATACGGACAAGCCCATCACGGGTGTCGGTGGGCTGAATCAGCCTGATTTTGTAGAGCAGCAGCTTGCAAGCGGACGCATCACCTGTGCTGCCATGAGCCGCCAGCTGTTGGCTGACCCGGAATGGCCGAACAAAGTGGCCTCCGGGCAGATCAAGGAGATTCACCGCTGTGTTCGCTGCAACAAAAAATGCCTTGGCGGCTTGCAGCAGCATCAGGGCACCCATTGCATTTATGAAAAGGTATGACCTGTGAAATACGCTATTGTATTCAGCAGCCAGACCGGCAATACTAAACAGCTTGCCGAGGCTGTTTCCTCTGTTCTCCCTCAGGCAGATTTGTGTTTCTTCGGTTCCCCGTCACAGGAGGCTCTGCAGGCAGAGCGTCTTTTCATCGGCTTTTGGACGGACAAGGGGCGCTGCAATCAGGAAATCACCGATTTCCTGAAAACGCTCAAGGGCAAAGAGGTGTTCCTGTTTGGCACAGCCGGGTTCGGCGGCAGTCAGGAATATTTTGACAAAATTCTTTCTTCCGTTCAAAAACACCTCGGTGCTTCCAATACTGTCATCGGCACCTACATGTGCCAGGGGAAAATGCCGCAATCGGTGCGGGAGCGCTATGTAAAGATGAAAAACAGCCCTCTGCCGATTCCAAACGTTGACAAAATGATTGAAAACTTTGATACTGCTGTTTCCCACCCTGACGAAACGGATTTGCAGAAATTGAAATATGCCGTGGCGCAATGCATAAAGCGCTGATACAAAGTAGGTCCTAAAAACACACTTCCGTCTGGCTGCCTGCGCACCAGCGCTGGCCTACTGCGCCGTTATGACGATCCACTTTTTAAAGCAGCGGCAGACCCAACCCTGCTGAGCCGCCATGACCGCTTTTGCCGCAGTCATAGCGAGACCCTTTATTTGCTTATCAATTGCGCACGGGTGCACGCGGGCAGACCTTTTACGGTCTGCCCTTTTTCTTTGCACGCTTCCTCTGTTCTCGACAGGTCGGCTGCTTATATGCTATACTGGTACCATCATACAAAGGAGGCGCATCCGCCATGAAGCGCAGCAATATCCATCTGCAGTACAACTGGAGGAGCGCTACGGCAGCCGCACCCTGCTAAGCGGTATCCTCATGACTGCGCTTGTGTCCGGCATTGTATTTATGCTCATCATGCTGTCCAGCCTGGCCGGCAGCCGGAACGGCGGTATTCCGATCACTTTGATCCTTGTCGGTGCGCTCTACCTGAGCCAGCA
>OLRG01003090.1_pt1 | contig 10921 bp, 9 predicted proteins | sample 1672331 | NCBI WGS metagenome assembly OLRG01 (sample SAMEA3136672, study PRJEB25190) | human gut metagenome
GGACTTAGAATTTCCCCCCTTCTGCATCTGAGCCCGCAGAGAGCGCATCTCCCACACGTCCCTCCTGAGTCCAAGCGCACCTCCCTCCTGAACACACTCCCCTTCTATAGCAATTTCAGAAAATACAATCCCCCAGCAAAACAAAAAAAAGAAAGCCGCCCCTACCTGGAGTAAAAGCCGCTTTCCACTTCCACCGGAATCACCTTATCCTCAATATCCTCAATCCAGATAAAACTCTGCGCATTCAACATCTCGATCATCCGCGCAAGCTCCTCTCTCGTCCCCTGCGCTTCCATCTCAACACGGTCATCCCAATGATTCCTCACCCATCCGGTAATCCCCAGAGAGCTCGCAATATAACACGCCCGATAACGAAACCCCACTCCCTGAACTCTGCCGGAAAACCAATAATGCTTCCGAATCAAATCCTCATTCACCTGCGAACCTTCACCTCCCCGGGAGTCCGGACTCTTCCAGACTCCCCTGCCACTTTCATATCCTCCCGAATCTCCATACTCCGCTCCATCTTCCGTTCCCGAAACCTGAAGAAACGTCTTATATCTCTGTTTCGTACTCTTCTTCGTACTCTTTTTTCCACCAAATATACTCACGCAACATCCCCACTTCAGTCTCACCATCATCGCCTGCATCGTTTATACTTCTCATCATACAACTATCAAACATCAAACCCTGATCACAAATCCATCCTTCCGTGCCTTAGCCTCCGGATACTCCCCGGAACGATATCCCAGCACACAATGACCAATTCCAATATAAGACTCCGGAACACCCCACTCAGCCTTCAGAGCCTTACCCTCCTCAGAATCAAACACCTCACGCGCCCGATGGATCCAGCAGGAATCCACACCAACTGCATGAGCCGCATTCATCAGATTTCCCATCACAAGACTTCCGTTCTCCACACAGGTACCCTGCTCACTGTCCGCAAAAACAATCACAACCGTCGGTGCTCCATAAAACGGATCACTCTTAGCCCCCATCACATCCGCATTCATCCTGGAAAGCTTCGCAACAAGCTCCGGATCCTGAGTTACGACCATAAGCGTTTTCTGCTGTCCCATTCCGCTCGGTGCATACTTTCCTGCCTCCAGAATCTCATCCAGCACATCTGCCGGAATCAGATCCTTCTTATAACCACGCACACTTCTTCTCTCCAAAAGGTTCTTCATTGCTTCATTCATGATTCATGTCCTCCCTTATCAGTATCTGCTGTTATTTTTTCCTATATTATACCACGCACCACCTTAAAAAACACGAATTACTTTTCTCAAAAACGAGTTGTTTCTCCCCCCAACTCAACCTTGCCCCCCATCCCAAACTGGTCTATAATAGAAAGCAAACAACTACGAGGTAAACTACATGAATAAAAAAGAAATTTCCGAAATCAAAAAACAGTTCACTCCCGAAAACTGCTCAATCACCCGCATCTGCGGATGCTACGTTGACGGAGAAAAAAACAAAAAAGCCGAATTAAAAGAAGCATTTCTCTCCCTCTCCGAAGAAGAAATGTTTAAATATTTTGAGATTTTCCGCAAATCCCTCTCCGGAACAATCGGCAAAAATCTGATGAATATGGAGTTTCCATTAGACCAGGAAGCAGAAGGCGGAACCCAGCACTTCCTCATGAAACTGCGCGAAAGCAAACTCACAGACGATGAACTGGTAGAGAACTTTTACGACAAAATCATCGAAAACTATGACTACCCGGAAAACTACTATATCATCCTCATCCACGGCGTTTACGACATCCCCGGAAAATCCTCCGACGGTGCGGAAATGTTTGACGCATCCGATGAAATTTACGAACATATCATGTGCTGTATCTGCCCGGTCAAACTTTCCAAAGCAGGACTCTGCTACAATGCAGAAACCAACAGCATCCAGGACCGTATCCGTGACTGGATCGTAGAACTCCCGGATGTTGCATTCCTTTTCCCGCAGTTTAACGACCGCAGTACAGACATTCACGGTGTCCTTTATTACAGTAAAAACGCCAACGAACTCCGCGATATTTTCATCGACGAACTCCTTGGATGCACCGCCCCGCTTTCCGCCGGAGGACAGCGTGACTCCTTCAACGCTCTGGTAGAAGATACCCTGGGCGAGGACTGCCAGTATGATACCGTATTAAATATCCACGAGAAACTAAACGAACTGATCGAATCCCAGAAAGACGAACCGGAACCAGTCATCCTGACCAAATCCGAAGTCAAACGACTCTTCGAAGAATGCGGTGTGGAAGAAGAAAAACTCCAGTCCTTTGATGAACAGTACGAAATCACCGCAGGAGAAAAATCTTCTCTGGTTGCTTCTAATATCACAAACACCAAAAGATTCGAGATCAAAACTCCGGACGTTGTAGTTCACGTAGATCCGGAACGCGCTGACCTCGTGGAAACCCGCGTGATTGACGGACGCAAATGTCTTGTAATCCCTATGGAAGGCGAAGTTGAATTTAACGGCATTCGTGTACATACCGGAGAAAATACAGCTTCTAATCAGGACTATGCGGAAGATTCTGACGAAGAATCCACTCCCGGCAAATCCGTTAACACAGAAGACTTCCATACAGCAGACACCAGTAAAACAGACATCAACGAGGAGAACACTGATGAACAATAACCGCAAACTTTTATTTTTCGATATCGACGGCACCTTACTCACCGCCTACCCATGGAGCATCCCGGAAAGCACCCGCAAAGCTCTGGAAGCAGCCCGCAAAAACGGCCATCTGCTCTTCGTCAACTCCGGACGCACCTACGCAATGATCTCCCCTATGGTCAAAGAACTCGGTTTTGACGGATATGTATGCGGATGTGGAAGCCAGATTTACATGAACAATGAACTTCTGTTTTCCAGCTCCAACCCCAATCCACTTTGCCGTGAAGTGATAGAAACACTGCGCCAGTGCAGAATTTCAGCATTCTTTGAACGCCCGGACAAAATCCTCTATGACGGAAGCTCCAAAACACTTCCAAAAGCCATTCAGAATCTGAAAGCAGAAGTGTCCGTCGAGGATCTTTCCCTTTATGAGGAAGAAACCTGGAACACTTTCACATTTGACAAGTTCCTGGCTTTCCCTGACAAAGATTCCGACACAGAAACCTTCCGCAGATTTGTAGACGAACATTTTTCCTGCTTCATTCACGATGACGCAGCCTGGGAGATCACACAGAAAAACTACAGCAAAGCTACCGGAATCCAGTTTCTGGCAGACCGCCTTGGAGCTTCTCCGGAAGATACTTTCGCATTCGGAGACAGCACCAATGATCTCCCGATGCTCGAGTATGCCGGAATCAGCATTGCAATGGGACAGTCAGATCCTATGATCCTTCCTCACTGCACCTACCAGACAACCAGCATCGATGAAGATGGAATTGCCAATGCAATGAAACACTTTCATTTAATCTGACCAATCTGCCTGATCTGAGTCAAGCGGATATTCGCAATCCGCTTCGCTACTTGCTCATAACCAAATGAACGGCTGACCCGAAAACCCGATCAGGCCAATGGGTTATATCCCTATGATTTCAATGTAAATCACAGCATCACCCCTGAAAAACTATCCTAACTCAGGAGGCATAAAAAATGGGCATTATTAACCATGAATTTGACGCACAGACAACCCCTGTTTATTTTTCACTTGCATTAAAAAGATCCTATAATATTTATATGGTATATTTCCTGCTGTTTGCAATCTGTATGGCCTGTTTTGACCGGCCCCGGAGCATTCTCCCGGTTGCAGTCTGGCTGGCAGCAACATTTCTTGCCAGACATTATATGAGCCATATTTTTATCCGCTGGAACTTTTTATTTTATGTTGTGATCTCAGCAGGATGGATTTCCTATTTCATCTATACTTATGGATGGAACTGCGGCGGAACCAATTTTATTCTGCCGCTGATGCTGATTTCCATGTTTTCTCTGTATGATACCTTATTTAACAAGATTGCATTTGCAGTATTTCTGTTCATCCTGCGAATGGCGCTGTTTTTCCATTGTCAGAATTATCCGCCAATCTGCATTCTGACTGAAACGCAGATGTTGATCCTGCAGATCATCAACACCGTTCTGTCCTTTGTGGTCATGGCCGTTATCTGTCTGACTTTCGGTGCAAACCTGCAAAAGGCAGAGCAGCACCTGATGCTATATAACAAAGAACTTCGCCAGCAGGCTCTGACCGATCCGCTTACCACTCTGTACAACAGAAGAAAAATGGAAGAAATACTGAATAATCATATGGCAGCCAATCCTGATGGAAATTTCTGCATTGCCATTGGAGACATTGATTTTTTCAAAAAAATCAATGATACTTATGGTCATAACTGCGGAGATCAGGTGCTGAGTTCTCTCGCTGCATTATTCAAGGAAAAGACGCTGGGAATCGGTCATGTCTGCCGCTGGGGAGGCGAAGAATTTCTCTTCTTCATTCCTGACACCAATCTCGATGATGCCAACACACTGATGAATGATATCCGAATGTCAGTTGGAAAATGTGCGATCACCTATAAGGAACTCACCATACACGTTACCATGACTTTCGGAATAGAAGAAAATGATTTCCATTCCAGTCTTACCGAACTGGTCAAACATGCAGATGATAAACTTTATTACGGCAAAACACACGGACGGAATACCGTAATCTTCTGATCCATCTACAAAAAAGCAGCCATACACGAAAATCTCTGATCTGTTTTCGTGATATGACTGCTTTCTTTTATTTGCTTATTTTTTCACCTGTTATTTTGCTGCCTCTGTTGGAGTTGCTTCCGGTGTTTCTGTCGCTTCTGCTTCCGCTTCTTCTGTCGGGGTTGTCTCCGGTGTCTCTGTTGCTTCTGCTTCCGCCTCTTCTGTCGGAGTTGCCTCCGGTGTCTCTGTTGCTTCTGCTTCCGCTTCTTCTGTCGGAGTTGCTTCCGGTGTTTCTGTTACATCAGCTTCCTCTGCTGCCTCAGTTACCTCCGGGGTTGCTTCCGGTGACGGAGTTGGTGTGGAGGTCGGGGCTGTAAATGTATGTTTGTCTGTGATCTTAAGTGTTTTCAAAACTTTCTTATTTACAGTGATGTCTGCATCATCCACCCACTTGTCAGTTGTCTCTGTATAGTAAGTGCTTTCCTTGGAGTTCTGAAGAGATTCTCTCTTGGATGCAGTTGCATCTTCATCATTGATCTTATCCAGCCTTACTACATAGTATCCTGTATCTGTCTCGATAATATCGTCTGCAACTTCACCTTCTTTGAGTCCACGTAAAACGGTCAGAACTTCTTCCGGATATGCGGAAGAACTGGAATCCTCATCCTCATCTTCGCTCTCTTTTGTCGTAAAGTTACCCTGTACTGCGGAATAGCTTTCATCTACACCACTTGCGATCTCACTCATATCAGCAGTCGGATCTTCTTTCATCTTATCCAGAATCTCCTGTGCCTGTTCTTTCTTGGTTTCTTTCTCTTCATCTGTGATATCATCACCGCTTGTAGAAATACTTACATAAGTAAAGGTTGTCTGATTTGCTTCATCATCAGAAACTGTAATATTTCCCTCTGCAACAACCGGATCATACATCTTCTTCTGGATAGTCTGAAGTTCCAGTAATGTCTTTACCTGATCTTCTGTGACACCAAGTTCTTTGATCGTATCTTCGCCATTGGAAGCCATGAACCCGGATGCAGCATCAGCAATCGCTGTCTCGTCATCATCTGTCAGTGCTACATCATAGTCAGAAGCTTTTTCCTTCAGGATGTACATTTTCTCAATGGATTTCAGGCTGCTGGTAACTGCCTGATCACCATAAGTTTCTCCGGAATCTTCATCTGCTGTCTGATCCCAGATATTGTCAGCACTTCCCATATAGCTTAAATACATGGAAGTAGTCTGCTGCTGCTGTTCACGGGCATAAAGGCTGACAACTCCAAGCGGGATGTCTGTTCCATCTACGGTAGCCACTGTCTTTGTTCCATCTAAATCTTTACTTCCACAGCCGGAGAGCATTCCCACTGACATCACGCCTGCCAGTGTCACAACGGCTGTTCTCTTTACCATTTCTTTCATTTCTTCCTCCATTCATCAGTCCGGATCTTTTTCATTATGTCCAGACTTAGCTATTATTAGAGTATAAACTTTTTTCCCTCAGAGGGCAAGGTAAATTGATAAATATGTGATACAATTCACACATTTATCACCTTTTGGGTCCTGATCAATCTTTCATTCAGATTTTCTTTCCGAGCTTTATTCTTCCGCCAGCTCTTTTAACTCCTGTGCAAAATCCGTCAGTGCCAGGATCAGATTTCCCTGCGGTTCCAGAATAAACTTCGGTTCCTGTTCATTCTTAAACTGCAATCCTCTCCTGTACTTCTGCATCAGCACCGGGATTCCCTCCGGATTGAGTTTCGCCTTTTCGTAAAGTGTAATGCGCACACTCTTTCCAATCTGCTTGATCTCTGTCACATAGCCCTGGTGCGCAATCGCTTTCAGTTTCGCGATCGCCAGCAGATTGAGCACTGCCTTTCCAGGTTCTCCGAAGCGGTCCAGCAGTTCTTCGAGCATATCATCATAATCCTGCTGCGTCTCAATTCCCGCAATCCTCTTATAAATATCCAGTTTCTGAAACTCATTGCTGATATAGGAATCCGGGATAAATGCATCAATATTCAAATCAATAGAAGTCTCAAAATCTTCCATCGTATGAATCCCTTTCGCCTCTTTGACCGCTTCACTGAGCATCTTACAGTAAAGATCGTATCCCACTGCATTCATATGTCCATGCTGCTGTGCACCCAGCAGATTTCCAGCACCACGAAGTTCCAGATCCCTCATGGCAATCTTGAATCCGCTTCCCAGATCCGTATACTCCCTGATCGCAGCCAGACGTTTCTCCGCTGTCTCTTTCAGCATCACGTTCTGCCTGTACATCAAGAATGCATACGCGGTTCTGTTGGAACGCCCGATTCTTCCACGAAGCTGATAAAGCTGGGAAAGTCCGTATCTGTCAGAATCGTGGATGATCATGGTATTGACATTGGAAATATCCAGCCCGGTTTCAATGATCGTGGTAGAAACCAGCACATCGATTTCTCCGTTGACAAATCCATACATGACATTTTCCAGTTCCCGCTCGCTCATCTGTCCGTGGGCAAAATCCACCCTCGCATCCGGCACCAGCTTCGAAATCCGCAGCGCAACTTCCGCAATGTCTGTCACACGATTATAAACATAATATACCTGGCCGCCTCTGCGCAGCTCTCTGTTGATTGCTTCGCGAACTGTCTCCTCATCATACTCCATAACATAAGTCTGGATTGGCATTCGATCCATCGGCGGTTCTTCCAGAACACTCATATCACGGATTCCGATCAGACTCATATGAAGGGTACGCGGAATCGGAGTCGCCGTAAGTGTCAGCACATCCACGTCCTTCTTCAACTGCTTGATCTTTTCCTTATGTGTAACCCCGAAACGCTGTTCCTCATCAATGATCAGAAGTCCCAGATTTTTAAACTGCACATCTTTGGAAAGGATTCTGTGAGTTCCGATGATCACATCCACCTGACCCTTTTTCAGATCTTCGATGGCTTTTTTCTGCTGTGCCGGAGTCCGGAAACGGCAGAGCAGTTCCACGCGCACCGGAAACTCTTTCATTCTCTGGACAAAAGTATTATAAATCTGCTGCGCCAGAATCGTTGTCGGCGCCAGATACGCCACCTGTCTGCTCTCCTGCACTTCCTTGAAAGCCGCACGCAGGGCAACTTCTGTTTTCCCATAGCCGACATCTCCGCAGATCAGACGGTCCATGATCTTCGTGCTCTCCATATCCCTCTTGGCATCTTCAATGGCGCTGAGCTGATCCTCTGTCTCCTCATACGGAAACATTTCCTCAAACTCTCTCTGCCATACCGTATCCGGACCACAGACATAGCCTTCTTTTTCCTGACGCACCGCATAAAGTTCCACCAGTTCTTTTGCGATATTTTTTACCGCACCACGGACTTTGCTTTTGGTCTTATTCCATTCCTGAGTGCCAAGTTTATTCAGCTTCGGCACTTTCGCAGTATCCGCTCCGGAATATTTCTGCAGACAGTCAAGCTGAGTTGCCAGAATATAAAGATTGCTGCCTCCCCGGTACTCAATCTTGATATAATCCTTGACGATCCGGTCCACTTCCACCTTCTCGATTCCACGGTAAATTCCCAGTCCATGCTTCTCATGAACAACGAAATCTCCGATGGAAAGTTCCGCGAAATCCTGAATCCTTTTACCGTTATAATTCTTTTTCTTCTTCTTTTTTTTCTGCTCCTGGCCGAAAATATCTGACTCTGTCATCACTGCAAATTTGATCAGTGGATATTCAAATCCCTTCTTCGCATGACCATAAACCACCATGATCTCTCCGGGCTGAATTTCCCTGTCATAATCCTGCCCGTAAAAAGCAGACAGTTCTTCTGCCTGAAGATCCTTTGCCAGTCGCTCTGCCCTGGTACGGGAGCCGGACAGAAGTGCGATCCGATATCCCTGTTTCTTATACTGCTGTAAATCCTTTACCAGAAGTTCAAAACTGCTGTTATAAGAGCTGACAGATTTCACTTCCAGATAAAATTTCTCTCTGACCTTCCATCCTGCCTGCTTTGGCTCCAGCGCACAGACAGAAATGCAGTTTCGCTTATTCAGTTCTTTCTGAAGCTGTTCAAAAGAACAAAGCCAGTTTTCCGGAAGATTCTGACTGCCTTTTTCCTCTCTGTGCATCCGGCTCTGGCGGTATTCTTCCTCCACAGCCTGCCCTTTTTCTGTCAGTCGGTTCGGTTCATCCAGAAAGATCACGGATTTTTCTTTCGGAAAATAATCCAGAAAGGATACCATATCCGGTTCTCCCGTATGTTCCACCGCCGGATAGATCGTAACTTCCTCCAGATTTTCCAGAGAACGCTGACTCTCCGCATCAAAACTGCGGATAGAATCAATCTCATCTCCCCACAGCTCAATTCTCCACGGATTCTCCTCTGTAAGACAGTAAATATCCACAATACCTCCGCGGATGGAAAACTGTCCCGGCATCTCCACCTGTCCAACCCGCTCGTATCCAAGCTTTACCAGATTCTCTTTGAGCGCATCCATATCCACGGTACTGTCACTCTCATAATGAATTAACTGGCTCTTTATTTTCTCCAGAGTTTCCAGAAAATCCATACATCCGTCAATGCTGGTGACAACGGTCAGTTCCTCTTCCTCCAGCAATGCCCGGATGACTTTCATCCTCTGTCTGATCAGAAGATTTCCATGAATATCCGCCTGAAAAAACAGCAGATCTTTCGCCGGATATGCATATATGTTTTTATCATAAAAACGATAATCCTCATAAATTTCTCTGGCTCTGCGTTCATCTTCTGCCAGGATCAGACGATACGGCGCAATGCCTGAAAGTCCATACATCAGATGAGATTTCTGTGATTCCAGACATCCCGAAACCTGCAGAATCCCTTTATTCTTTTTGCTCTGTTCCTTTATTTCCTCAAACTCTGCAAGTCCCTGCAGAGGTGTCAAAAATGCTTTCATATTCACCCCCGAATAACCTGATCAAGCAGATAAAAGCATCCGCTTCGCTACCTGCTCATAATCAAATAACACAAGAGAAAAGCGGTATCTGTTTTCTCTCTTTCATCCTTAACAGCTACCGCTTCTCATCCCTTTATTCCCTGTCTCTTCATAACAGAAGGATAAAATCATCCTCTTCTGTTTCTTTCTACTTCTGTACAGGTACTTTTCTGTTGTATTCATTCATTGCTGCATCTGCGCCCTGTGAGATCATGATATCCACAGCCTTTGCAGCTTTTTCAATTGCCTCATCCACAAGTTTTCTGTCCTCTGTGGAAAATCTGCCAAGAACGTGATCTGCCAGATCCCATCCCTTAGGCTTCGCACCTACGCCGACTTTGATACGGAGAAATTTCTCTGTTCCAAGCTGACGGATAATGTCTTTGATTCCATTGTGTCCGCCTGCGCTTCCCTGCTTGCGGATACGAAGCTGTCCCGGCTCCAGATCAATATCATCGTAAATGACGATCAGCTCTGTCTCCGGATCAATCTTAAAATAATTTGCCATTTCACGGACAGGTCCGCCACTCAGGTTCATAAAGGAAAGAGGTTTCATCAGAATCACCTTTTCCCCGCCGATCATGGTCTTTCCGTACATGGCATTAAACTTCACGCCGCCCTGCGGGACATTGTAATCTTCCACCAGATGATCAATGGTGTCAAATCCCATGTTGTGGCGTGTCGCTTCATACTGCTTCCCGGGATTTCCCAGGCCAACTACTAAATACATCTCTGTTTCTCCTGCCTGATTTAGTTAAAATATACCATCTCATCTTTCAGTGGTTCGCATTCTTTTACATCGCTTGCATAAAGTACGATACCCTCATCCTGATACTCAGAACGGTATTCAAAGGCAACTTTTGCAGTTACTTCTACCCAGCTCCCTTCTTTGATATGAGGAGCATAATCACTTCTGCAGACATATCCCAGGAATGTCGTATCGTCTGCACAGCAGGTCATTGCCACACGGCCCGGTACAAAGAATTTGCTTCCCATTCCGCGCGGTTTCATGACACGGCCTTTAAAGCGGACAATTTTTCCGGCATACTTATCCGGATGATCCATGGCATCCACAAACCAGATTCCATAATCTTCCGGCGGCAGTTCGATGATCGGTGCATCAATATCAAATGGCATTTCATCCTGGAAAATGTCATCCATCTCGCCCTCTTCATCCTCAAAGATAACTTCTGCACTCTGGTTGGCAACCTTGATTCCACGTCTGTATGCAGGAAGCGGATCATCCTCTTTGCAGCGGTTAAAGATAACCATATCTGTATTTCTGATCATATCCATGAACAGAGATTTCATGTTTGCCATA
>OLRG01003099.1_pt1 | contig 10895 bp, 12 predicted proteins | sample 1672331 | NCBI WGS metagenome assembly OLRG01 (sample SAMEA3136672, study PRJEB25190) | human gut metagenome
CTGCTGAAATCGTATCCAAAGTATGTGCTTACACAAACCATACCATCCTTGCAGAAGCTCTGGAAAAATGGCCGATGGACTATCTCCTTGATGTAGTTCCTCACCTTGTACCGATCATCGAGAAACTGGATGAGAAAGTCAAAGAGAAATATCCACAGGAAAATGTAGCGATCATTGACAAGAACAATCTGGTTCACATGGCACATATGGACATCCACTATGGATTCTCCATCAACGGTGTTGCTGCCCTGCATACAGATATCCTGAAAACAAGCGAGCTGAAAGCTTTCTATGATATTTATCCGGAGAAATTCAACAACAAGACAAACGGCATCACCTTCCGCCGCTGGTTAATGCACTGCAATCATCCACTGACTGACTACATCACAGAGCTGATCGGTGATGAGTTCAAAACAAATGCAAATGCTCTGGAAAATCTTCTGAAATATAAAGATGATGAGGCAGTTCTGAATAAGCTTCTTGAGATCAAGACAGAAGCCAAGAAAACTCTGAAAGACTTTGTCCTGTCCAATACAGGTATCGAGATTGACGAGAACAGCATTTATGATATCCAGATTAAACGTCTTCATGAGTACAAACGTCAGCAGTTAAATGCTCTGTACATCATCAGTAAATATCTGGAGATCAAAGGCGGCAAAAAACCGACTCAGCCTGTAACCTTTATCTTTGGTGCAAAAGCTGCTCCTGCTTATGTGATCGCAAAGGATATCATTCATCTTCTGCTCACACTCCAGGATCTGATCAAAGACGATCCGGAAGTTGCACCATATATGAAACTTGTTATGGTTGAGAACTACAATGTATCCGCAGCAGAGAAATTATTCCCGGCATGCGATATCTCCGAGCAGATTTCCCTTGCTTCCAAAGAGGCAAGTGGTACAGGTAACATGAAGTTCATGCTGAACGGTGCTGTTACTCTGGGAACTATGGACGGTGCTAACGTAGAGATCAGTGAACTGGTTGGAAAAGATAATATCTATATCTTTGGTGAATCCAGTGAGAAAGTAATCGAGCATTATGAAAAAGCAGACTACTGCTCTAAAGATATCTATGAGAAAGATGAGCATATCAAAGAATGTGTTGACTTTATCGTAAGCAAGAAGATGCTGGCACTTGGTCATAAGGAAAATCTGGAAAGACTGCATCACGAACTGGTAAGCAAAGACTGGTTCATGACTCTGCTTGACTTCAACGATTATGTTGAAAAGAAAGATCAGGCATTAGCTGATTATGCTGACAGAAAAGCATGGGCTCAGAAGATGCTGGTTAACATTGCAAAAGCCGGATTCTTCTCATCTGACAGAACAATCGAGCAGTACAATAATGATATCTGGCACCTGACACCGGCAAAATAATTTCATAACGGTATCAATCATATAAAAAGTCAACAGCAGGCATTGTATATTCGCTGGAATGTACAGATGTCTGCTGTTTTTGTTTTTCTTTATCCGGAATATTGGAATATTCTTTATTTTATGACAATGAAATATACCGCAAAGCAGATGGCAGGCAGCTGCCCGACCGTAAGGACTGTAAGCGTAAAAAAATATCAGATGTCTTTATAATAAGCCGGGGAAATCACATCTGCTTCTTTGCAGGAACAGCCATTTTCGTAGCAGTCGCAGCAATCACAGTTTGAGCAGTACATATGTGTATCCGGAATATAGAACAGTCCTCCGTAAAGTGGTGATGTTCTCAGTTCTTTGGATTCTTTTTTGCTGTTTGCAAAGTGGATTCCATTAGAGATCAGCATATTTTCCGGTTCATACTGTGAGAAGTCAAAGTAATGTCCCTGGGTTCCGTGATGTGGAACTTTGATGCACCAGTAATGTTCATATAATGGCAGATTTCCGTCATAGTTTTCTGCGATCATCTTCATGTGTTCCGGCTGGACATCTCCGGTAAACAGCAGATTCAGTTCACCGTCATGGGCATTCTGGAATACGATGCTGATTTTATGTTTGAACTGCCTGAGGTTTACTTTGTTTGTATTCAGGAAGTTAAGAAGTTCTTTAAATTCCGGAATGGCTTTGATTCTTCGAAACTCTCTGTCGTAGACATATGCCAGGGAAATTTTTTCCTGTTCTTCTTCGGACTGTGCTTTTCCTTCTTCTGTCATGGACCAGATGATCCTGCGCAGTCTTTCCGCAAAGGTCAGCAGAACCTCCATTACTTCTGTGAATTTTTCGTTCTGGCTGAGTTCGTTGTAGACGGTATCTGCTTCCTGTTGGATCACATCTGTGTCCGGCCAGAGTGCCTGGTATTTGTTTTCGAAAAGTTTTCCTCTGCTTAAGAGTTCTACATTCTGTTTGTTTTCCAGAAGTGCATCTACCAGTGCAAACAGGCTGACCTGACGGCTTGGGAGGCCGGATTCTTTCAGCAGGTCTGCAAGAAGTAATAATACCAGGGTTCGGCTCATTTCTTCGCGGGAAAATACGTCCGGCAGATAGATTTTTCCGAAGTCGAAGGAGCTGTCTCTGTTTTTCATCATGTAGAGCAGGCCGGATAAGTGATCCATGTGAAAATGTGTCAGTAACAGGTTTTTACAGTTGATGGTGGACAGGTCTGAGATGATCACGTCAAATATTTCTCTTCTCGGGCGGCCTTCTATTCTGCTGTTGTTGGTTCCGAAGTCTACCAACAGGCTTTTTTTTCTGTCCCGGAGGCAGAAGCAGTCTCCGAAACCTACATTATACATTCGTACTTTCATTGTTTCTCTTTTCCTCTTGTTGTTTATATGTCTCTTTTATCTGTTCTTTTGTCTGTTTTTTACTCTATCTCTTTGTTCAGAATAAAATGATTCTTTTTATACTGAATCATGCCTTCTTTTTGCATCTTTGAGAGTTCCGCAGAGAGTGCGCTTCTGTCAACTGCCAGATATTCTGCGAGCTGCTGTCTGTTAAATGGAATTGTGATGTCACTGCTGTTCTGTTGTGCTGCTTCGCTGGAAAGATAGGCGAGTACTTTTCCGCGGATGGTTTTTTTGCTGACCTGGTCGATTTTTCTGGTGAGTGTTAAGTTCTTTTTTGCCAGAATAGCAACCAGATTTTCTACCAGTCTGCGGTGGAAGTCGCAGGCGGAAGTGCAGGTTTGCAGGACGCGGTGTGCATTCAGCATCAGAACCTGGGTTTCTTCTACTGCGAGTGCGCTGACCATCAGTGGTGTTTTTTCCATGCAGGCATATGCTTCGCCAAAAAGCTGGCCTTTTCTGAATCCCGCAAGGATCTGGCGTTCTCCCCAGTAGTCGTCGCTGACTACCTGAACGGTTCCTTCCAGGATCATTCCGAAATGTTCAGTTGTTTCGCCGGCGTGGAAGATGTATTCACCTTTTTTCCATGTTTTTACAGTGGCGTTCAGACAGTCCAGAAGGCTTTGGATTTCTTCTTTTGTAAAGCCCTGAAATAAACGGGATTTGCATAAAAAATCTGTGTTTATCATTTGATTCCTTTCGGATGGTTTTTTTGTTATGGCTTCTATAATTTTTTCTGTTATTTGTTGTAAATACAACGGCTGTTTTTATTTTAATATACAAAAATAAGAAATGCAAGGGAGTATTGTTTGTGATATGATAGAAAAAATGGAGAAGGGACGCCTGGGAGGGGAAGATGTGTGTGGGCTTAGTTTCAGAACCCTGTAATTCTAAGGCATTCGGAAATCTGCTAAAACCATGAGCAGCCCTCTCAAACTCGCTCCGTTGCAAACTTCGCTCAAACAGTGAGACGGTCTGCTCATAACGCAGATTCCCGAATACCAAGAATTATCAGGAACCTTCAAATGCGCCCGCACACATCTTCCCCTCCCAGGCTGTATATTGGTAAAAAAACAAAATCAAAATTGCTTCGCAATTAATTTTATAAATGACTTTAAAAAGAAATGGAGATTTACACATATGACGAAAAAAGAACTGGTCCTTGAAGTTATTGATCGTTTAAAGAAAGAATATCCAGATGCGGACTGTACTCTGGATTATGATAATGCGTGGAAGCTGCTGGTGAGTGTCCGTCTGGCGGCTCAGTGTACAGATGCAAGAGTGAATGTAGTTGTTCAGGATCTGTATGCGAAATATCCTACTGTGGAGGCTCTTGCCAGTGCGGATGTGGCAGATATTGAGGCGATTGTGCGTCCCTGTGGACTTGGAAAGAGTAAGGCAAGGGATATCAGTGCCTGTATGAAGGTTCTTCATGATCAGTATCATGACAATGTTCCGGATGATTTTAATGCGCTGCTGAAGCTTCCGGGTGTGGGAAGAAAGAGTGCTAACCTGATCATGGGAGATGTGTTTGGAAAACCGGCGATTGTTACTGATACGCATTGTATCCGTCTTTCTAACCGCATTGGTCTGGTTGATAATATCAAAGAGCCTAAGAAGGTGGAAATGGAATTATGGAAGATTGTTCCGCCGGAAGAGGGCAATGATCTCTGTCACCGTCTGGTTAATCACGGACGTGATGTCTGTACTGCCCGTACAAAGCCATACTGTGACAGATGCTGCCTAAATGATATCTGCGCCAGAAATGGACTATAGCAATCCTCGTAAATAATGCATTTAAGACAGTTCAGCAGAGGGTGAAAGACAAGGAAGATATCTGCAGGCGTGCTGACGCACGGCAAAGATATCTGACGCAGGATTTCACCCTCTGATGGACTGGATTAAGATGCGTTATTTTAGAGGATTGCTATAGACTGATATAGAATAAAAAGTTCCTGTTTGCTGTTTCTGACAGACAGCAGGCAGGAACTTCTTTCATTTAATCATATACATATAATAAATCAGATGATTTTATCCGGTCATCTGTCAGTGATTTTGTTCCAGACTGGCGAAAAAGAGTTCGTAAAAGTCGTCTTCTCCTTCCAGTTTGGGGGAATTTTCTCCGCCGCCGTTTGTGCTTCTGCGCATGGTAGCATAGAATTCTTCTCCTGCTGTGATCAGATCCATCTCGTAAATTTCATATCCGAGTTCCCGGCATTTGGCGCAGAAGGCTGCCAGTGGATGTTCTGATTTTCTGGTGTCCATCAGTTTCTGCCAGATCTGATGGTCTTTCAATGCTTTTTCTCTTAATTCGTCTAACATTGCCCCAATTTCCATAATGTTCTTCCTCTCTTTCCATATAATATGTGTGGTTCTTCATATGTTATCTATTTCCTGTTATCCATTATCTGTTTTATAAAACCAAATCAGCGAATCAGGCTCCATTTTTGATTCAATCATTCCTGATAAACTGCGGAGCAGTTGTTTGGTATAGAGCCACGTAGCAAAGCGGAGGATTTTATCCGCCTGACTTGAAAAATATCTGTCTGACCTTTCAGTTATTGGTTCTGATTTGTCGGACATTCTTCAGTCAGTAATTGGTCTTGATGAGTTCGTAATAGAATATGTACTGTTGGATAATGCCACGGCAGCCTTTATACCGTCTGTTCGGAAATCCTCTTTTATAATGTGCGTCCAGTGCCTGACGGATATGAGTATCGATTGGAAATGCATCTAACTGGTGCAGTCCGAAAAGGCAGATGCAGTCTGCAACTTTTTCTCCTACTCCGTACAGGTTCAGAAGTTCTCTGCGGGCATCTTTGTATTTCATGTCTCGGATTTCATTCAGAGAGATTTCTCCGGATGCTGTTTTTCTGGCAGTGTCCAGAACGTATTTGGCACGGTATCCCAGATTGCAGGCTTTGAGCTGTTCTTCGCCTGCCTGTGAGAGTGACTGGGGAGTTGGAAATGCATAATATTCTATTCCGTTGCTGCTTATTTTTTTCTCACCGAATTCTCTGCTGATATTTTCAATGCAGCGTTTGATCCTTGTAATATTGTTCTGCTGGGAGATCAGGAATGTGATGATCATTTCCCATAAATCCTGCTGCAGGATCCGGATTCCGTTTCCCAGTTTGACTGCTTCTGTCAGATATCTGTCTCTGGGGTTGATTCTTTCTATGTACTGCTGATAGTCGCAGTCCAAATCAAAATATCTGATCCAGAAAGAAATGAAATCTTCTTCCGGACAGAAGAAATTGACGATTCCTTTTTCCTGAGTCAGTTCCAGATATTTATCTCCCGCGATCACCCGGTAACTGTTTTCTCCTGTCTGTTCCATACGGAAGCACTGCCCGGAACGGCAGATCTGCCCCAGGTCAAAATTGTCCATTTCTATTGTCAGCATTTTTAGAAGCTCCTTTTATCTCTTGATGAATGTATGAATGTATTATATACTATCCATAGTATAAACGTAAACCATAATAAAGAAATATGATAATTACTGTGCACAGAGTGTTACTGTTCACACGCCACTATCCCGCGAGGTGTTTTGGCATGAACATGCCAAAATCCCGAGACATACAGCGCGAATTTATGCGATTAGCATAAATTAAGTTTGCGGAGCAAACGATACTCCTTGGGCTTTGCACAAGGAGGTTCATCTTTCCTGCATCGCGAAGCGTGTTACTGAGAACGGAGTGAACAGTAACCACAGAGTGAACAATAACCACGAGGCAGACCATCTATCTGTGACAGTAACGATATCATTTTGTTTATAACAACAAGGAGGATTTTATCATGAAATTTATATATCCTGCGGTTTTCCGCAAAAATGAGGATGGCAGATATAAGGCTTTTTTCCCGGATCTGGCATGTTGTGAGGCAGAGGGGGATACTCTGGATGATGCTATTGATAATGCCAATGAAGCAGCTTATAACTGGATTTATGCAGAAGTGATGGAGGATGAAATGGATCTTCCGCCAATTTCTGATGAATCTGACCTGGATCTGCTGGAAGGGGATGTTGTGAGAAATATTCAGGTGAATATCCGTATGTATGACGGCTGGGATGAATAGCACTATTGTCCGACAAAAAGCCGTAAGCATTCGTTCATTTCAGAATAAATAAATTACAAATATAAGGCTTCGTTATGTTATAATTACTGTAACAGAAACGGAGCTTTTTTATTATCCAATATGTTGTCAATCCCTCACCAGTGAAGAGGGAAAAAAGTTTTAAAGGAGGGTCCTTTATGAAAGCAAAAAGTTTTAAAAAATTGTTTGTAAGTCTGGCACTTAGTACAATTCTTACCTTTTCCGGTGCATCTTCTGCGTTTGCTGCCACTGCTCTGCTGCAGCCTGTTGAGCAGAGTGCTGTACAGTCTGCTGACGAAGATTCTGAACTTCCTGCTGTTGATTCCGGGGATGCTCAGGCGGCCGGTGCCACTTATCTGACTGCACAGTCCGGCATCCGTCAGTCTGCTGCTACAGTTTCTTCTGTTACTCTTCAGTGGAATGCAGTTTCCGGGGCTGCTAAATATGCCATCAGCAACAGTAACTTTGGCTCATCTTCCTTTAAACTGTTAGGATATGTGTCGGGTACGCGGGTTACGATCAATAAGCTGGCGACAGGGAAAGCCTATACAGTAAAAGTTTCCGCCCTTAATTCTGCCGGTTCTGTTCTTTCCAGCAGAGTAGTTGACTGCACCACTCTTTATGCCGGTGCCAAAATAAAAACTTCATATGAAACGCCAAACGGATATACATTCAATATGCAGGTATTAAATCCTGCTAATTCCATTACCGGATATAAGGTCATGTATCAGAGTTCTGCAACTCAGAAAAAGAATATAAGGTATTTTAACACACGGTATTCCTTTACTTTACCGACTGTCAAAAATACTTTCTATCAGGTAAAAATCTATCCTTATCTTACACTCAATAATAAACGTTTTGTAAGTCCAACTCCTGCTACGAGGTATATTGCCAAGGGAGTCATCCTTCAGAAAGCAGGTAATACCAGTACTACAATGAGTGTAAAATGGAAAAAAGTTTCCGGTGCAAACAGTTACTCTGTTTACATTCAGTATCCGGGAAGCAGTTCCCTCAAAAAGGTAATCACTACCACTTCAAATACCTTTACATTAACCAATATGAAAAAGAATACCAAATACCGCATCAATGTTATTGCCAATAAAAAGGTAAATGGAAAGAACTGGACTTCTGCATCTAATCCATACTCGATGTCCCTTTCCTGATCGAAACTTAAAAATGATTACAGTAACTTTCTTCTAATCATACAAAGGCAGTCGAAAATCCAAAACGACTGCCTTTTCCATATTACTACATGCTTAACCTTTTCCCTTAGCTATATTTTCGGTATTTATCAATTCTTGACAGATACATTTTATTTTTCTGATTTTCAAATTCTTCCAATCTTTTATAAACATAATTTTTTAATTCCTCTGTATCGGAAAATGAATTAATATCTTCTTCTATTGCTTTTCGCTTCTCTTCTATGTCATCTTCTATTAATTTTTTATACATCTTTTTTGCACATAATATTTGTTTTCGATATCCTTCTATTGTTTTTCCATAAGTCTTTTCATCTATGTCTAATAATTCGCACAGAAATGGAGTTACTATTTTCCAATAATCATCCTTATTCTTAGACTCTTTCATATCAACAATATCATAATTCCATAAATTCAAAAACTCATTCAAAATAAATGTTTCTTTTCTCTCCAATAACAAAGCAAGAATTTCGTATGGTAACATGATTACTCTTACTTTTGAATTGGAACATTCCTGATACACTTCGCTGTCTTTTTCCCACTCATGCAATGAAGGATATGTTACCAGACCACCCAAAACTTTTTGAAGTTTATTATTTTTTTCATATTTATCTTTTAAATTTTCCATCCACTTCGCAACACTGGCCAGTTTTAAGAAATCTTTGACATTTGGTGCTTTCTGACTTCTTCCCAGTCTGAATATTTTCGCATCGCAAACAATAGAGCAATCGTTTAATATCATTTCCACATCTTCTGTCCCAGATTTCTTTGTTGGCAACTTATAGGTACCGCCCATCCGTCTCCACCATTCACCGACTAAAAGTTCTGATATTTTAGTATATAATTTTTCTTTTTTCCCCTGATCTCTATACACATCTGGTATAAAACATCCAATCATTACTTCTATAAAATCTTTATCAGATAACTCTATGATATTTTTTTGTACTTTCTCTACAATCTTAGCGGTATCTACACGCTTAGTGTTTTCCGAAATTTCATTATCAACTATATTTTTTACATAAAATGCATTTTCATCTTTCATACTGTTTCACCTTTACGATCTAAGTCTATAAGTAAACAAAGTTATTATATCAAAAACCACATTCTACAATAAAACTTATTTCTTTCTCATTTCCAATCTGCTAGTGTCAATTGCCGTCCATCTTCTGTATTATCCTGAGTTCCAGATACTCCGGCTTCATCTAAAACACGTCTTCTGGCAATTTCACAAAATTTTTCCGAAATCTCAATTCCTATATAATTTCGTCCCAACCTTCGAGCTGCTACAAGAGTAGAACCACTTCCGCAAAACGGATCTAACACTATCTGATTTTTCTGTGTTGTTAATTTTATTAAAGCTTCCATTAATGATACTGGTTTTTGCGTCGGATGTTTACCATGATCATTTTTATCACTCTCAACTTTTATCATATTAGCGGTTAAAGGATTGTAGTCATTCCAATCTATACAGTTATATGCACCAACCCCGTATTCTGCTATATTATCAGCCAATGTTCCGCCTATTTTATAAGGTTTCATAAACCACAAAATGGGCTCGAATAATGGCCTGAGATTTCCAAGCCTCCATCCTTCCCAATATTTCTCATTTGCAGAATCTCCTCTTCTTTTATATACCAGACTAACTCGCTGAGCTCTATGTGGTGCTGTCTCTTTTTCCCAACTGATCATATCCTTATAAATAAAACCAGCATCTTCCATTGCTGCAATGCATCTGTGTGCCAGCCTTCTTCCTGCAAATACAAACACCGATCCCCCAGGTTTCAGCACTCTCAACCAGTCTGGTGCCCATTCTGAACACCATTCATAATATTGTTTGGGTATTTTTTTATCAGCTTCAGACCAACCATTCAAAGGTTTTCCACGTTTTTTAAAAACACTTCCAGCTTTTTCCTGCGCCGGACTGCTTCCAAGTAAAGCCGAATTAGTATTACTATGTAGTACATCCCAATCTTCAAAACTAATTCCATAAGGAATATCACTCAATATCAAATGTACACTATTGTCAGATAACGTTTTTATCAATTTAACGCTGTCTCCATTTAAAATTTCATTCATTTTTATAAATTACCTCTTATTTCTTTACTATTATTAATCCATTTACAACAGGAAACTCACATGTACCTCAAAAATCGCTATTATATGTATCTTTTATATCCTGTTTTTCTACTCTTTACCCTCACTACCATGCTTTTTTCTTAAAACATTATCTGCTTCTATCAATGCCGTTCTTCGAATAAATTCACTATATGAAGCATATGATTCCAGTCTGGCAGCCTGCTTAAATTTGTTCAGTTCTTCCTCACTAAGTCTAATACTTATTGATATTGTTTTTTTCATTTTGTCTCCCTCCCATTATATAACATAATATCTTTTCAAGTATGTCATTGTCAATACTTTGTTGCACAAACATGCGTTCCTATTATTTTTATAAAATATTATAATATATTTAAATTTTATATACACAAATGCAAGACTGAAAAAGTATAATTTCTTCTATAAATATCATATATTTCTTCTTTTTATGCCTCTGCATAGATACTTCTTATAACAAAGTAAGGCGCTTTTTTCTATTGTTTTTTTATATTTGCCAGCCAAACATTTAATGATTATTAAAACGTTTTGTATATTAAAATTGTAATTAAAAATATATAATATATATTGACTTTCTCACATCAGAGTGTTATAATGTTGGAAATTAAGACAAGGGGAGCTTGTGTAAACAGGCTGAGAGTAAGCTGTATCGCTTTAACCCATAACCTGATTTGGATAATGCCAACGTAGGGAAAGTTATAGTTCTTCCGGACTGCAAT
>OLRG01003102.1_pt1 | contig 10886 bp, 8 predicted proteins | sample 1672331 | NCBI WGS metagenome assembly OLRG01 (sample SAMEA3136672, study PRJEB25190) | human gut metagenome
GCCGAGGCTGATGGGAGAGAATACGGTGTACATCACGGTGAGCAGGAACGGCGCGATGACGATGGACGCGAGGCAGAGCACGATGCCGAGATTGAAATACTTCGGGATGAAGAACAGCGCCATCAGCGTCAGCCGGCGCAGAAGAATGAGCCTTGCGTATGTCCGACGGGTGAGGAAAATCAAATCGGATAGCCGTTCTTGTATTGCTTGCATTACACCTGATAGAAAAATGTCGAGCATAATGTTATGCCGCCAGCATACAAAAGAGCGGTCGAAATATCTGTCCTTCTTGTAATGCGCTGCCGGTTCCTGTATAATAACGGGTAGAAAAAACGCGGAAGGGGGGCGGCCGGCATGATCTCGGACGAGACCGCATACCGACGGTATCTGAACGGCGAGGAGCAGGCCGCCGATCTGCTCGTGGAACGGTACGGCGACGCGCTGACGCTGTACATCAATGCGCGCATCCGGGATGCGCACGAGGCGGAGGATCTGATGATCGAGGCGTTTTCGCTGATCTTCGCAAAGGAGCGCCCGATCACCGGAACCGGCAGCTTCAAGGCGTATCTGTACAAAACCGCCCGAAATCTTGCCCTGCGGCACAGCCGAAAGCACCGCATCCCCTTTCTGCACATGGACGATCTGGACTTTGAGCCGCAGAGTGAGCTGTTGAGCGATGCCGCGCTCATCCAAAGCGAGCGCAGGAGCCATCTCTACGTCGCGCTCGAGCAGCTCAAAGCGGAATACCGCGAAGCGCTCTATCTCGTATATTTCGAGAGCATGTCCTATCGCGAGGCGGCCTCGGTCATGCGAAAGACCGAGCAGCAGATCACCAGTCTGGTCTATCGCGGCAAGCAGAATCTGAAAACCATTCTCGAACGGGAGGGATTTGTATATGCGGACGAATAGGGAACGCGCCCGTCTGGTGCATGAGAGAACCGCGGCGCTCCGGCGCGAAATGCGCGCGAGACGGCGCCGCCGTCTGAACGCAGTCTGCATGGCGGCCTGCCTGCTGCTCGTCACCGGCATCGGCGCGCTCATGCCCATGCTGATGGAAAATGTCTCGAGCGGCGGCGTCAGCCATGCGTCGGGCACGGCCAGTCTGATCGCGGAAAACGGGGCGCTCGGCTGCATTCTGGTGGGGCTGTTCGCCTTTCTGCTCGGCGTCTGCGTGACCGTGCTGCTGTACCGGCTGCGCGGCGCGGACGAACGCCGCCGTCAGGATGAGCCGGATGATGAGGACTGAACCGGACGAAAAATTTTTATCGGCATTGTGCGGCAAATAAGTTAGCGCAATCTAACTTGCTTGCCGCAAATTTTGTACTTTGTGTGTCGTTTGCGTGACAGGTCTGTTGACTGCTGTAAAATACAGGAGTTGACAGCGCAAAGGACATATGGTATTTTATTAGCACTTTGAGTTAGCGCGCGTTAACTTCAACCGCATGATCTGCCCGCAGAGCGCTTCTGCGCAGGCATGCGGTACTGTCTTTCATCCTTTCCGACGGGAAAGGACATTTTTTGCTGAAACGGTTAGCTTTAGGTAACCGCAACCGATAAGGAGGATATGACCCTTGAAGAAGAAACAAACCCTCGCTCTGCTGCTGGCCGGCGCGATGCTCGTACCGAATGCATTCGCCGCGTCCCCCGAGGATTTTCACGATTTCCCGACCGACTGGTCCGCCGCCGGTCTGCGCAGCGCCGTCCGGAACGGCCTGCTGAACGGCTCAAACGGCGAGATCAATGGAAACGGTCTGCTGACGCGCGCCCAGCTCGCGGCGATCGTAAACCGCGCCTTCGGCGCGGACAAAGCCGCCGACCTCTCCGGATTTACCGATGTCCGCCCGGACGCATGGTACCACAATGATATGGCGGTCTCTGTCGCGATGGGCGCGTTCCAGGGCGCGAACGGAAAGCTGAACCCGGAGTCTCCCATCACTCGTGAGGAAGCCTTTGCCGTACTGGCGCGCGCCTTCGGTCTGGACGGCGACGCTTCCGCTCTGTCGGACTACACCGACGGCGGCAGCGTTTCCTCGTGGGCAAAGAGCGCGGTCTCCGCGCTGATCGACAGCGGCTTCGTCAACGGCGCGAACGGCAGACTCAATCCCCGGAGCAGCATCACCCGTGCGGAATTCGCCAAGGTCATCAGCGGCATGGCGAGCACGTTTGCGGATAACGGCCTGTCCGATACCGTAGACGGCAACGTCATCGTGCGCAGCAGCGGCGCGTCTCTCGCCGGCAAGACCATCAACGGCGACCTCATCCTCGCAGACGGCGCAGCACAGGCTGACCTGACGAACGTCACCGTCACCGGACGCATCCTGATCCGCGGCGGCGCGGACGGCGTGACCTTCGGGAACACGAGCGCAGGCAGGGGCATCATTGTTCACAGCGATGTTTCGATCGCAGGCACGGCGGACAGCATCACGGTCGCCGGCGCGGCTGCCGTTACCGTGCAGAGCGGCGCGTCTGTCGGCTCCATCACGGTAAACGCAGAGAACGCGAAGATCACCGGCGCCGGCAGGGTCGGTGAGGTCAGGGCGAACGCCGATAACGTGAGCGTTTCTACCTCCGGCACCCGCGTTTCGGCGTCCGAGGACGTTTCCGGCGTGCAGGCCGGCAGCAAGACCGTTGCGGCAGGCAAGACCGAGACGGTTTCCCAGACTTCGGGCGGCTCGTCCTCCGGCGGCGCATCCTCGGGCGGCTCCTCGGGCGGCGGTTCATCTTCGGGCGGTTCCTCGAATGGCGGCTCGTCCAATGGCGGCGGCAGTTCTTCGAATAACGACCAGAACGTAAACGCAGAGATTGCGGACGCCAAGGTCGTCACCACCGATGCAGGCGCTTACCTTGCGCTTTCGTTCAAGGACGGCTTCAAGGCGGACGCCACCACTGTAACGGTCGACGGCGCGGATGTGACGGCGGCGGTCTCCAAAGTAACGGACGACGGCGCGGTCTCCAAGCTGCCGCTGACGGCGAAGCCGGGCTCGGTCACGCTGACCTCCGGCGGCAAGACCCAGACGATCTCTCTCGGCACGGCGCAGGCGAACGCCGTTTACACCGGCGAGGACTACCTGCCGGACTACTTCATCAAGCACGGCCCGCTCGCCATGTGGGATTATTACCTGACCAACTACGATGACGCAGGCAGCGTCCGCGTCCTGCCCGCCAAGACGACCTTCGGCACTCCCGCTGTCCGAAGCGAGCACCCGAGCTATTCCGAGCCGCTCGTTCTGGACGAGAAGGGCGAGGGCAGCGTGGTTATCATGTTCAACTACAATACCGCGGAAGAAAAGGCGTGGTTCGACAGCATTGTGGACTTCAACGAGAATAACTCGGAAGGCGCGGTGCAGCTGGTCGCATACGATCAGGGAAAGAACACATGGAACCGCAACCTTCAGTTCACCAAGGGCTTTGACAAGCACAACGGCAGCACGGTCGCGACGCTGACCATTCCGTTCGGTCAGAGCAATTTCCACTCGAACGGCCGCTATTTCGTCCGCGTGACCTCCGCGAACGCACAGGGCGTCAAGTCCTCCGCACTCGCGTCCATCCACGTGCAGAACCATGACGCGCCGACCCTCAGGATCAAGGATGAGCCAACCTCGGGCAAGAACCTGCACTTTGCCGTCAGCAATCTGGTCTACGGCATCACCGACCCGATCGAAAAGGTCACGCTGACCGACCCGACCGGCAAGACCACCGCGCTTGAGAAGATCACCGACTACTACCTGTTCAGTCAGGATCTGTTCGTGCTGTACAACGACACCAATGCTGAAAGCGGCGCGAGCGACCATCTGAAGTATCAGGGCGAGTACACGCTGACCATTCAGGCGAACGGCTTTAAGACTTTCTCCTGCACCTTCAACGTCAAGGAGGGCGCGCAGCCCGCTCAGCTCAAGGCCGTCACCTATGACGCCGTCAGCCGTGCAACCGGCAGCACCTCCTCGGGCGGCAGCAGCAGCGACAGCTCGGGCGGCTACGCCGTCTCGACCGATTTCCTGTTCGACAGCGACCTTGTCGCGAATGCCTGCGTGCTGAACAAGCTCGGCCGCGATACCGCGGACTCCGCCGCCGTTCTCGAATACTGGAATTACAGCGCATCCACGCTCGACTCGGTATTCAACAAGGGCGATACCATGTATTATGACGGCACGGACTACATCGACGCGACGAACAAGGCGCTCTGGGTTCCGTTCTCCGAGTTCATCAAGACCGCTAAGGCAGGCGTTTACCCGCCGCACGCCACAAAGGCAGTCCTTGAGGACGGTCTGCTCGGCGACATTCAGGACAGCACCGTATCCGGCCGACTGGATTACGTCGTGCCGACCGTTTCCGGCAATCAGCAGGGCAATGACGCTGTGCTGACCTTCGAAAACGGCACGGACTACCTCGGCAAAATCTCCGCGCTTTATCTTAACGGCGACTGGCGCGAGCTGGACGAGAAGTATTATTCCATCGAGGGCAACGTCATCACCCTCAGCAAGGACCTGCTGCATGTCGGCGAGAACGCACTCAAGATCGTATCGAACGGCTATAAGACGCAGACGGTCGAGTTTACTTACGACAAGGTGAATGAGGAAAATCTCTCGCTCTCGGCAGATGTCAATAAGGACGCGCAGACCGTTACCCTGACCGTCAACGGCTCGAATGGCGATTTTCTGAAAAATCTGACATCCGTAAAGCTCGGCGAAGATACGGTTTATGCTAAGGGTGTCGAGAGCAGCGATGCGGTTTACTACGTTCTGGGCGCGGATAACAAGACCATTTCGCTCTATAACGTCAAGCCGGGCAGCTATCAGCTCACCCTGTCAGCAAAGTATTACGAGGATTTGACGGCGGAGTTTACGATGAAAAAAGTAGATACGCCTGATACCAAGACTGCACCGGAAATTTCCTCGTATGAGCAGAAAAGCATTTCTGATTTCGTCGGAACGCAGTATCCGGTTTATCGCTTCAGCTTCAACGGACTGAACGCCACCGACCTGAAAGGGTATCTGAATGCAGTAACCTCGGTTAAGGTAAACAAAACCACGCTGACCAAGAACACCAGCAGTTTCAGCTTCGACGAGAAGGAATTCCGTCTGTATTCCACCGGCAGCGAGAACGGCGGCGCTATGTACGATTATGACAGGCTCGACCTCTTTGCCTCTCTGTTCAAGCAGCCCGGTACCTACACCATCACGCTTACCGCACCGGACTATGCTGATGTTTCCTATGAACTGACAGTCAGCGGTTCGACTGAACCCACCGAGCCGACTGACCCGACTGAGCCGGGCGAGAGCGAAGTAAAGGTTCCGACCGAACTGCCGGCGATTACCAAAGGCAGCAACGCATATTGTACGCTCACATTTTCCAATGCAGAAAAGTGGCTGGCGCAGAGGTTAACTGTTACTGTAAATGATGTGGCATATGACAAAACCGGCTCTATCTATAACCTTGATAACGGCGGAGCGTATTATATCGAAAAGAACAACATTTCTCTGAAGATTCCGTACGAATCGTTTGATTCCAAGACGAGTATGCTTGTAATCTCCGATGGTACTTCGACTATTAACTTTACCGTTACAGTGCCGGGGTCTTTCAGCTTTGGTGCTGAACCGACCATCGCATTTACCAAGTAAACACCGCTCCAAAGGAAGCCCCTCGCGGGCTTCTTTTCTTTACGATAGGGAAATACTGCCGCAGTTTTCATTGTGCGGTGCTGCCATAGATATAATACACTCCCCCTTATTGACAACCGCACGCTCTGTCCCGTATAATAAAGTAGTCGAAAAAAGGGAGGCGCACGGATATGCGGCACGAATACACATCATGCGGACACCCGCCCGTTTCCCCGAACAGACCTGTATGACCAAGGACCCCCTGCCCCCAAAACGGCAGCCGGTCCTTTTTTGTGGGAGGAAAATGAAATGATCGAAAACTGGAACGACGTCCACATTGTCCCGGAATTCTGCGACCAGGGCGTGGACTGCTACCGCCTCGAGGGCGGCAGCTTTCTCAACGAGTACTACATCGTTTCCGAGGCGGAGACGCGCAAGCTGATGAACCATCCCGAGGTCGTCGGCTACGAGGTCTATGCCTCGCTCGTCACCGCGACCTCGCAGATGATGTACTACCTCAAGGAGCAGAAGAAAATCACGTCCGCCAACATTCTCTCCATCCTGCGCGGCGCGCTCAACTATCCGCTCGAGGAGAGCTGCTACAAGGAGCACATCCGCGTGCACGACATCAGCTTCATGTCCAGCGAGCGCGTGTTCGGCGAGAACGATGAGATGTCGCTCGACATCAAATACTGCAAGCTGACCATGGTGCCCAACAGCACGCTCATGATCGGCGACATCATCGCCTCGGGCGAAACGCTCGTGCAGTGCCTGCGCTACGTCACCGACTACTACCGCAGACAGGGCGCGCAGCTGCGCAACATCGTGCTGTTCACCATCGGCGGCACGCAGGGCATCGAGATCCTCGAAAAACTGACCCGCGAGATCCGCACCTACTGGCCGGACTTCGAGGGATTCATCACCGTGTACTACGAGGGCGTGTTCAGCTGCTACGAGGAGGGCGACAAGGGCGTTTCCGGCATCAACCGCGCGCTCATCGACTTCTACTGGAAGGGCGGCATCATCGCCCCGGCGTTCCGCCGCGAGACACTTTCCATGCAGAACCCGCTGTTCGAAAAGTGCACGATCTATGACGGCGGCGCGCGCCGCTACGAGATCCATGAGCACATCGACGAGGTACTCGAATTCTGGAACGGCATTCTCGAGCGTGCGGATAAGATCGACAAGCAGGCGCTGCTCGAGGAAAAGCTCGGTCACGCTCTGCCAATCTCCTACGAGGACTGGGTCAGGGACTGCCACTACGGAAAGCTCGACGAAAAGCTGACGCGCTGGCTGTATCAGCAGGAGCGCGGCTTCGTCGAGAGCCTGCGCGGCATCTCGCTCGAGCAGATCGCCCTTCAGCGAATCGAGGAGTTCACCTCGACGCTCAAAAAGTACATCCTGTAACAGATTCACAGCAAAAGATTGGACGGTAATCAATGAAAAAAGAACAAACGACGGTAGATATCGACTTTGCGGAGGCGGCGGTGCCGCAGTACGCGCGCCGCGGCATCGTGACCATGTTCATGATCATGCTCGGCTTCACCTTTTTCTCGGCGAGCATGTGGGTCGGTCAGGAGCTGGCCGACGGTCTGGATTTCGGCGGCTTCCTCGTCTCGCTCATCATCGGCGGCCTCATCCTCAGCCTGTACACCGGCCTGCTCGGCTATGTCGGCGCGGAGACCGGCATGAGCCTTGATCTGCTCGCGCGCAAGGCCTTCGGCAGCAAGGGCTCGTATCTGCCCTCGGCGATGATCTCCTTCACGCAGATCGGCTGGTTCGGCGTCGGCATCGCCATGTTCGCCATTCCGGTCGCAAACGAGCTGCTCGGCGGCAGCACCGCGGCGGAATGGGCGCTCGTCATCATCGCCGGCGCGTGCATGACCGCTTCGGCGTACTTCGGCATCAAGTCGCTGACGCTCATCAGCTACATCGCGGTTCCGCTCGTCGCCATTCTCGGCACGATCGCCATGGTCATGGCGGTCTCGCGCGGCGACGGCACGATCATCGACCAGTTCGCGAAATCCAGCGGCACGCTGACCGTCATCGGCGGCGCGGGTCTGGTCATCGGCTCGTTTGTCTCCGGCGGCACGGCGACCCCGAATTTCTCCCGTTTTGCGCGAAACGGCAGAATCGGCGCCATCACGACCGTCATCGCCTTCTTCATCGGCAACTCGCTGATGTTCTTCTTCGGCGCGATCTCCTCGGTCTACGTCGGCGGCAACGACATTTTTGAGGTCATGATCAACCTCGGTCTGTTCTATCTGGCTATTCTGGTGCTCGGCCTCAATATCTGGACGACCAACGACAATGCGCTCTACTCGGCCGGTCTGGGTCTCGCGAACATCTTCGGTCAGAAGAAAAAGCCGATGGTCCTCATCTCCGGCATCGTCGGCACGGCGCTCGCCGTCTGGCTGTACTGGAATTTCTGCGGCTGGCTGAATATTCTGAACTGCACGCTGCCCCCGGTCGGCATCATCCTCGTCATGAGCTTCTTCATGGACCGCGAGAAGTACCGGGACGTCGAAGTCACCGAGACGGTCAACTGGTATGCGGTCGCAGGCGTCATCCTGGGCGCCGTGGTTGCAAATGTTGTGTCCTGGGGCATCGCCTCCATCAACGGCATGATCGTAGCCGCTGTCTGCTACCTGATCGGTCACGCCCGGAAAAACAGATAATCTCGTATTCGGGATGATCTGCATCCTGTCTGCGCGGATCGATAAGGAAAACAGAAACCGGAGCATAGTTCACTTTTCTGTTTGATACAGCAAAGCCCCCGTTCACAAGAACGGGGGCTTTGAGATTGCCGACAAACTTCGTTCTTCCGACAATCCGTGTTTTGCCTTCGCAGAACACGGATCGTCCGCAAACCGAGGTACACGCCGCGCGGTTTGTGCTTTATTCCTCGGCAAGCTTCCGGACGGCGGAAACGGCGGCGTCCGCTTCCTCCTCCGTATTAAAAAAGGAAAAGCTGAACCGCACCGCACCCTGCTGTACCGTGCCGAGCGCCTCGTGCATACGCGGCGCACAGTGCGCTCCGGCCCGTGTCGCGATGCCGTAGTCCTCGGCCAGAATATCCGCGATCTCGGCCGAGTCGTAATCCCGGATGTTGAGCGTCACGATCGCAGCGCGCTCCGGCGCGGTAAAATCGCCGTAGACCGTCACACCGGGAATGCTGCGAACGCCCTCGTAAAACCGGCGCATCAGCTGCCGCTCCCGTGCGCCGATGGACTCCGCGCCCTGCCGCAGGATAAAATCGAGCGCCGCGTGCAGCCCGGCAAGGCCGTGACCGTTGAGCGTTCCGGCCTCGAGCCGCGCCGGATATTCCTTCGGCTGTTCCCGGTCGTAGGAGTGCACGCCCGTGCCGCCGCGCAGCAGCGGCCGCAGCTCCACGCCCGGCCGGATGCACAGGCCGCCGGTGCCCTGCGGCCCCATCAGACCCTTGTGGCCGGTAAAGCAGAGCACATCAATGCCCATTTTCTGCATATCGATCAGCGCCGCCCCGGCGGTCTGCGAGGCGTCGATCACCAGAAGCGCGCCGTGCGCGTGCGCCATCGCGCCGATCCGGGCAATATCGAGCATATTTCCGGTCAGATTGGAGGCGTGAGTGCAGACGACCGCCCTTGTGTTCGGGCGGAACAGCGCCTCCATGTCCTCGTATCGGATGTTTCCGCGGCGGTCTGCGCGGACAAAATCGACCGCCGCACCGCGCGTCTGCATATCGTACAGCGGGCGCAGCACGGAATTATGCTCGAGATCGGTCGAAATGACGTGATCGCCCGCCGAAATCAGTCCGTAGACCGCGATATTCAGCGCCTCAGTCGAGTTTGCCGTGAAAACGACATGGTCCGCGCGCGGACAGCCGAACAGCTCCGCCAGTCTGCTCCGTGTCTCGAATACCATGCGCGACGCAGACAGCGACGCGCCGTGTGCGCCCCGCGCGGCATTCCCGGCGGTCAGTATCGCGTTTTTCACCGCCTCGGCAACCTCCGGCGGCTTGTGCAGCGTTGTCGCCGCATTATCCAGATAGATCATGTCTGTCTCCATTTGTCAGCCGTACATTTGGACGACCGCGTCCGTTTCGTAGCCGCAGCCTGCCTGCGCCAGAGCCGCAAGGAGCTGCGGCCTTTCGTCGACCTCCGCCTTCCATGCGAGACCGCAGCCGGCACTGACCTGCGACGGGATGGGGATCATGCGCCCGGGCAGGCCGCTGTTCGTAAACAGCGCCTCTGCGGCAAGCGCCTGCTCGGTCGAGGAAAACGCGATCACGAGCACCGGCCTTCTGCGCCGCATCACGGACGAAGGACCAGATCGGCCTGCATCTGCTTTTCGGTGATAACGTACATGTTGGTAACGCCGCCGACCTGAAGCCGGTCGGTCAGGCCGTAGTGGCTCAGGCAGGTGCCGCAGGTCAGGATCTCGACGCCGAGCGCGGCGAGATTTTTCAGATCCTCGAGCGACGGCGAGCCCTCGCAGGTAACGCGCGCTCCGCCGTTGTAGAACAGGAGGGTCGACGGCAGCTTTTCCTGCTGGGTGAGCGCGAACAGGAAGCCCTTGAGCAGGATGCGGCCCAGCTCGTCGTCGCCCTCGCCCATGTGGTCGGCGGAAATGACAACGACGGTCTTTTTCTGCGCGGCCGGTACGGTGCAGGAAATTTCCTTGTCTCCGCTCTCTGCGACCGCGCCCTCGGTCGTGATGGTCACGCAGAACTCCTTTTCGCCGCGCTTTTCGGTCCGGATGGCGCAGCCCTTGCTCTCCGCAAGGCGCGTCAGATTCTGCACCGCGATCTCGTTGTCCACGAGCGTCTGCACCGTGCCGGCGCCGTTCAGCTCCTGCAGCGCGTGCAGTGTTTTTACGACCGGGATCGGGCATGCCTCGCCCATCGCATTTACCTCAATCATCAAACTTCCTCCTTCGGGATATTCTGCTGTTATTATAGCACGACAGTGCGCCCTTTTTCAATCGTTCTCCATATTGCGCAGGAGACAGCCGGGAAGCGGCGTTTTTCTGTCCTTCGGGAGATCCGCCGCAAAAAACGCTTGCGTTTCCGTGTGTTTGCGGTATGATGAAAGTATAATATCCATCCGATCTGCCGCAGTACAAAAGGAGATACAGCCGAAAATGGAGCACTACACAAAAATCGACATGGCAACCTGGCCGCGCCGTGAGCACTACCGCTATTACAGTCAGACGCTCAAGGTCGAATTCAATATGACCGCACCCGTAAACGTGAAAAATCTGCTCGGTTTCTGCCGCGCGAACGGATACCGCTTTTACCCTGCGGCGGTC
>OLRG01003104.1_pt1 | contig 10882 bp, 9 predicted proteins | sample 1672331 | NCBI WGS metagenome assembly OLRG01 (sample SAMEA3136672, study PRJEB25190) | human gut metagenome
AGGAGGCTGCTCCGGAGGCTGAGGCTAACGAGATCAAGGAGAAGCTCGAGGCTGCTGGCGCTAAGGTTGAGCTGAAGTAAGGTTTCCTTACCGAACCAACTGCTTGCAATCAAGCAATTCCAAAGACGCAGAGTGTTTGCTCTGCGTCTTTTTCTATGCCAAATTTTCCGTCAGTCAGTGGTGACAAACCCGAAATTGTGCGGTATAATAAAATAGAATAATAATGTGGACAAGAAGGAGAATCTCATGCCGAAATTAGGACTTATTTCGCTCGGCTGCGCGAAAAACCTCGTGGACAGCGAGCACATGCTGGCCCGGCTGCGGGACGCAGGCTGGGAGATCACCGAGGATATGACCGAAGCAGACGTTGGCGTTGTCAACACCTGCGGCTTCATCGAAGCCGCTAAGACCGAGGCCATCGAAACCATTCTGGAGACCGCCCAGAACAAGCAGACCGGCAATATGAAGGGTCTGGTCGTGACTGGCTGTCTGGTGCAGCGCTATGCTGACGAGATGCGCGCTGAGCTGCCCGAGATCGACGTATTCTGCGGAACGGGCAGCTATGATGACATCGTGGACGCGGCCAATGCGGCGCTCAAGGGGCAGCAGGCGGCGTATATGGCTGATATGACCTCTGCTGCACTCGACGGCAGCCGTGACCGCCTGACACCCTCGTACACTGCATACTTTAAGATTGCGGAGGGCTGCTCGAACACCTGCGCGTACTGTATCATCCCCAAGCTGCGCGGCCGTTACCGCAGCCGTGAGATGGCATCGCTGCTCGAGGAAGCGCGTGCGCTCTCTGACGCAGGCGTTAAGGAGCTGATCGTCATCGCGCAGGACATCACCAAGTACGGTATGGACCTGCCCGAGCATAAGCGTCTGCTGCCCGAGCTGCTCCGCGAGCTGTGCAAGATGGACTTTACCTGGATTCGTCTGCACTATCTCTATCCCGACCAGATTACGGACGAGCTGATCGACGTGATTGCGGATGAGCCGAAAATCGTAAAGTATCTGGATATTCCGCTGCAGCATGTCTCTAAGCGCGTTCTGCGTGCCATGCACCGTCCGGGTGACGGCGCGGAATTTACCAGGCTGATCGAGGATATGCGCGAGCGTATTCCGGGTCTTGTACTGCGTACAAGCCTGATCGTCGGTCTGCCGGGCGAGACCGAGGACGAGTTTGCCGAGCTGTGTGAGTTCCTGCAGAATGTCGGCATTGAGCGTGTCGGTGTGTTCGAGTATTCGCCGGAGGAAGGTACGGAGGCCGCAGAGCTGCCCGACCAGATCGACGACGAGACCAAGCAGAACCGCCGTCTGATCGTCGAAGAGCTGCAGTCCGGTGTGCTCGACGACTACAATACCTCCCGCCACGGTGAGGTCATGCAGGTGCTCTGCGAGGGCTTTGACGAGGAGCAGGGCCTGTGGTATGGCCGTACCTACGCGGATTCGGTCGAGGTAGACGGCCACGTCTACTTTGACGCGGCGGATAACGAACCGGCGGAAGGCGAGTTCGTGTCCGTTCTCATTACTGAAAGCCTTGGACCCGACTTGCTCGGTGTCCGTCAGAAGGAGGCATAATTTTCTATGACAACCGCAAATAAAATCACGCTGACCCGCATTGCGATGATTCCGTTTTTCATCTATTTTGCGGCGCAGCCCATGCTGATCATCGATGAGACCCGGTATCTCGCCGCGTTCCCGACCAGCACGGTCATCGCGCTCGTGCTGTTCTGCGTGGCATCGTTCACGGATTTTCTGGACGGCTATGTGGCGCGAAAGTACAATCAGGTGACGGATTTCGGCAAATTTGTCGATCCGCTGGCCGATAAGCTGCTCGTAGCGTCCGCGCTCATCCTGTTCGTAGAGCAGAAGGCGATGGCAGGCTGGATGGTCTGCGTTATCCTCGCGCGTGAGCTGATCATCACGTCTCTGCGCGTGGTTGCAGCCAATAAGGGCCGCGTGCTCGCCGCAACGTGGACGGGTAAGGTCAAAACCTGTGTGCAGATTGGCGGCATTATCATTATTTATCTGTACTATATCTTTGGGTGGGCGCTGTTCAGCGGCACTACTGGATTGTCTTTTGAGACGGGAGACAGTATCGCCTATACTCTGTTTATCTCCAGCACAGGCAATACACCGCTGTTGCTGACCATCGTCGGCTGGGTGGTAACGCTTGTTACCATTTACTCCGGCTATGATTATCTCAAGAAGAACTGGGATTTGATCAAGGACGGCGCAGTAAAGGCAAAATAAGTACAATTTGATACGATTTGCGGAAGAGGTTCACGAGAGTGAGCCTCTTTTTGTTTTACTCAGCACCGGTTGACCGGGGTACGCGAACTGCGTCAGCAATACGCCCCTAACGGGCGGGGCGTTTTTCGCTGAACCTCAGCGGGTGGGGAGTTGCCGCGCCCCGCGGCGGGGGGCAAGAGGGTAGACACCTGCGGTTTCTACCCTCTTGTGCCCCTGCCGGGCAGGCAAGTTCGGTTCGCTTCGCATGCGGAAAATCCTGCGGGTTTTCTCATGAAAAGTTCCCTTTCTTATTTTCGCAAAATGTGTGCACGGGCATATTCGCACGATAAAATCGGGTAAGAATTTCCGCCGGTTTTTTGATGCTTTTCGGAATGAAATTGATATTCAGCAAGGTGCTCAAACGTCTGTGCTTTTATGTGTGCAATCCATACAATGCCAGAATGAAAAGAGTAATTTTTGTATAGAACAGAGTTATACAGTGCATTGCGATATAACTCTTCCGCAGCTATAATATAGTCAAACAAACGAAAACACCGAAAGTTAAAACAAAACAAAAAAACTTCCGGTAAATCGTGAAAAGAGTATGTCTAAGATTTAAATGTCAAGGAGGAAATTATCATGAAAGAAATCCGTATTGGTCTGGTAGGTTCCGGCTGGATGGGCAAGGCTCATTCCTCTGCACTGGCTGACGCTGAGATGCTGTTTGGTCCTGACTACGGCACCGCATCCTTCGAGATCGTAGCTGACGCTAACGAAGAGGCTGCAAAGTCCGCTCAGAAGAAGATCGGTTTTAAGCGCATCTCCACTGACTGGAACGACGTCGTAACCGACCCGAACGTAGACCTGGTTGATATTGCTACCCCGAACGCTTTCCACTACGTAGTAGCTAAGGCTGCTCTGGAGAATGGCAAGAACGTATACTGCGAGAAGCCGCTGTCCATCTCCGCTGAGGAGTCCAAGGAGCTGGCTGAGCTGGCTAAGAAGAAGGGCGTTGTAAACTATGTTGGCTTCAACAACACCCAGAACCCGGCAAACGCTTACGTTCGTGAGCTCGTTCAGTCCGGCGCTCTCGGCAAGATCATGCGCTTCACCGGCACCTACGATCAGGACCAGCTGCTCGACGAGTCCCTCCCGATCACCTGGCGCCACATCAACAAGCTGGCCGGCTCTGGCGCACTCGGCGACCTGTGCAGCCATCTGCTGAGCGTTTCCCAGATGATCATGGGCGACATGAGCGAGGTGCTCGGCGTGCAGTCCATCGTCATTCCGGAGCGTCCGGTCAAGGCAGGCAGCACCGAGATGGGCAAGGTCGAGAACGACGACCTCATCACTTTCTTGGTTAAGTATGAAAATGGTGCCATCGGTGACTTCTCGTCCTCCCGTGTGGCAACCGGCCGCAAGAACTACTTCTACTACGAGATTCAGGGCACCGAGGGTTCGGTAGTATACGATCTGGAGCGCATGTGCGAGGTTCAGGTTTACTTCAAGGCTGACGCTGACAAGGACAACGGCCGTGACTGCGGCTTCCGCACCGTACTGCTCAACCCGCAGCACAAGGGCTTCAAGTACTTCCAGCCGGCAGGCGGCATCGCAATCGCATTCGACGATATGAAGACGCTGCAGGCTCACGCACTCATGCAGGCTATGCACGGCGGCGAGTACATCTGCAACTTCGAGATGGGCGCTAAGGTTGACGGCATTATCAACGCAGTGCTCAAGTCCGTTAAGTCCGGCACATGGGAAAAGTGCTGAGGGAGGTAGCAAATCATGTTTAACAATGTAAAACTCGGCATCGCGCCGATCGGCTGGACCAATGACGACATGCCGCAGCTCGGCGGTGAGCTCACCTTCGAGCAGATGGTTTCCGAAGCGGCTCTGGCAGGCTTTCAGGGCACCGAGGTTGGCGGAAAGTTCCCGACCGACCCGGCGGTACTGAACAAGGCACTCGACCTGCGCGGCATCAAGATTGCATCCCAGTGGTTCTCGAGCTTCCTGTGCTCGACCCCGTATGAGGAGAACGAAAAGGCATTTATCGAGCAGCTGGACTTCCTCGAGGCTGTCGGTGCAAGCCGCATCAACGTATGCGAGCTGACCCGCTGCCTGTTCGCAGAGGAGTGCTCGATGTTCGGTGACAACAAGCCGATCGCCACCGACGAAGAGTGGGATAAGCTGTGCGACGGCCTGAACAAGCTGGGCAAGATTGCTGCTGACCGCGGCTTCAAGCTGTGCTTCCATCACCATATGGCAACGGTTGTTCAGACCTTTGAGGAAACCAAGCGCTTGATGGACAACACCGATCCGCGCTATGTTTACCTCTGTTTCGACACCGGCCACTTCACTTTCTCGGGGGAGGACGCCGTCAAGGCAGCCAAGGAGTTCGGCCCGCGTATCGGCCACGTTCACCTCAAGGACATCCGTCCCGACATGATGGAAAAGGCTTACGCCGAGGGCTTCAAGTTCCGCAAGGCGGTTCTGGAAGGCTGCTTCACCATTCCGGGTGACGGCTGCGTGGATTATCCGGGCGTATTCAAGGCGTTGCACGATGCGCACTACGAGGGCTGGTTCATCGTAGAGGCCGAGCAGGACCCGGCAAAGGCAAATCCGCTCGAGTATGCCAAGATGGCACGCGAGTATATCAAGAAAACCGCAGGTATCTGATAAGGAGGATTACAAATGGAGAAGATTCGTTTCGGTATCGTTGGCATCGGTATGATGGGCAGAATGCACGCCACCAGCCTGCAGCGTAATCCTCACGCAGAGGTTGTAGCGGTTTGCGCCCGCACTGAGAGCAAGGTTAAGGCGTTTCAGGAGGAATTCGGCGTACCGTATGGCTACACCAATGTAGACGAGCTGGTAAACAATCCCGAGGTTGACGCAATCGTTGTTGCAACCGGCGCAGATGCTCACAAGGCACCGTGTCTGGCAGCCTGCAAGGCAAAGAAGCACATCTTCTGTGAGAAGCCGCTGGCTAAGACCCTCGAGGACTGCGAGGAGATTGAGAAGGCAGTTGCCGAGAACGGCAGCAAGTGCTTCACGGTTGGCTTCATGCGCCGCTTTGACCCGTCCTACGCAGAGGCGAAGGAGAAGATCCGCGCCGGTGCGATCGGCAAGCCGATCCTGTTCAAGGGCGTTTCGCTTGACCCGTCCAGCGTGCTTGAGGCACATCTGGAGGGCGTTAAGAAGGGCATTTACGTTCCGTGGTTCATCGAGATGGGCAGCCATGACACTGACCTTGCACGTTGGTTCCTCGAGGGCGATCCGGTCGAGTCCTTTGCAACCGGCGATGCTTATGTCTGCACCGGTCTGGCAGATTACAACGACTACGACAACGGTTTCTCGCTGACCAAGTTCGATAACAACACCACCGCTTACATTCAGGTAGGCCGCACCGCAACCTGCAGCCACGTTGAGAGCGAAATCGTCGGCACCAAGGGCACGCTGCGTGTCAACTCGGTACCGCGCAAGAATTACCTCTCGCAGTTCACCGAGAACGGCTTCGTGGAAGAGTGCCAGGAGAGCTTCCTTGCTCGCTGGGGCGAAGCGTTCCAGGCGGAGATCGACGACTTCGTTGACTGTGTACGCACCGGCCGCAAGCCGGAGACCACCGCACACGATGGTACGATGAGCCTGAAGTTCTGCCTGCAGCTGCATCAGGCCTATCTGGACGGCAAGAAGAAGTAAAGAAAAAATCACACGGTTCGGCGGTATCTGAAAAGTCAGCATCACGGCTTTTCAGATACGCCCATATAAAAGAAAAGGAGAACACATCATGAGCAAGAAAGAACTCGCTATTGGCGTACTGGGCGCAGGCGGCAACATCGGCCACACCCATTCTCAGAACATTGCAACCTATGTAGACGGCGCTCGTCTGGCTGCTGTTTACGATCTGAACACCGAGCGTGCCGAGGAGGTCGCTAAGACCTACGGCGCAAAGGTAATGGCAAGCGCAGAGGAGCTGATCGCTTCTCCCGAGATCGACGCTGTTGTTATCGCATCCTGGGACGGCACCCACGCTGATCTGGCAGTAAAGTGCATCGAAGCCGGCAAGCCGGTATTCTGCGAGAAGCCGCTGGCTACCACCCTTGAGGACGCAAAGAAGGTCGTAGAGGCTGAGAAGGCTTCCGGCAAGCGTCTGCTGCAGATCGGCTTCATGCGCCGCTTTGACCCGGACTACATCAAGATGAAGAAGATCCTCGACTCTGGCGAGCTGGGTGCTCCGCTGATGGCGCACTGCATCAGCCGTACCCGCAGCCATCCGAAGAACCACACCACCGAGCAGCACATCACCAACATTGCAATCCACGAGATCGATATCTGCCGCTGGCTGCTGGGTGAGAACCTGAACGAAGTTGCTGTTCGCTTCCCGCGTGCAACCTGCTTCGCAGAGGGCACCTGCCAGGACCCGCAGCTGGTACTCATGCAGTCTGACTCCGGCGTACTGATCGACGTTGAGGTTTCCGGCAACAGCTACTACGGCTACGAGATCCTGTGCGAGCTGGTTTGCGAGAAGGGCACCATCCGCCTGCCGGTAGCGGCAGAGCCGATCGTCCGCTCCTACCTGCAGTGCGGTCAGGCCATCCCGGAGGACTGGACCAACCGTTTCGTAGTTGCTTATCACTGGGTAGATTACCTGCAGGGCAAGACCGACGTTCCGGGCCCGGGTGCCGAGGACGGCTACGAGGCCTGCAAGATCTCCGACGCACTGATCAAGGCACAGACCACTGGTCAGTGGGAAAAGGTAGAGGCATAATCCCCCCGCAAATGGTATACAGCAGGGGCGGGAATAGGTGTGAAACCGCCCCTGTTGATATAAAGAAGGTCATATTACCCGGTAATATGCTTCCAACAGACAACTTGTCTAACAGGAGGAAAGAAAGATGAAGAGAAGCAACCTTTTTAAGCGTTCCGCAGCGATGCTGCTGGCAGGACTGATGGCAGTTTCCATGAGTGCATGCGGCGGCAGCAGCGCATCCGGCAATGACTCCGGCGATTCCCAGGCAAGCAGCAGCGGCGACACCCATAAGCTGAGTGTAGTGCTCAAGACCACCTCTTCCGAATACTGGAGTTATGTTATCGCAGGCGTCGAGCAGGCGGAAAAGGATCTCGGCAACGTAGAAGTTGATGTACGCGGTGCAAACAGCGATACCGACTTCGACGGTCAGCTGAACATGGTAGAGACCATTGTAAACGCAGATATGTGCGAAGCGATTGCAATCGCACCGCTGCAGGCAGACCAGATCGCAAATGCACTGACCGGTGCAAAGATTCCGGTTCTGGCGATTGACACCAATTTTGATCAGGCGGAAACCTTTATCGGCACGGCGCACGAGGACGCTGCATATCAGGGCGGCAAGTATGTAGCCGAGAAGATCGGTAAGGGCGGAAAGGTTGTTATTCTGGCGAATATCCAGGGCGAGTCCACCTCTGAGGCTCGTGTAGCTGGTTACAAGAAGGCACTTGAAGAAGGCGGCTGCGAGATTATCTCCACGCAGTACACCGACGGCGTAGGCGACAAGGCTGTTACCGTAACCGATGGTGTTCTCCAGTCCTTCACGGACATCGATGCGATCGTATGCTGCGCAGACGATGTTGCGCTCGGCGCATCCCGTGCCATCAAGCAGGCAGGCCGTGACGGCGACGGCATCATCGTATGCGGCTTCGACGGCATCTCCTCCGGCGTACAGGCAGTTGTTGACGGCGAAATCTCCTGCACCGTTGCACAGGACCCGTACAACATGGGCTACCAGTGTGTTAAGAGCCTGCTCGACGTTGTAGAAGGCGAAAAGCTGGATGACTTCATCGATACCGGCTGTAAGGTCATTACTCCGGACAATGCTCAGGAGTATCTGGACAAGCTGAAGAGCCTGGTATAAGCATTATTTTCTGATCCCTCGCTCTCACTCTCGCGCTTGGGAAAACGCTCCAATGTTCTTCCCATTCTTCATGTCATTTAAGACATACTCTCTAATATTTTTATTCTCTCTCTTTTAACTAACCCATAAGTTTTCTTCTCATATTGCTGGAAAAGCCGCTTGTGCGGCTTTTCCTATACCCCGATTCGGTTTGGCGAAAGGATATTTGACCAATGTATCAGATTTTGAAAAAGCAAACGCTGAACGCAAACACCAAGCTGATGGTGATCGAGGCACCGCACGTTGCCCGCAAGGCAGAGCCGGGTCAGTTCATCATCCTGCGTGTCAGCGCAGAAGGCGAGCGTATTCCGCTCACGATCGCAGATTTTGACCGCGAAAAGGGTTCCGTCACGATCATTTTCCAGGAGGTCGGTGCAACGACGATGGCGCTCGGCGCGCTGAATGAGGGCGACTGCCTGCATGATTTTGTCGGTCCGCTCGGCAAGGCGAGCGAGCTTGAGGGTCTCAAGAAGGTCGCTGTTGTCGGCGGCGGTCTGGGCTGCGCGATCGCATATCCGCAGGCAAAGAAGCTGCACGAAATGGGCGCTGAGGTTGACCTGATCGCCGGTTTCCGCAACAAGGACATCATCATCCTCGAGGACGAGATGAAGAACGCCTGCACCAACCTGCACATCGTGACCGATGACGGCTCGAACGGCCGCAAGGCTCTGGTTACGCAGGTGCTCAAGGAGCTGATCGACGCGGGCAACCAGTACGATGCCGTAATCGCCATCGGCCCGATGATTATGATGAAGTTTGTCTGCGAGACCACCCGCCCGTACGGCATCAAGACCATCGTTTCCATGAACACCATCATGGTTGACGGTACCGGCATGTGCGGCGGCTGCCGTCTTACCGTTGGCGGCGAGACCAAGTTCGCATGCGTTGACGGCCCGGATTTCGACGGTCACCTCGTTGATTTTGACAGTGCAATGCGCCGCGGTGCCATGTACAAGGCACAGGAGCGCGCGGCGGTAGAGCGCCGCGAGGAGCATTGCAATCTGTTCAAGAAGGAGGTCAAGTAATCATGCCGAATATGAATCCGAAGAAGTGCCCGATGCCCGAGCAGGCACCGGACGTCCGCAATAAGAACTTTGAAGAGGTAACGCTCGGCTACACCGCTGAAATGGCGGTCGAGGAAGCACAGCGCTGCCTGAACTGCAAGAACAAGCCCTGCATGACCGGCTGCCCGGTACAGGTTAAGATTCCGGAGTTCATCGCTCTGGTTGCTGAGGGCAAGTTCCTCGAGGCGGCTGCCAAGATCAAGGAGACCTCCGCACTGCCCGCTGTCTGCGGCCGTGTATGCCCGCAGGAGAGCCAGTGCGAGTGCCACTGCGTACGCGGCATCAAGGGCGAGGCTGTAGCAATCGGCCGTCTGGAGCGCTTTGTAGCCGACTACGCGCGCGAAAACAGCTCTGAAAAGGCAGTAAAGCCGGAGTCCAACGGTCACAAGGTTGCCATCGTTGGTGCAGGCCCGGCCGGTCTGACCTGTGCAGGCGATCTGGCTCGTATGGGTTACGAAGTTACCGTTTTCGAGGCACTGCACACCGCCGGCGGCGTACTCATGTACGGCATTCCGGAGTTCCGTCTGCCGAAGACTATCGTGCAGAAGGAAATCGACACGCTGAAGGACCTCGGTGTTGAGTTTGTTCTGAACTTCGTTGTAGGCCGTTCTGAGACCATCGACGAGCTGTTCGGTGACGGTTACGAGGCTATCTTTGTAGGCTCCGGTGCCGGTCTGCCGACCTTTATCGGTGTTCCGGGCGAGAACGCAAACGGCGTTTACTCCGCGAACGAATACCTGACCCGCATCAATCTGATGAAGGCGTACAAGGAAAATTCCGACACCCCAATCTACCACGCGAAGAAGGTCGCGGTCGTCGGCGGCGGCAACGTAGCCATGGACGCTGCCCGCTGCGCAAAGCGCATGGGTGCTGACGAGGTTTACATCGTGTACCGCCGTTCCGAGAAGGAGCTTCCGGCTCGTCTCGAGGAGATCCACCACGCGAAGGAAGAGGGCGTTGTGTTCAAGTTCCTGACCGCGCCGCTCGAGGTGCTGTCTGACGAGAACTTCAACGTCACCGGCCTCAAGTGCCAGCAGATGGAGCTGGGCGAGCCTGACGCATCCGGCCGCCGCCGTCCGATTCCGGTCGAGGGCAGCGAGTTTGTGCTCGATCTGGACTGCGTTATCGCGGCGATCGGCACCAGCCCGAACCCGCTGATCCGCCATACCACCCCGGGTCTGGAAACCAACCGCAAGGGCTGCATCGTGGCTGATGACGAGCACGGCATCACCTCCAAGGACGGCGTATTCGCCGGCGGCGACGCCGTTACCGGCGCAGCTACCGTTATCCTCGCAATGGGCGCTGGCAAGCGCGCTGCGGCTGCAATGGACGAGTACATCAAGAATAAGAACAAGTAATTTTTGTTGGATATGAGGAAAGAAAAACCAGGTTGCGCATTAAGCCGCAACCTGGTTTTTGCGGTGCGTCCGATATGGACAGCAACAAAGAAGCCGGGTGTCAGCAAAAACTGACGGAAAAACTCCCGAACCGATGAACAGAAGTCATATAGCAGGCCGTATCGGGACGGACGAGTGTGCCGCTCTATACAAAGTCCAGTGCTACTCGACCTGCTTGCGGATAAAAACTAACAACTTGTGAATGGTTTTTTGAAAGGTTCACCGTATCCTATAGGTACGGTGAACCTTTTAT
>OLRG01003105.1_pt1 | contig 10881 bp, 10 predicted proteins | sample 1672331 | NCBI WGS metagenome assembly OLRG01 (sample SAMEA3136672, study PRJEB25190) | human gut metagenome
GGTCATCCAGTTCGGACACTGAACCTGTCTTCCGTCACAGTATTGTGTCAGAATCGGCTGCCTTACATTCGGTCTGGAAAGATAATCTGCAAACAGTTCGTCCACCACTGTAGAAATGGAGTCAAAAACATTTCGTTCCGGAATCCATTTGTGATCAAAAGCCGTAGAAGATGTAATTGTGAAATCATAGCCCTGATTGCGATACCATTCGGTATAAACCCGGTTCAGCGTAAAAGACATGATTGCCAGTACATTTGCCCGGATCGTATTTTCCGGCCATGTTGCATAGATTTCACTGGAAGCAACATTTTTGATATAATCTTTATATTTTACATAATAATTCTGTGCGGTAGAATCGCGTGGTGAGCCATTATGAACAACAATGTATTCCGGCACGACAACTCTGCTTAGCACAATCTCACCGGTTTCGTTTACCGGCTTGATCTCGTTTTCCGGGATTTTCGGCGGATACACACCGTACAGAGTATGTGCAGGAATCACAAAGATTTCCGGAGTCTGGTCTTCCGTGACAAGTGGACGCAGACGAATCTTTTGAATTGCCGTCACACCGGCCAGTATTTCCGTTCCTGCGATGTTGACCGGCTCGAATCCCGGAGCGTTTACTTCCAGGGTATATTCCGCATATGGCTGTTCTTCATTTGTTACATCCAGGCTATACTCCACAGGCGGTGCGTCAAGCTCAATGGTTTCACTTTGTCCGGAGCTATCGGTTGTCAGTTCTTCCAGTGTGTTTTCAGGAATACCTGTATAGGAAATACGGATTGACGCATCTGGAACAGGAAAAGAATCAATAGACGAAGTAATCTGTATCTGCAAATTCCCCCGATCAGAAGTCTGCATGGCTTTCAAAAATCTCATAGCTGATATCCTCAAGGCTTTTTATACTGTCAGAAACATTATATGTAAAAAATGTCCGTGTTGTGCAAAAATGAAGGGTATGTTATGATGAAACATACAGATGAGTATTTGGAGGAATTAAATAGATTATGCGAAAAAAGATGCATCAAACAGGGAAATTTTTTTCGTTCATTCTTTTGGGACTTGGCTGTCTCTGTCTTATATCCGGAGGAATCCTGATCGGCAGACAAATGTCAGCCACTCCGAAAGCAGAGAGTTCCGCGCCGGAAGAAGTTCCTTATGAACAGGAAAAAATTACGGATGCAGAGGTTACCGGAGAATTCTACTATGAACAGCTTTCTGATGAAGAGCAAACGGTTTACCGGGAAATTCTTCAGGGTATCCAGGAAAATAAAAAAGAAATTTATCTGCATTGCAGCAACGCGAATACTGCAAATGAAGTATTTCAGAATGTGTTAAATGACAGACCGGAAATTTTCTGGTGTGATGGAAATGCAACTTCCACAGAATATTCTCAGTCTGAAGGACAGAGCCGATATGTAGTAATAGAACCCAATTATCTTTATGAGGGAGAAGAAAAAGAACAACGGAATCAGGAGATTGAATCGGCAAGAGCCACCTGTCTTTCTGGCATTTCAGACCTTTCAGATGAATACGAAAAGATAAAATACATTTACACCTATCTCATAGATAACGTAGATTATGATCTTGATGCACCGGATAACCAGAATATTTACAGTGCTCTTGTCGGAAAAAGATCGGTTTGTGCCGGCTATGCAAAAAGCTGCCAGTATCTGCTGCAACAACTGGGTATTTACTGTATCTATGTAACCGGACAGACTACAGATCCAAATGGAGGCGTCGCAGACCATGCATGGAATATTGTTCAGTGCAATGGTCAGTATTATTATGTAGATACAACCTGGGGAGATCCGATTTTTCTCGGCGAAGATAATGGCTATCAGATACCGAACCTGATTGCTTACGATTATCTCTGCTGCAGTGAAAAAGAGCTAGAAAAAACACATATGATCAGCACGGACTATGTATATCCGTCATGTCAGTCTGAAAATCTGAACTATTATCAGCTGAACGGCATGTATTATGATACCTATGAGCCTGGTATGTTGCGAGAAGTGATCGACAGATCGATTGAGAGCCAGGAGGCTTATACGATATTTAAAATGTCAGATGATGCAGTCTATCAGGAGGTCGTGGATGAAATGCACGAAACCCTCATGGAAGAAGGTGCAGGATACCTGGGTGAGCTATATGGACTTTGGCAGGTTTCTTATTCATACAGTGAAGAAGCATCCCTTAACAAATTTATTATTTACTGGTTTTATGAATAGAAAGATAGTGGGCAGAACAATTTGCCCACTATCTTTTTATCTACAACGTCGTTTCCAGATTGTTTCCCGAAATGTATGCCGCAAGCTTTTCACCAAGCAGTTTATATTTTTCGTCTTCTAACAGTGGATCTTCCCTCAGAATTTCCCCCGATGCTTCTCCTGCTTTTTTCAGAAGCTCCGAATCCTGGAACACATCTCCGATCCGGAAATCCATTAATCCGCTTTGCCGGATTCCAAAAAGATCTCCTGGTCCCCGAAGCTTCAGATCTTCATTCGCAATAAAAAATCCATCATTGGATTTGTTCAGGATCTCAAGTCGTTTTTTTGTCTCTTTCGTCTTCGAACCACTCATAAAAATACAATAGGACTGGTGTCTGCCACGTCCTACGCGCCCGCGGAGCTGATGAAGCTGTGCCAGTCCAAAACGCTCAGCATTCTCCACCATGATCACCGTAGCATTCGGCACATTGATACCAACCTCGATAACTGTTGTCGACACCAGGACCTGGATCTCATTCTTTGCAAATGCTCCCATGATCTCGTCTTTTTCTGCCTGTTTCATCCGCCCATGAAGCGCAGCGATCCGGATCTTGTCACCCATCTCACTTTGCAGAAGCTGCGCATAGTCAAGAACATTCTCTGCATCCATTGCCTCGCTCTCTTCTACCATCGGACAAATCACATAGCACTGTCTTCCTTCGGCGACCTGCTTCTGCATAAAGCGGTAAGCAGTCGGTCGGTAACTGGTATCCACCACACAGTTCTTGATTGGCAGACGGTTTGCCGGGAGTTCATCAATCACCGAAATATCCAGATCTCCATATAAAATGATTGCCAGTGTTCGAGGAATCGGTGTCGCACTCATTACAAGAATATGAGGAATTTGTCCTTTCCCGGCAAGTGCCTCTCTCTGACGGACACCAAATCGGTGCTGTTCATCGGTAACAACAAGTGCCAGATTCTGGTATTCCACCTTCTCCTGGATCAGTGCATGGGTTCCCAGAACAATCTGCACTTCTCCCGCAGCAATCCTCTGATAAGCTTCCCTTTTTTCCTTTGCTGTCATCGACCCGGTCAAGAGCTCGGTTTTCACCGGAATCTGATACCTTTCCAGCATCTCTATGATTGATTCGTAATGCTGCTTGGCCAGAACTTCTGTCGGAGCCATCATTGCGCCCTGATAACCGTTCAGTGCCGCCAGAAGAAGAGCCAGAAGCGCTACTATTGTCTTACCAGAGCCAACATCCCCCTGGATCAGGCGTGACATCACTAGCTTTCCGCACATCTCCTCCTGGATCTGTTCCCAGACTCTCTTCTGTGCTCCGGTCAGTTCATATGGCAGATTTGCAAGAAAGCGGTCGATTTCCGACCGCCTTTTTATCACAAATCCATTTTCGGCACGCTCATTTCGCTCCCTCGTCCTGCGAAGAGCAAGCACGAAAACTAAAAATTCTTCAAATACAAGTCTCTCTCTTGCATGGTAGAATTCTGCCTTATCCAGTGGAAAATGTATCCCGCGGATCGCATAGTTATACTCAGCCAGATGATATCGAAGGCGCAGATCTTTCGGTAGATCATCAGAGACGAGATCCAGATATTCCATCGCACCTTTAACCGCTTTTGCTACCGCATTGTTCGTCATACCGGCAGTTAACGGATAAATTGGCTGAAGAGTTCCACACTTTTTATCGTAACTATCCGGTGGTGAAAATAACTCTGGATGCTCCATAATCAGCTGATCCTTTTTTGAAACTACCCGTCCTCTTATGATAACCGGCATTCCCTGCTTCAATGTATTACGCAGAAATGGCATACGAAACCAGATCACCTTCAAAGTACCAGTCAGATCTTTTACGTATGCTGTCGTAATCTGCATACGCTTTCCTCCTCCAACCTGTACTCTTCCGTATATCACACCTTTTACCGTGCTGATCTTTCCTTCTTCCAGCTCTCCTACGCTTACCGGCTCTTCATATACATCATATCCTCTGGGATAATAACGGAGCAGATCGCCGATGGTAAAAATTCCCATCTTGTGAAACAGTTTCTCGGTTTTTGCCCCGATTCCTTTCAGGTTACGGATTTCTGACTGCTCATTCATAAGCCTATTCTACCGCCAACACATAGTAATAAATCGGCTGTCCGCCCATGTGTGCATCTACGTCCATATCCGGATATAATTCTTCAATCTCTGCTGTCAGCTTTTCTGCTTCTTCTTCGGAAACTTCTTCTCCATAATAGAGACTGATCAGTTCAGAATCATCATTTACCAGCTGCGCCAGCATGTCCTTTGTAGTACCATCGACAGACTTGCCAACTGCAAGGATACCTGCATCACCAATTCCCATGATATCACCTTCATGGATTTCTTTATCATCGATGTGGGTATCACGGACAGCATAAGTCACCTGACCTGTCTTTACACATTTGATTGCTTCCAGCATCGTCTCTTCATTTGTATCCACATCTTCTTCTGCATTGTAATTCAGAACTGCTGTGATTCCCTGCGGAACGGTCTTTGTCGGAATTACGATAATATCCTTGTCTTCTGTCAGATCACGCGCCTGATTTGCAGCCATTACAATATTCTTATTATTCGGAAGAATGTAAATATAGTCTGCATTTACATGATCGATCGCTGTCAGCATATCCTCCGTACTCGGGTTCATGGTCTGACCACCTTCGATAATGTAGTCCACGCCAAGTTCTTTGAAGATTTCATTTAATCCTTCTCCGATCGAAACAGCAATAAATCCGACCTTTTTACGTGGCTCTTTGGCTTTTTCTTTCTCTTTCTGGGCTGCTGCAAGCTTTTCTGCATCTTTGATCAGCTTTTCCTGATGCTCTTCACGCATATTATCAATCTTCATACGGGATAACTGTCCATAAGTAAGTGCTTTCTGGATTGCAAGTCCCGGATCGTTCGTATGAACATGTATCTTAACAACGTCTTCATCTGCTACACATACGATAGAATCACCAATGGATTCCAGATAAGCCTTAAATTCTATTTCATCCTTTTCTGTAAATTCTTTATCCAGAAGAATAATAAATTCTGTACAGTATCCAAATTTGATATCCACTGTACCCTCAGTTTCAACCTTTGTTGCATTAACAGCCTGAGGAGTTGGTGCAAGTGCGCTGTAGTCAATCTCTTTACCGAGGAATGCATCATATGCCCCGCGCAGTACTTCCAGAAGTCCCTGTCCGCCGGAATCTACAACACCTGCCTCCTTTAATACAGGAAGCATATCCGGAGTCTTTGCCAGAACAGTCTCTGCCTCTTCAATCAGCTTCGGGAGAAATTCTTCCAGATCATCTGTCTCCTCTGCAAGTGTCTGAGCCTTTTCAGCCACCCCTTTTGCAACGGTAAGAATCGTACCTTCTTTCGGCTTCATAACAGCCTTATATGCTGTCTCTTTTGCACGTACTGCTGCTCTTGCAAGTGCAGGTACATCAATTTCGCTTTCCGTCTTGATGGATTTTGTGAATCCGCGGAGCAGCTGGGATAGAATAACACCGGAGTTACCTCTTGCACCACGGAGAGAACCGGATGAAATTGCCTTCGCAAGAGAAGCCATATCCATGCCTTCCAGTGCAGTTACTTCTTTCGCTGCCGCCATAATTGTCATAGACATATTGGTTCCTGTATCACCATCCGGTACAGGGAACACGTTCAGTTCATTGATATATTCCTTTTTTGCTTCTATATTCTGTGCGCCTGCAAGAAACATCTTCGCAAGCAGTTCTACATCGATACTCTTTGTTGCCACAACAAGTTCCTCCTTAATTAATCGATCACGCGGACGCCTTCGATATAGATGTTGATCTTATCGACGCTCATACCTGTAAATTCTTCAACTTTATACTTCACGTTGCTGATCAGATTGTCTGTTACTGCTGAAATACTTACTCCGTAAGCTACGACCACATGAAAATTAAGTGTAATCTTATTCTCATCAGAGATTCCGACCTGGATTCCCTTTGTAAGGCTTTCTTTTTTCAAAAGTTTTACCAGACCATCTTTCATGCTGACAGCTGCCATACCGACAATTCCAAAACATTCAACTGCTACAGATCCTGCATATTTTGCGATCACTTCCGGATCGATCGTGATGATTCCTAAATCAGTACTCATACTTCCCTTCATATGCCATCCTCCAATTCTCAAAATTCATATCAATAAATCTATTTTTAAACGTTGAAAATATTATACTCTATTTCCAATGCTTTTACAACCAATGCAGCCCGATAATCAGGCATGCTGACACCTGCCTGATTATACGGCAGCTCACTTAACAGTTCACTGTCGTACATTCGCCAAATACAGATCCAATCAGATTTTTGTGCGAGCACAAATCTGGACAGCTCCGTATTTGGCTCATCGTATACGCAAAAAACCGAAGCTTAAAAGCTTCGGTTCTCATCATTCCGCTCAGATTAAGCTCTTTCAACGCGTCCGGATTTCAGGCAGCTTGTACATACGTACATTTTCTGTGTTCCGCCGTTTTCCGTTTTAACTCTAACGGATTTTACGTTAGATTTCCACATCTTAGATGATCTTCTATGAGAGTGACTTACGTTATTTCCGAAATGAGCACCCTTTTCACAAATAGCACATTTAGCCATGATTGCACCTCCTAACGATCTGAAATGTCCGCTTACAAATCTTGCAGACTCACAACAATAGTTATTTTAACAGAAACTTTTAACAATTGCAAGTGTTATTTTCACTTTTATGCATTTTTTGTTTCTTCATTGTGTCCATAATAGTCCTCATACTTCTGTGAGCCATAATATTTGTTATAATATCCCTTCTGGTTCTTACGCTCTACCTTGTTAAGGACAACACCAAGAACGGACACTCCCGAATTTTCCAGCTGGTCTTTTACATTCTGCACCAGACGGTATTTGGTCTTACCTGCTTCGACAACAATGATCGCGCCATCACTCTGATGTCCGATGATTGCCGCATCAATAACAAGACCAAGCGGCGGACAGTCAATGATAATATAATCATAGACATTCTTCATGGACTCCAGCATACCAGTAAAACGTTCGGATTCCAGAAGCTCTGTCGGATTCGGAGCCTCCGGTCCGGAAAGAAGAATATGAAATTTCGGAATATTTGTCGCCATAATCACATCTGCAAGCACACACTGTCCGGAGAGGAAGTGTGACAGCCCTTTATCTGCACCGGTAATCTGAAGTTTCGATGCCATAACAGAATTCCTGATATCCGCATCAACAAGAATAACAGATTTTCCCATGTCTGCAATTGATTCTGCCAGCGCAACAGAAACAGAGCTTTTCCCCTCTCTCGGCACACAGCTTGTTACAAGAATGACTCTTTTATCATCTCCGCAAAACTGCAGATTGGTACGCAATGTCCGGATTGATTCACGCACCCCGTAGCTTTTCTTTTCAATCGATAAATTAACCTTTTTCAACAAAACACCTGCTTTCTTCCCCACGCGGGGCTATCTGAATCTCTTTATCTGCTCTTCCATATCCGTCTTGGATTATCTACAAAAATCTCTTCCGCATAATCCTGTCCCATCTTTTTTCTGACGTAAGTGGCACACTTCCCGAGGTTCATCTTCCGCCCCTCCAGATTGTGTGCATCTGATCCTATAAAATCCACAAGATCATCTTTCATCAGGCCGGCACAGAACTTTTTAATCGTATGTCCTTCATATCCCAATACGGAATCTGCATTTATCTGGATCTGTGCTCCAAGTTTTTTCAGTTTCTGGATTCTCTCCGGTTCCTGACAGCAAAAATACCTTTCAACATGTGCAACGATCGGTCGATATCCCTTGGTGATCAGCTCATAAATGTAATTACGGACCGTGACAAAACTGTCATTGGTTGAAAACTCTGCCAAAACATATCTGCTTCCAAGCATCGTCGGCCGAAGCTTCTTATCAAGATGCCGGATCATCTGCTCATTCCGGTAATACTCGCAGCCAAGCCTCAGTCCAATTCCAACTTCTTCAGCATAATCGCGAAGTTCATGGTATACCCGGATCACCTTTTTCATGGAAGGCTCAAACATCTCCGGTCTATAATGCGGAGTCGCAATGATATAACGTACTCCCTGCTCATAGGCATCCCGTATCATTGCTCTGGAAGTCTCCATATCCGGTGCCCCATCATCCACTCCCGGAAGAATATGACAATGAATATCTACCAACATCAAAACGTATCTCTCCTGTCAAAAAGAAAACGCCCCTCACGGTGACTACCGCCACAAAGAAGTGCTTTCAACATATGTTTGTAAATTATCTAACAACTTTCTTTTTAAGACCAAATGCTGCTACTGCTGCCAGTCCAAGTACTGCAACTGCTGATACAGCTGTTGCGCTTGTAACCGGTGACAGTGAACTAAATGTACCTGTTACTGTTCCATCTGCAACAGTTGTATCAATCTTCTCCCAAGCTGATGCTGATCTATTGTAATGCAGGATCTGAACTTTAGAAGAAGCTGTTACACCTTTCATTACGAATGTGATCTTAAGTGGGAATTTAGCTCCTTCCGGCGCTGTAACTTCCTTAACATCAGCAACTGTCATATTCGCATTAAAATCGCTTCCAATTACTTCTTTCAATTTTGCTTCAGTCTTAATGTCTGCAACTGCCTGTGTGTATTCTATCGGGATCTCAGATGTGATAGAAACATTCACAGCATTACCATCTGTATCTGTTGCGCTGCTTACAGCTGTAACAACTGTAGAAGCTGCCGGGCTTGGTGCTGCAAATGCCGTCATTCCAATGCAGGATACCATAGCTGCAATAAGACCAACTGTCTTTAAGATTCTTGACTTCATTTTCTTTGACCTCCTCACATAGTTTATTTGATATTCGCTATATCAAGCTATACTATACTACAATTACATTATTTTGTAAAACATTTTTAATATTATTTTTTTTAATTCTTTATTGTCTACCAGATACTGCGCATGTCCGTCTTTCTCAATAATCTCACCCGGAACTTTCACGGTGTCCTCTGCAACCTTATAATCTGTCAGCTCTTCCATCTCATCCGCAGTCATGTTTGTTGTCATGTAATCCTCCAATTTCTGGTACAGAGAAAGATACTCTGTTTCGCTTTGAATACTCTGCATCTTCTCGATCAGAGCATCCATAAACTGTGACTGACGTTCCATGCGCTGATTGTTACTGTCAAGGACTTCAATATCTCTTTTACGGACATATTTTTCAGCAAGTTCCCCATTAAGAGTAACTTCTGCACCTTTTTCAAATGCAGGATCAACAGCTGTATAATCTTCTGGCACGGTAAGAGTAATTCCTCCAACCGCATCGGTTGCTACAACCAGCCCCTCCAGCGTCAGTGAAAAATAAGAATCCACATTCACGCCATACATCAGTTCTGATACCTTCTCAGATGTCAGACGGCAGCTCTCTTCTGCCCCGTCCCCATATGCGTACTGAAGTGCGATCTGCCCATTTTCCGTCATCAGCCTGTTACCTGTCACATCATAAATATCGATTCCCACCATAGAATCTCTGGAAATCTGAATGATCTGTGCCGTCTTCTCTTCTTTGTTAAGGACCAGAAGATTCAGGCTGTCGCTCTGTCCGTTTTCTCCCGGGTTATTACCAAGATCTGCTTTTTCTTCCTTGTCAACACCCATGAACAGAACGGTCTTGATATCCGGGTTGAGTTTGTATTTCTTTCCGTCTTCTCCGATGATTCCGGACTGTGATTCCGTTTCGTCTGCACCCGCTTCTGCCGATGCCTCCTGTTTTTTCTGCGTACCGCTTTTCCCTTTTGTAACCGTATAAACGACACCTGCCAACAGCCCTGCGCAGATAATTGCAAGTATCACGATTACCAGATTTCTATTCTTCATTTGTCAGAACCGCCTCCACAAGAAGTCTATGGTTTGATTCTCCCGTCACACAGGTACTGAGCGACAGGATCCGGTCTTCTGTTCCTACGCTTTCGATATCACTGTAACGGCTTCTCAGGTCTCTGGAATCCTGAAGTGAATCCAGAAAAGCCTGTCTCTGGTCATCCATTACATAATTGAAAGAGTTGATCAGATGACGGTCATCATAAATAACTGCCGCAAAAATCCGGTAAGTCAGAACATGATCTGGTGTATAAATGATCACATTTGGATATTTTTCAATATATCCTTCTTCCAGATAACGATCCAGTGTATGAAACATGGTATCTACACCCTCACCCATCTGATGTCCGTAAATAACCGTATTGAAATCTGTAAAATTCTTACTGTTGCATGCCTGTGTAAAAATAGCACCATCCGCCGCTTCTACCCGTTCCCAGGTATGAGATAGATAATAATTATCATCCTCATTATTCTGGCAAACCGGATAATCAACGGTTGTTCCATCAATTTTAATCCATGCGTAAATGTCCGGATTTTTTTCCTGAAGAGCAGTAAAATCAACCGGTATCTCCGGCTTTGTCTGCTCTCCGTCATCACTATCTGTTTTTGACGGTTTCACATTTTCCGTTACCAGCTTTTTTGCATCATCATACGACTGCTTCGTCTTTGCCGCCGTGGCGTAATACCAAATCAGATAACCTGCACAGCAGACTGCTATCACAAGCAACACCGCAACAATAATCTTTCTTGTCCTGTCTTTCAAATCGATT
>OLRG01003110.1_pt1 | contig 10874 bp, 7 predicted proteins | sample 1672331 | NCBI WGS metagenome assembly OLRG01 (sample SAMEA3136672, study PRJEB25190) | human gut metagenome
GTTCTCTGGTCAGCTTTGAGACCGGCGAGGCCGTCACCTACGGTCTGTTCAACGCTCAGCAGCGCGGCACCCTGCTGGTGGGCCCCGGCGAGAAGGTGTACGAGGGCATGGTCATCGGCTACACCGCTTCCGGCGAGGATGTGGACGTGAACGTCTGCAAGACCAAGCACCTGACCAACACCCGTTCTTCCGGCTCCGACGACGCTCTGCGCCTGATCCCCATCAGCAAGCTGAGCCTGGAGGGCTGCCTGGAGTTCTTGGCACAGGACGAGCTGCTGGAGGTCACCCCGGAGAATCTGCGCATCCGCAAGCAGATCCTGAACCACGACCAGCGCATGAAGGCCAAGAGCAAGCTGAAGTAATTTTACAAAAGCATCCTTATTATAGCAGCGCAGAAGCACCTACGGGCGTTTTTGCGCTGCTTTTTTCATGGCTGACAAATTACTCAGCATTTTTTGCAAAAAGGGCTTGCAAAAGTGCGGTGACTGCGGTATAATATTTTTCGCAGTCACTGATATGCCTCTTTAGCTCAGTCGGTTAGAGCACCTGACTGTTAATCAGGGTGTCGCCTGTTCGAGTCAGGCAAGAGGCGCCAGCAAGCGATGGATATTCTTCCATCGCTTTTTTGTTTATCTGCATCTTTTTCGCCCTTTCTTTACGGTTCTTAAAAAATATCGCCTTGAAGAACCCTAGTGGTTGTGGTATACTTTTATAAGTTTATAGGCGTGAAAAAGGTACTGTGCAGGCTGCACAGTCTTTTCTACCCACAGACAGGCGCTCCCCGGTCAGAAGACTGCCGTGCAGGAGCGCAGTTTTTTCGTTGGTCAAATCAGCAGGCAAGCCGGTGGTCTTGTGCGGCAAACGCAGGGCGGCAGGGCGGCTTGGTGTCGTTTGAATAAATCTTGAGAGTAAAAGGAAACATCTATGCGTTATACCTACGTCCGGCAGCACGATACCACCGACTGTGCGGCTGCCTGTCTGGCCATGGTGTGCCTGCACTACAAAAAGGAAGTGACCATCACCCGCCTGCGGGATATGATGGGTACCGACCTGAAAGGCACTAACCTTGTCGGCCTGCAAAAAGCCGCCAATGAACTTGGCTTTACCACCGCCGCAGTCCGCGTGGACCGCGAAAACTTCCTGAGCGACTTCTCGCTTCCCTGCATTGCACAGGTGATCACCGATCAGGGTCTGGCTCACTTTGTTGTGGTGTTCAAAAAGACCACCATCAAGGACGAAGGCGCGCGCCGCAAGCATATGCTGCAGGACGCCGAGACCCGCAAGGAAGAAGAGAAAAAGGGCAAAAAGCATAAGTGCAAGGATTACGTCATCATCGGCGACCCCGGCACGGAGCTGAAAAAGATCAGTCTGGACGAGTTCTACAAGAACTTTACCGGCGTGCTGCTGCTGCTGAACCCCACCTCCGAGTTCAAGGGCGGCAAGCTTGGCAGCAGGGACGGTAAAGACGGTAAGGACGGCAAGAGTGGCAAGTACGGCATGATGAAGCGGTATATCGACCTGCTTCTGCCTCAGAAAAAGCTGTTCTTCTACGCCATCCTCAGCTCGGTGATCACCACCATTCTGGGCATCGCGTCCTCCATGTTCAATAAGATCCTGATGGACGAGGTGCTGCCCTACGGGCTGAATAACCTTTTGGTCACCCTGATCCTGGTGTTCAGCGTGGTCAGCATCACCAGCACGCTGATCGGCTTTGTGCGCCAGTGGGTGCTGATCCATCTGTCCATCAAGATCGATATCCCGCTGATGCTGGGCTACTTCGGGCACATCTTCAACCTGCCCATGAAGTTCTTTGCCACCCGCAAGACCGGTGATATCACCACCCGTTACTCGGACGCTGACACCATCAAATCCATCTTTACCAGCATTGCGCTGAGCCTTGTGATGGATATCTCCATGGCAGTCATCACCGGCATCATCCTGTTCCGCATGAACGCCGTGCTGTTCTCCATCTCGCTGTTCATGGCACTGGTCAGCATCCTGCTGGTGCTGGTGTACAAGCAGCCCTATAAGCGGATCAACGAAGAGAGCATGGCACAGTCTGCAGCGCTGAACAGCCAGATGATCGAGAGCCTGCGCGGCATCGAGACCGTCAAGTGCAACGCCAACGAGCAGACCGAGCTGGATAATCTGGAACGCGAGTACATGAAGAGCCTGAAGATCAGCCTGCGCTCCAGCCGCATCAGCACCACGCAGGGTCTGATCTCTTCCTTCATCTCCACCGGTTTCAGTATGCTTACCACCTACGTGGGCATCACGCAGGTGCTGAACGGCGAGATGACGCTGGGCGGCTTTATGGCCTTCAGCACCCTGTCCAGCTACTTCACCTCCCCCCTGAGCAACCTGATCGGTCTGCAGATGCAGATCCAGGAAGCCAGCATCTCCATGAAGCGTCTGACCGAGATCATGGACTACCCCTCTGAGTACGAGACCGCCGAGGGTGTGGAGCAGAGCGAGCTGGACAAGGTGGAGGGCGACATCGAGTTCAAGGACGTTACCTTCCGCTACGGCAACCGCGCTCCCGCGCTGGATCACATCAGCTTCACCATTCCCGCCGGTAAAAAGGTGGCGCTGGTGGGCGGCAGCGGCAGCGGCAAATCCACCATCACCAAACTGCTGCTGAAGTACTACGACCCCGAGGACGGCGAGATCGACATAAACGGCGCAAATCTGGCCGAGTACACCAACAGTTCGGTGCGCCGCGCCATTGCCTATGTGCCCCAGAACATCGAGCTGTTCAGTAAGACCATCTACGACAACATCCGCATCTCCCGTATGGATGCCACACTGGACGAGGTGAAGGAAGCTGCCAAGAAGGCCGATGCCCACGAGTTTATCCGTCACCTGCCGCTGCAGTACAACACCTATCTGGAGGAAGCCGGCAACGGCCTGTCCGGCGGTGAGAAGCAGCGTATCGCACTGGCACGCGCCTTCCTGAAGGACTCTAACCTCTACATTCTGGACGAGTCTACCAGTAATCTGGACTTTGCCACCGAGACGCTGATCTTCAATATGATCTACGAGCAACTGGCAGACCGCTCCATGCTGATTGTGGCGCACCGCCTTTCTACCATCCGTGACTGCGACCTGATCCTTGTGATGGATCACGGCAAGATCGTGGAGCGCGGCAACCATGAGGAACTGATGGCAAAGAATGGTCGCTATGCCGAGCTGTGGAATATGCAGCAGGGCATCTTCCGCAAGCGCAAGTCCGAGCCCGCTCCGCAGGTACCTTCTGCTGTGGTGGAAGAGGACGACGACGGCGAGTCCATCACCTACTGACCGCACCGCATCCGCAGCCTTTGCCCGGATGCAGCATAAGCGCTTTCCCGCTGGGGAAACCAAAAAATGCCTCGTTATGGTGTGCCCGGAGGCAGACGCTTCCGGGCACCTTTTTGTTTCGGTTCACATTAAAAATATAACAGGATTAGGGGTAATTTATCATGAATGAGATCAAAGTTGCAGAAAACAAGACCCTCAAGCTGACCAATGTCCTCTCCCGCCTCGTGCGCCCTGAGGAACTGGGCAATCTGCCGGTCATCCTGACCCAGATGCAGAACTTTATGAAGAGCAACGGCGCACAGCCTATCGGCCCGCTGGTGCAGGCGGTAAAGATGGGTACCGGCCCGGATCATGTGCCGGAACTGTACATGATGCAGCAGGCTACCCAGATGATCACCCAGATGGAGCCCGGCTACCACATGGACGCTGTGCTGCGGGTGAAGAACTGCCTGTACGCCCACTACACTGGTCCGATGAGCCACAACCAGCTGGCTACCGCCAAGCTGCAGATCATGGCCTTTGAAAACGACATCAAGCTGACCGGCGACAACTATACCATCTATGTCAATCAGGACGATGACGATGCCGTGATCGACGTATTTATGGAGACCAAATAATTATGACGACAACCATTCAGAACCTTTCGGATCTGCAGGACCGCCGGATCATGATGGACAAAAAGCTGCCCCCTTACGGGTACGCCTTTGTCATTCTGACCGGGCTGTTCATGATCTTTCTGGTGATCTGGAGCACCCAGACCAACCGCATCTATGTCAGCCAGAACAGCGGTGTGGTGCAGGCCGCCAACAAGACCTACATCATGTCCAGCTACTCCGGCTCCATTACCGAGCTGTATGTCTCGGAGGGCAGCTATGTGAACGAGGGCGACCTGATCGCCCGGCTGAAGAGCACGGATCTGGATATGCAGAAGGACACCCTGCAGAGCCAGCTGGATATCTACCAGAAGCAGCTGGATCAGTACAACAAGCTGCTCAAATGCATTCAGGACGACACCAACTATTTCGACGAGACGAATGCCGAGGACCAGCCCTACTACTACCAGTACCAGACCTACAAAAGTCAGGTAGCACAAAAGACCTTTGACGCTTCTACCTATCAGGCTGCCGGCTACTCCGACACCCAGATCAAGGCTTTGATGGAGCAGAACCAGAGCGAGCTGGAGTCTTTGTACTACTCTACCATGCAGTCCATCTCCCAGAGCATTACCAGCGCACAGGTCAACGTGGATAACCTGCAGGCGCAGCTGGATTCTTTGAACACCGGCGCCAACGATTACTTCATCTATGCGCCCACCTCCGGCGTGATCCACATGGACAGCCCTTACAAGGAGGGCATGGTGCTGAGTGCCGGTTCTGCACTGGCTACCGTTGCCAGCGAGAACGATGATCTGGAGATCATGGCCATGGTGACGGTGAACGACCGCCCCCTGCTGCATGTCGGCGACCCCTGCAAGATCGCCATCACCGGCCTGTCGGAGTATTCCTACGGCACGCTGACCGGCACGGTCACCTCCATTGATAGCGATGTGACCTCCAGCAACAACGGCTCCTACTACAAGATGACCATCAAGCCTGACGCCACCTATGTGGTGAGCCGCAGCGGCGACAAGGTGGATCTTTCCAACGGTATGAGCGTGACCGCCCGCGTGGAATACGATCAGGTCACCTATTTTGAGTATGCTATGGAGGCTCTGGGCGTGCTGTTCCGCTAAAAGCGGATTACGCAGCACGGCAGGATGCCCCCTTCTACACCACCCCAAAGAGGTACAAACAACATGATTCGAACCGCAAAGAAACTGGCCGCCTGTGTGCTGATGCTGGGTGTGCTGGTATGCGGCACCGCACTGAGCGCTGCCGCAGCCAGTCTGCCCGTTGAAGAGCAGAACGGCGTTTCACTGCCATGGCTCAAGGACGTGCCCGCCGAGAGCATTGCCACAGGCAGTTACTCTGCCAATATGCTGCTGGGCGCTTCTCAGCAGCTGTCCCCCGTGGTCAGCCCCAGTTACAGCACCGACTCTGTGGTCTTTTTGACCGATGACAGCAGCGTGCTGACCGTAAGCAGCAGCGGCGTGGTACAGGCTGTGGGCGTTGGTACTGCCACTGTTACGGCAGCAGCCGGCAACCAGATCTGCGCCTACACCATCGTGGTATCCATGGACTCCTCCATGATCGTGACCGAGATGGACCTTTCCCTCTCCTCCAACACCATCTATGTGGGCAACTCGGTGTCGGCTTCGCTGCAGGTGCGCCCCAGCTCTGCTTCCAACTATGCCACTGTCACCCTGACCTCCTCTAACGAGAAGATTGCTACGGTGAACAGCTTTGGCCGTGTGACCGGCGTAGCTCCCGGCAAAGCCACCATTACCGCAACCTGCGGCTCGGTGGTAGCCACCACCACCGTTACGGTGCTTGCCCTGCCCACGGATTCCTCCACCGGCACAAGCGGCACCACCTCCAACAACAGCGGACAGGTGATCACCCCCAACACCAACTACATCGTGCTCAAGCCCGGTGCCACCCGCACCATCACGGCTAAAGCCACCCCTGCCAGTGCATCCCAGTCCTTCACCTTCAAGTCCGGCAACAGCAGCATTGCCACGGTCAGCCCCACGGGCGTGGTCACGGCGGTAGGCACCGGTTCTACCTCCATTACCATCTCCAACGGCAAGGCTACTGCCATGGTCACCGTCATCGTGAACCGCTCGTCAGATGCCGCCTCCGGCAGCGACAGCAGCAATGACGGCACGAACACCCCGGACGACAACACCACTATCCCGCTGGACCCTGTGGTGCAGACTATTCAGGACAGCACCGAGGATCAGGTGGTGTTCGCCCAGTCTGAGGTTCCCATCGTGACCGGAGAGATCCTGAACGCCCTGCGCACCACCGGCAAGACCCTGTGCGTGGTGGGCGATGGCTACACTCTGAACGTTTCCGGTAAGGACGTGAAGAGTACCACCAGCGAGATCGACACCGCCATCACCTTCACCGAGAGCGAAGAGGGGCTGGAGTTTGAGCTGGATAACGGCCGTACCCTTCCCTGCGCGGTGCAGCTGGAACTGGACGTGAGCACCTACTCCCGCCTGTACCTGTACAACACCATCAGCAACAAGTGGCAGTTCCTGAACAGCTACAAGGACGGCGTCATCACCGCCGACACCGCCGGCCGCTACCTGCTGACCAACCAGAACCTGCGGTTCGGTGATATCAACTGGACCTTCTTCATCGCAGGCGGCGTGGTGGTGATCCTCATCGCCATTGCCTACATCGTGCTCAAGAAGCGCTACTGGTTCTGGTAAGCTCCTCTTCCCCTGCATATACGACCGCCCGCTGCACAGCATTTCGTGCAACGGGCGGTTTTGTGTTATAGACGATTTAGAATGGTCTCCGCGCGGCTCCGACCATATTCAGAGAAAAGATGATTTTTACTGTGGTTCAGAAACGCCTGTGGGCGGTTCTAAACCACTTTTTCACAAGAAGAGATGCCCTTTAGGGGATGGTTTTTCCCGTGAAAAAACAAGTCTGGAAAATCCGCAGATTTTCCAGACTTGTAAAATTAAAAAATATTCTTCCGCTAAAAATGGTCAGAGCGGAACGGAGACCATTCTAAATCTTATTCTCCCCGGTCACTCCACTGTTACACTCTTGGCAAGGTTGCGGGGCTTATCCACATCGCAGCCGCGCAGAACGGCCATATAGTAAGCAAACAATTGCAGCGGCACGATGAGCTGCAACGGCATCAGAATGTCGTCATACTCGTCCAAGCGGATGACCTCGGTGGCAACGCCCTCCGGCACCTCCGCGTCCTTGGTGGTGAACAGCAGCACCCGCGCCCCGCGGCTGCGGGTCTCCTTGGCGTTGGAGATGGTCTTTTCGTAGACGTTTTTCTGGGTAGCCAGCGCAATCACCGGCACACCGTCCGTGATCAGGCTGATGGTACCGTGCTTCAACTCCCCTGCTGCGTAGGCATCCGAGTGCACATAGCTGATCTCCTTCAGCTTCAGGCTGCCCTCCAGCGAGAGGGCATAGTCAAACCCGCGCCCGATGAAAAAGCAGCTCTGGGTGTTCACATAGCGGCTGGCAAGGTACTTGATCTGCTCGCAGTCCGCAAGGCGGGGCTTGATGACCTCTGGCGCGTGCAGCAGCTGGGCGGTGTAATACTTTGTCTTTTCCTCGGTCAGCTGCCCCCGCGCGTAGGCCAGACGCAGGGCAAACAGGTACAGCACGCACAGCTGCACCATATAGGCCTTGGTGGACGCCACCGCGATCTCCGGCCCGGCGTAGGTGTACATGACGTAATCCGCTGCCCGGGCAATGCTGCTGCCCACCACGTTCACAATGGCCAGCACCGGCACGCCTCGGCTCTTGGCCAGCTTGAGGGCGGCCAGCGTATCGCTGGTCTCGCCAGACTGGCTGATGATGATGACCAGATCCTCCGGCTTCAGGATGGGGTCACGGTAACGGAACTCGCTGGCGATATCCACCTGTGCGGGCACCCGGGCCAGCGCCTCGATGGCGGTCTTGCCCACCATACCGGCGTGCATGGCCGTGCCGCAGCCCACCAGATGCACCGTGCCGATGCTGCGCAACTTTTCGTCCGTCAGTTCCGGGATGCGCAGCTCCGGCAGGCCGTTCTCCACCCGGGGGCTGACCGTTGCCGTAATGGCGGCGGGCTCCTCGTTGATCTCCTTGAGCATAAAGTGAGGATAGCCGCCCTTTTCGGCAGCTTCCATGTCCCAGTCTGCGGTCAGCTTTTCGCGCTCCACTGCCTCGCCGAACTCGTTATAGAAGCGGATACCCTGTGCCGTGCACACGGCCATGTCCCCTTCCTCCAGCACGCTGTAGCTGCGGGTGTACTTGAGCAGCGCCGGGATATCCGAGGCCACAAAGTTTTCGCCCTCGCCCCAGCCTACGATGAGCGGGCTTTCCCGCTTGACCGCAAAGATGGTGTCCGGGTAGTCCTTGAACAGCACCGCCAGCGCATAGCTGCCCCGCACCTTGGCAAGCGCAGCCTGCAAAGCCTGTAAAGGCTCGCCCTGATAGCAGCTGTCGATGAGCTTTACCAACACCTCAGTATCGGTCTCGCTGGCAAAGGTGTAGCCCTTGGCGATCAGACGCTCCTTCAGCGCGCCGTAGTTTTCAATAATACCGTTGTGCACGATGCTGACCCGGGGTGTGGAGTGCGGGTGGCTGTTCACGTCGCTGGGCTCGCCGTGGGTCGCCCAGCGGGTATGACCGATGCCACAGCTGCTCTGGGGCAGCGCCAGCTCTTCCAGCTTACTGCGCAGGGTGGAAAGCCGCCCCTTGCTTTTGACCACGCGGATACCGTCCCTCTGGGTAAGCGCCACACCGGCAGAATCGTACCCGCGGTACTCCAGTTTTTCCAAACCGTCCAGCAGTACCTGCTGGGCGCTGCGCATCCCGACATAACCTACAATGCCACACATACAAAATACCTCCAGACCGACTGCGGCGCGCCGAAATGCGCTGCTGCACAGTCAGTTTCCTCTATCAAAGTCTATGTTCTTGTATGGCTTTCTTTGCAGGGTTCTGTTTCGGTATTGCTGCCGGTTTTTGCCCTGTTCTGCGGCTGGTATAGCCCTCAGCCGGAGAAACATCCGCCGAATCTTTCGATGATTCCTCTCCTCGTCACCCTCACGGCTGTCACCCGTGTGGCCCGGCGCTTTGCGTCAGCTTGTGGTACACATTCCTTCTTTCAATGTTTTGTGGTTCAGTGCATCCCCAGCATCTTATGCAGTTTGGGCTGCCACTTCAGCTTGTACAGCAGCAGTAGATTGCACAGTGCGCGGTCATACAGGGCAAAGGCCACGTTGCCCATGCCCAGTGTGAGCAGGGACATTGCCAGTGCGGTAGTGCGCAGCTCCTGCGAGACGCTGCCCGCCGGTACCAGCACAAGCAGCAGACCGTACATGGCAAGCACCGCCGCGTTGCACAGCAGCAGCTTACACACCAGCTGCAATGCCCGGGGACGGATGCGGTCAAACCGGGGCTTTACCAGCGGGTAATAGCCCAGCAGCACCGTGAAGATCAGGGCGATCTCTTTATCCGGCACAAAGAGCAGCCCCAGCAGGCTGACGGCGGCGTACGCCGTCCATGCCATGGTGATGCCGCACTCCATGCACACCGTTGCAATGAGAAAGCTTGCCACCGCCGGTGCGATGAACATGGCAATGGGGATGATGGTGCCCAGCAGCATCAGTGCCACGCACAGTGCCGCTGCCATGCCGCAATAGGCCATGGACCAGCTTTTGCTTTTTCGCTTCTTCATGGGATCTCCCACTTTTCGGTATCTACATCCTGCTCCAGCGGGTAGACCGCGTGTTGCAGACCTAAGATCATGATATTGTTCAGCAGGGTGTCATTCAGCTTGAGATCCAGCATCTTGTACGCCCGCATCAGGTCGTTGACCGCTGCCAGCGCCTGCCGCCGGGCGTTCTCTATAGCGGCAGCCTGCCCGTTGAGCTCGTTGACCACGAACACATTGTACTGGCCGTTGCGGCGGTCGGCTTCAAAGCGCTCGGCCTTATCCAGCAGATAGAAGATGCGGCCGATGCAGCTGCCGATATACCGCATACTCTTGCGCTGGTTGGGGTCGTCCGTAGCCAGCGTGGAGTACAAAGCGCCGTAGACGTTGCTCATAGGTTCAGCGGCAAGGGCGTAGTTTTTGGCGCTCAGGTTCATCTGCACCACCGCCTGCTCCCGCTCCTGCGCAAACAGCCGCTCCAGTGCCGGGTTCTCCTGCCGTGCTTTGTCGTAGGCGCGGCGCAGCAGCAGCTTGTCCACTGCGCGGCGCACGCGCTTCGCCGGGCGCAGCTCGCTGTACTTGCGGTCCTGCAAATTATGCCAGCCCATCAGGATCTCCGTCTGCGCCGCCTGCCGGATGCCCAGCGTCTGGCACATCATGCTGCGCCGAAAAAGCGTACCGGGCACCCGCTGCCGTTTGCAGGTGGGCATACGCCCCGCCAGACTGTCGGACAGAATGGCAAACAGTACCCCGTTGGTGCGCAGCAGATGGCAGGCGTAGAAGCCGTAAGACTTATACATCTGCCGCCGCACCCCGCGGAGGTAACGCATATAGGTGTTGTAGTCCCGGATCGTCAGTTCCGGCAGATAGGGCCGCATCCGTCCCTTCATATAAGCCAGCCATCCTTTCTGTACAGTTTTTGTATCCTGCGGTCAATAAGGTTAGTATAATCCTTTTTGTTCGGCAACGCAACTGCCGGATGCAAAAACTGCTGTAATTTGTCATTATGCCGAATTTTGTGAAATCTATTTTTCTATTAAAAACACCCGCAGACCGTCTCTTTTCAGCAAAAGATGATCTGCGGGTGTTTGTGCCGGATTTTCCCGGAAAAAGACACACTTTTTCAGTGCAATGTCTGCCGGGCGGGCAGTCAAATGACCTTACTTCTTTTCAAAATGGGTGCGCTTGCCGTCAAAGCCGGATTTGGGCATGGGCTTTGCCATCTTTTCGGTCTTGGGGGCGTTATAGTACATATACAGCTGGCAGGGGATCATGCCGTTGTACATCTT
>OLRG01003115.1_pt1 | contig 10855 bp, 11 predicted proteins | sample 1672331 | NCBI WGS metagenome assembly OLRG01 (sample SAMEA3136672, study PRJEB25190) | human gut metagenome
CCAGCGTCGTGGTGCCCATAGACAAGCTGAGCATCCTCGTGACCATTGGCTTTTCTCGCCTGGTGTTTGGCGAGAAGCTCACGGCTCGCTCCGGCGCCGGCCTGGCGCTCATCGTTGCCGGCACGCTGCTCATGGTGTTCGTGAGGTAGGCGAGAAGAGCCGGCGCATGCCCGCGGGCGAGCTCGGCGCCCTGCCGGCGCTTCTGCCCGGCGAGCCGGCATGCCACAATGGCGGGGAGAAGAACGGAGAGAAGGATGATTCTTTCGCTTGCCCCCATGGAGGGGGTCACGGGGCACGTGTTCAGGCGTGTCCACGCCGAGTGCTTTGGCGCGCTCGACCGCTACTACACGCCGTTTGTGGCTCCGCCGCAGGTGGGCAAGGGGTTTGTCGGCCGCGCCAAGAAGGAGCTGGACCCCGTGGCCAACGAGGGGCTGGACGTGGTTCCCCAGCTGCTGACCCGCGACGCTGACCGCTTTGTGTGGGCGGCCGGCCTTCTGCAGCAGATGGGCTACCGCGAGGTCAACCTCAACGCGGGCTGCCCCTCGGGTACCGTGGTCTCCAAGGGCAAGGGCGCGGGCTTCCTACGGGAGCCGCGGGAGCTGGAGGCGTTTTTGCGGGACGTGTGCGAGAGGTCGCCCCTGCCGGTCTCGGTCAAGACACGCATCGGCGTGGAGAAGGACGACGAGTACGGAGAGGTCCTGGCCGCCTACTGCCGCTGTCACCTGGCGGAGCTGATTGTGCACCCGAGGCTGCGGGTAGACGCCTACCGGGGAACGCCGCGCTGGGAGCCCTACGGGCGGACGCTGGAGGAGGCGCCCTTTGCCGTGGCCTACAACGGAGACATCTTTGATGTCGATGACTTCAGGCGCCTGACCAGCGCGTATCCGCAGACGCGCCACGTGATGCTGGGTCGCGGCGTGCTTGGCAATCCCGCCTTGCCGCGCGTGCTCTCCGGGGGCGCGCCGCTTGCGGCCGACGAGCTGCGGCGCTTTCACGACGCGCTCTTTGCCGCCTACGCGGATGAGATGGGCGGCAACGCGGTGATGCGCATGAAGGAGTGGTGGCTCTACGCCAGCTGCGCGTTTGCTGACGAGAAGTCCGTTCGCCGCAGGGTGAGGTCTGCCCGCAAGGTGGGGGAGTACCGGGTTGCCGTGGAGTCCATCTTTTCTGGTGAGAAGTTCCTCCCGTCGGCGAGGTACCGCGGGTAGGGCTGGCAGCGCGGGCTGGCGGCGCGGACGCCGCGGGTCGGCGCCGCGGGCGGCGACAAACTCCGTCACCCGCGGACGTTCTTCTCGCCAAAGTGTCCGCCGGTGACGGAGTTTGGGTGAGTTCCTCTCGTCGCTGTTAGAGAAATACCACAATCGTGGTATATTTTGAGCTACCGAGAAGAAGGGAATGCCAAGATGGCGCCTGCTACCTGCGTGCCCATGAAAGAGCTCAAGAACACGGCGGAGTTCACGGACACCGTCCAGAATGCCGCCGGTCCGGTCCTGGTGACCAAGAATGGGCGAGAGGCGTTTGTCGCCCTCTCCATGAGCGGCTACGAGGCCCTTTGCGCCGAGGCGGCTCGGGCCAAGCTCTACCAGGCCATCGACCGCGCCGAGGCGGATATCGCCGCCGGCAGGGTGACCGATGCGCGCGAGGTCTCTGCAGGCCTGAGGGCCAAGTATGGCCTGTGAGGTCGTGGTCACCGACGAGGCCAAGGAAGACCTCGAGGCGGCCGTACTGTATCTGACGGAGTCCCTGGGTGCCCCTGCGGCAGCGGGCGACCTGCTGGACGCCTTCGATGGCTTTGTGGCCAAGGTCGAGGCGTTTCCGCTGATGTATCCCACAGCCAGGGAGTCGCGGCTTGCCCACTTGGGATATCGCAAGGCAGCGCTAGAGGGATATCTTGCTCTGTACCGCGTCAAAGGCGAGAAGGTCTACGTAGCCCACGTTTTTCACCAGAGTCAGGACTACGCCAGACTGGTGTAGGGACGTTCCTCTCAGCTGGACTGCAATATTGCGTAATAGAACTGGGCCTAAACTCCGCAATGTCGAATAATTTTCGCTATTGCGGAGTTTAGCCCCGCGCTAGGTGGTCGTTGCCCGCGCCCTTCTCGCTGACGTATGCGTACGGTGCATGAATGGCGTCGGAGGCTGCATTACCGTTTCTGACGCAGAGGCCGCATGCTGGTGGCTGGCAACAGCACTCCCAGACCGCAAGGGGGGAGCCGCATGCAGGCCATCACCATGAACGACGGCAACAAGATTCCGCAGCTAGGCTACGGCGTCTTCCAGATGAGCTCCGACGAGGCCGCCGGGCACCTTCTGGGCCGCGCGGTTGCCGAGCAGGCCGACGAGTCCATCCTCGCTGACGACGTGGTTGACCTGGGCAAGCTCAGCCCCGTCACCTTCGACCCGGCCCTGCGCGCCTACCGCACCCTCGGCCCAGTCGTGGGCAAGGCTCGGAGCGAGGGAATGTCTCTCAGGTAAGCCGTTCCGGCCAGCTGACGTGCCATTGGGGACGAGGGTAAATGGCACGCTCTGGTGCCAGTGTACAATTAGATGAACGGAAGGCCCTTCTCGCCGCGTTTGCCCAGTTGGCGAGAAGGGCCCCTTGCGTTTATGTACGCTGTTTTGCGTATGCACGGTTGGAGGCGTCCGTGCGGGCATGCTCTGGCATACTGGCGGCGAAAGGCATCGTGGAAGGGGCAGCTATGAGGATTGGCTTCATTGGCTTTGGCAACATGGCGAGCGCCATGGCGGACGGCTGGATTGCCGCGGGCGTGGACGCGGGGCGGATGAGCGCCTGCGCGGGGCACTTTGACGCGCTGCGCGAGCGCTGCGAGGCGCGCGGCATGACGGCCTGCTCGGGTGCGGCGGAGGTTGTCGCGGCGTCTGACCTGCTGATTGTTGCCGTGAAGCCGCACCTTATCGCCGAGGTCGTGGGGCCGCTGGCAGATGAGCTCTCCGGCAAGGCCGTGCTCTCCGTTGCCTGGGGCTGGGACTGCGCCAAGTGGGAGGAGCTCCTGCCTGGTGCGGCGCACCTCTCCTGCGTGCCCAACACGCCGGTTTCCGTCAACGAGGGCGTCATCGCGGTGGAGCGCGCCTCAACGATGGGCGCGGAGATACGCGCCGAGATGCTTGACCTGCTGGGCAAGCTTGGCCTGGTGGTGGAGCTTGAGAGCCGCCTGCTGTTTGTGGGCGGAACGGTGGGCGGCTGCTCTCCCGCGTTTGTCGCCATGGGCATCGAGGCCCTGGCCGACGCCGCCGTCAAGCATGGCATCCCGCGTGCGGACGCGTACAGAATCGTGAGCCAGATGATGCTCGGCACGGCAAAGCTGCAGCTAGAGACTGGTGAGCACCCGGCTGCCATGAAGGATGCGGTCTGCTCCCCAGGTGGCGCCACCATCCGCGGCGTGGCCGAGCTGGAGGCCTCCGGCCTGCGCGCCGCCCTCATCCGCGCCGTCGACGCCACGCTCTAGGGGGCTTGACCGCCTTATTCGATTGCCCCGCTAAGGGCTGAAGGACTCGATGGCGGAGCTGGCCAAGGAAGTCTGGCTGGTGGCCTCCTACGGCGAGATGAGCGAGTCCCTGCAGCGGAGGGTAGAGATCGTTATGGGGTTCTTTCTAGCTCTCGGTGAGTCTTTTGACGCGCCAGCGGAAGAAGAACCGCAAACGAGGGCGCCCTCGGCTGTGCCGAAGACGCCTGAGGCTGGCGCCGATGACGACACGGGCATCTCCGGGATGGGGCGCGGGTAGCGCAATACCCGAAGCTATCCTTGAAGGGTGGACGCGAAATAAGTTCTTGATCCATGCGCGCAAAAGCAGAAGGCGGGACACGTACGCTGATGAAGGATGATGAGGGAATCGATTGGCTTCAAGATCGACCCTACGAGTCGTTGCTCTTCGGCATCAATTGGTACAGCTAGAAACAAAGCGGCAAGGTCATTCGCGTTAATTGCCGGATAGCTTGTTCCTGTGCAGTGCCCCAAAACGCAAGAGACGAATTGGTCTCGTTGTAAGGATGAAAATAAGAACCTCCCATCACAAAGCGGTCGAAGCCGTGCATAGCCCGTTGAGAAAACATAGTCCTCATCAGGCAGTTCATAAAAATAGTTGTTCTTCTGATACGGTCGCACGGTTTGATAAAAAATATCGCCAAAGCTGGCAAGTCGTTGAGCGCGAGAGGGAGCAGTGAGTTTCTCTTCGCGGCGATGCGAAATCATATCCGTACCGGCAACGGACTCTAGGTCAACATACTCAAATGAGTCTGGCAACACGGCCGTCGGATTCAATTCGCAGAGCTCTCCCAACTGACGCTGTTCCCAGGTAGATGTATCTATGTCTTATAATGATTGTCAATAGTTAAGTACATAACTTTTTGCAATTCCGTAGATAGGTTTCTCCGATGATTTTCGATAAAGAGGCTTCTTTCGAAGAAGCGGTCATCACCGTGCTGAAGCAGCACGGCTGGGACGACGCGGGGGGCGTGCTTCGCTATCCCACCGAGCAGGACCTCATCGACAACTGGGCGAAGATTCTGTTCCAGAACAACGCCGACATAGACCGCCTGAACGGCTGCCCGCTCACCCAGGGCGAGATGGCACAGGTCATCGAACAAATCGAAACGCTCAAGACCCCGCTCGCGCTCAACGGGTTCATCAACGGAAAGACCGTCGCCATCACGCGCGACAACCCAGACGATGTGCTGCACCTGGGCAAGGAGGTAAGCCTGAAGATCTATGATCGTCAGGAGATCGCAGCCGGCCAGAGCCGCTACCAGATAGCTCAGCAGCCGGTTTATCCTGCGAAGAACAAGATCCTGAACGACCGCCGTGGAGACCTGTGCCTGCTCATCAACGGCATGCCGGTCATCCATATCGAGCTCAAGCGCAGCGGCATCCCCGTCAGCCAGGCCACTGGTCAGATTGAAAAGTATGCCCACGAGGGCGTGTTCACGGGGCTCTTCCGCCTGACGCAGATCTTCGTGGGGATGACCCCCGACGAGGCGCGCTATTTCGCCAACCCTGGCACGGGCGCGTTCAACCCGAACTTCTTCTTCCACTGGGAAGACTTCAACAACGAGCCCGTCTGCGCGGGCGACAAACCCGGAACCGACGAATGGAAACGCTTCACCTCCACGCTGCTTTCCATTCCAATGGCGCACCAGCTCATTGGCTTCTACACCGTGGCCGACAGTTCGGACGGCTGCCTGAAAGTTATGCGCAGCTACCAGTACTACGCAGCCTCCGCCATATCCGACAAGGTGCGCAGGTGCAAATGGGACGAGAGACCCAAGAGCAGCACCCCGGGGCGCCCCGGCGGTTACATATGGCATACCACCGGCTCCGGCAAGACCATGACGAGCTTCAAATCTGCCCAGCTCATAGCCGACTCGCGCGACGCCGACAAGGTGATCTTTCTCATGGACCGCATCGAGCTGGGCACGCAGTCGCTCTCCGAGTACCGCGCGTTCGCAGACGACGCCGACGACGTGCAGGGGACCGAGAACACGCAGGTGCTGAAGTCGAAGCTCGCGAGCGACGACCCCAAGAACCGCCTCATCGTGACCTCTATCCAGAAGATGAGCAACGTGAAGGCCGGCGAGGGGAGAATCACCCAGGCGGAACTCAACCGCCTGGCCTCCAAGCGGATCGTGTTCGTCATTGACGAGTGTCACCGCTCCACCTTCGGCGAGATGCTCCAGGACATACGCTGCGCGTTCCCCAACGCGCTGTTCTTCGGCTTCACAGGTACGCCGATTCTCGACGAGAACCAGAAGAAGGGCTCCACCACCGCCATGGTGTTCGGCGAGTGTCTGCACCGTTACAGCATCGCAGACGGCATCCGCGACGGCAACGTCCTGGGCTTCGACCCATATATGGTGACGACCTTCGACGACCACGACGTGCGCGAAGCGGTCGCCCTAGAGCAAGCGAAAGCCGCAACAGTAGCCGAAGCTATCTTCGACGATCGAAAGAGCAAGGTCTTCTACTACTATATGGACTCGGCAAAGGTCCCCATGGGACCGATGGTCGACAGTGCTGGCAACCGCATCAAGGGCATCGAGGATTTCCTCACCCGCGCCCAATACTGGCCCGGCACTCCGCACCACGAAAAGGTCGTAGATGACATCCTGCGCCGTTTCCCGGTGCTCTCCCACGGCAACAAGTTCCATGCAATCTTGGCGACGAGCTCCATCCCGGAGGCGATCGACTATTACCGAGCCTTCAAGGAACGCGCCCCGCAGATGAAGGTGACCGCCCTTTTCGACCCGAGCATTGACAACAACGCCGACTCTACGGTGAAGGAAGATGCCCTGGTCGAGCTCATAGAAGACTACAACAAGGCATACGGCCAGGAGTTTACCATCCCTACATGGCCCGCCATGAAGAAGGACATCTCGGCGCGCCTGTCTCACAAGAAGCCCTACGTCAACGTCGACTCTAACCGCGGCTCTCGCATCGACCTGCTCATCGTAGTGGACCAGATGCTCACGGGCTTCGACTCCAAATGGCTCAACACGCTCTACCTCGACAAGGTCATCGACTACGAGAGCATCATCCAGGCGTTCAGCCGCACGAATCGCCTGTTCGGCCCCGACAAGCCCTTCGGCACGATCCGCTATTACCGTCATCCCCACACCATGAAGGGCTATATCGAAGCGGCAGTGAAGCTGTATTCGGGAGACCGCCCGCTCGACATGTTCGCCCAGAAACTACCGGAGAATATCGCGTTGATGGACGCGCGCCTTCAGGAGATACTCATGGTCTTCGAAGCAGCTGGCGTAGGGGACCTCTCCAAGCTCCCCGCATCGCAGGAAGCCAGGCGCAAGTTCGCCAAGGAGTTCGTCGAGCTCAACGAGTTCCTCGAGGCCGCGAAGGTGCAGGGCTTCACATGGGAGCAGGACACCTATGAGTTTGAGGAGGAGCCGAAGGAAGGCGAGCCGAGGGGCAAGTCCTTCTTCGTGCAACCGGTCATCGACGAGCGGACCTACCTCATCCTCGTTCAGCGCTACAAGGAGTTGTTCGCAGGAGGGGGCGGGCCTGGCGACGCGCCCGAAGCGCCCTACGAGCTCGATGGTCATATAACCGAAATCGACACGGGGCTCATAGACAGCGACTACATGAACGCGAACTTCAAGAAGTGGCTGAAATGCCTTGAGCAGGACGACGAGGGCCTCGCCACCGCGCGCGAGGAGCTCCACCGATCGTTTGCGTCCCTAAGCCAGGATGACCAGCGCTTCGCCGAGCTGTTCCTTCACGATGTCGAGCGAGGGGACGTCGCCCTGGAAGACGGCAAGACGTTGAGGGATTACATCACGTCCTATGCCCGCAAGGCGAAAAACGCTCAAGTCGAGCGAATCGTCGAGGCGCTCGGCATAGACGGCGAGCTTCTTGCCACCATGGCTGCGCTTGACCTTACGGAATCGAACATTAACGAGTTCGGGCGCTTCGACGATTTGAAGGACTCGGTGGACAAGACGCGCGCCAAGGCTTTCTTTGAGCAGAAGGAAGGCAAGACGCTTCCTCTGTTCAAGGTGAACACCCGTGCGGCGGCGCTGTTGAAGAAGTTCATCCTGGAAGGCGGCTTCGACATCGACGAATGAGCGGCTTTTTTGAACAGGCGAAATCGAAAGTTTGTCTATCTGAGGGGACGCATGCGACCATGCGTCCCCTCGTTTCAACTTGGGAACAGCGTAAGTTGGGGAGATTATTCTTCGAAAGCAATGAGCGCTCATCGTCAATGGAGATCCTATCTGTCAGTGTGGCTAGAGGAATATATCCCGCATCAGAATCGGATAGGGATACAAATCCGGGTGCGAGCCTTGCGAATTACAAAGTGGTTCACAAGGGTGACGTTGTCTACAACAGTATGCGAATGTGGCAGGGCGCAGTTGGGTCAAGTGATTACGATGGTATTGTTAGCCCAGCTTACGTAGTTGCTAGACCTGCCATCGAGCTAGACTCAACTTGCTTTGGCTATCTTCTGAAGCGGCCTGAGATGTTATATAAATATCTGTGCGATTCGCAGGGAAACTCGAAAGATACCCAAACTCTGAAATACAACAGATTCGCGGATATCGAAGTCACAATGCCAGCAAATCTCGAAGAGCAACGGGTGATTTCAGCTTGTCTGGGACGCGTTGGCGCCCTCATCACCCTTCATCAGCGTAAGTGCTGATACCGTGGCTTATGCGGGTATCTTTCTTGGGAACAGCGTAAGTTGGGCAACTGTGGGACAACCTATGTCGGTTTGACCGGCAAAACCAAAGAAGATTTCGGTCACGGCAGCGCAAGGTTCATCCCGTATACCAATGTCTTCGATAACCCATTGACGGACACGAAGCGGCTCGAGGCAGTCGAAATTGATTCGAGCCAAAACCAGGTTGCGTATGGTGACGTGTTCTTTACTGTGTCATCTGAAACGCCGGATGAAGTCGGAATGTCCTCTGTTTGGCTCTCTGACCAGGAAGATGTTTACCTCAACAGCTTCTGTTTTGGTTACAGGCAAGATTCAACGTTTGATCCGCATTACCTTGCTTATATGCTCAGATCAAGTTCGGTGCGTTCCAATCTCACTCTGCTGGCTCAGGGAATCTCTAGGTTCAACATCTCCAAAAACAAGGTGATGGAGTTGAGCGTTCCTGTTCCTTCTGCGGTAGAGCAGGAGCAGCTTGGCCAATACTTTACCAAGCTCGACTCCCTCATCACCCTTCATCAGCGTGAGCCACCTCACACGATGAAAGAGGGTAAAAATGCCAATCGGTATCAATGGAGAGTCGCTTTTCTGCGATTACTACTCGCAATGGATTAGCGTCTACAAAGAAGGAGCCATCCGTGAGGTCACCATGGGAAAGTACCGGCTCACGCAGTCTTGGCTTGCCAAGCTGATTCCAGACCTCAAGATAAAAGATCTCGACCGGATCTCGTACCAGCAGCTCATCAATGCCTACGCAGAGCATCACGAGCGGCAGACAACCATGGACTTTCACCACCAGCTTAAAGGGGCGATCCTTGACGCAGTTGACGAAGGACTCATCCCCCGCGATCCTACGCGCAAGGCTATTATCAAAGGAAAACAGCCACGTGCGAAAAAGATCAAGTATCTCAACCAGTTTGAGCTTCATGCCATGCTCGGCGATCTTGACTTATCAGGCGGGCCGAGTTGGGATTGGCTTATTCTGATAGTCGCTAAAACGGGCCTGCGTTTCTCCGAGGCCCTTGGGCTTACTCCCGAGGACTTTGACTTCGCCCATCAAACACTCTCGGTGAACAAGACCTGGGATTACAAGAACGGTGGCGGATTCGTCCCCACGAAAAACGCCTCATCGATGCGGAAGGTTCAACTCGACTGGCAACTCATCATGCAACTTTCTGGACTGCTCAAAGACCTTCCGCCGACCGAGCCCATATTTGTGAAGGGAAAGGTCTATAACTCGACGGCTAACAGCGTTTTGGCGCGCCACTGCAAAAATGTTAGCGTGCCCACCATATCCGTCCATGGACTGCGACATACGCACGCATCACTTCTGCTGTTCGCCGGCGTCTCCATCGCCAGCGTATCCCGAAGGCTCGGCCATGCAAGCATGACCACCACTCAGGAAACCTATCTGCACGTCATTCAAGAGCTCGAGAACAAGGACATTGACATCGTCATGAGGGCTCTTTCGACTCTAATTTAACCTGTATCAGCAAACCGTGGCTCACGCTGATGAAGGGTGATGAGAGAATTCAATTGCGTGAAGAAGCATCCTATTTGCTTTTGTTCTTCCGTTGAGCATGGCAAAGTGAGCACAGTTTCAAAGAAATCGTCTGGCGCAATATTAAGCAACCCGTGATTTCGCGCGCCTTCAGCAGCGATCATCTGAACCGCACCATGCCAACGATTCGTCTCGTAATATGTTACCAAGAAATCAGGGTCTCCTAGATCGAGCCCGAAGCAGATGTACAGCGTGGATAAACAGCCCTTTTCATACTTGGTCAGGCGTTTAATCGCTCCCCATGGACTGTCGCCCGAAGTGCTCTTGTTGTAGGCGAACTCTCCGTTCTCCAGCAAGTAATACCCGCTCATATCACGGCTAGCGACTTGATTGTTGAAGTAGTCGCGCTGGTCCACAAGCCCATGCTGAGCCGAGATGGTGAGGGGGAGGTCGGACTGGTTACCCTCGTTTTTCCGGATCACCCGATGAGCAACCTCTCCCAACTTATGCTGTTCCCAAGGGTCGGTGAAACCCTCGAAGCGGATTTCGGGTTCGGTCTCGCCGGGTTTCGGAAACATCTTGTCGAGCATCGATTTCTTCACCGTGCACAGCTTGTCGTACTTACGCTGATGAAGGGTGATGAGGCTGTCGAGACCGAGAACGACCGTAGATATGCGCTTCTGCTCGCTTTCCGACGGGTAAGAGATCTCAACTTCGGCGATGTCGTTGCCATGGACATGTACGACCGATTTTCCTTGTGCTCGCCTTGCTAAATCGTCATGAGCTTTGCTGTACGTTATAGCAAGCGCGATGTAGTCTGGATCAAGCTTGCTTACTGGAGTGACGACGTTCAAATCGCCTCCAAAAATGATTCCTGACCTGTGCACGGATGATGCAACGGCAATATCTTCTGCCGTCTCACCGGATGCAGGAACGATTACTTCGTTGCCCTTTGAAAGAAGCGATCCCTCTTGCTCAACGGCAAAAGTGTCCACGTTCTCAATACGTGATTCATATTGGGTATACAGGCGTCCATACAAGATTAGTGGGGTGCCAGCATCCCTAATGTCGGCTTTGCTGTAGCCATGCCCCTTAGAAATAGTGCAGAGCTCTCCCAACTTACGCTGTTCCCAAGCGGTTATCCAGATTGAACGACTCCATCTTGGG
>OLRG01003117.1_pt1 | contig 10853 bp, 4 predicted proteins | sample 1672331 | NCBI WGS metagenome assembly OLRG01 (sample SAMEA3136672, study PRJEB25190) | human gut metagenome
AAATTTCCCTCTGTCTGTAGCTTCCGGTGCCACATTGTCTGTATCCTATATAGGATATAAAGCCGTTACAGTAAAGGCACAGCCCACTTTACGCATTGAGTTGACGGAAGATTCCCAGTTGATTGATGAAGTAGTAGTGACCGGCTATATGTCCGAGAAGAAGGCCAGTTTGACTGGTTCGGTGGCTGTGGTCAAGATGAAGGATGTAGCAGATATTCCTACGGGAAATGTGTTGTCGAGCTTGCAGGGACGTGTTGCCGGTATGAACATTACGACTGACGGCACACCGGGCGGTGGAAATACTTCTACATTGGTCCGTGGTAAGTCATCTTTCCGAAATGATGCCAATTCCCCGCTTTATGTCATTGACGGTGTGATGACCCGTGAGAACATCTCGTCTATCCTTTCTTCCAATGATGTAGAATCCATTCAGGTATTGAAGGATGCCGCTTCCGCTTCTATTTATGGTGCACAGGCTGCCAATGGTGTGATTATCATTACTACCAAACGTGCCAAGAAAGGGGAGACCCGTGTGGATTTTGATATGTCGTTGACTTTGCAGACCTATCAATGTGGCTTTGATATGTTGAATGCAGATGAGTGGGGCCAGGTTTATTGGTCGGCTTATAAGTATGCCAATAATGGAGCTACGCCAAGCAGCGAAATATATGGTAATGGTGCAACTCCCCAACTTCAAGACTATATCGGCCTGAATGGAGCTAAAGTACATGCCGTTGATACGGATTGGCGCGATGTGGTTTATCGCACTGCCTTGATGCAGAATTATAGTGCGACACTTTCAAAGGGCTCTGACAATGGTGCCTTCTCGTTAGCGTTGAACTATCTCGACCATGACGGTCTGGTAGAGAATACGAATTTCCAGCGTATCAATACCCGCATCAGTTCTAACTATCATTATCTTGACAATCGCTTGCGCATCGGCGAGAACGTTGCCATCAATCGTTGGACACAGACCCTCAGTCCGGCCGGTGTAGATGAGAATGCCATCAAACAGCATCCTGCCAAGACGGTTTATGATGAGAATGGCAATTATAACGATGCCATCAATGATGTTTTGGGTGATGCCCCCAATATGGCACGTTTGTTGGAGAATGAAAAACAGAACAAACATGATTACTGGCGTGTCTTTGGTAATGCATTCCTTGAAATTGAACCGATTAAGAACCTGGTGCTGAAAACCAATTTCGGTATGAATTATTATGATGAAACCAACAAAACTTTTGAGCCGGCATGGGCACGCGATGAGGTCAATAAGCTGACTCAATCATCCAACAAAAGACTGGATTGGGTATGGACCAATACCGTGACTTATAGCAAAGCTTTTGGAAAGAACAATCTGACTGCACTTCTTGGTACAGAAGCCAAGAAGAACCATTCGGAATCCATGTTCGGTTATGGTACGGGACTGGCTGTAGAAGATGAAGATTATATTTATCTCGACGGTGTGACTGCCGGTAAGAATGTAGGTGCCGGTGCTTCCAATTATGGCATGGTGTCTTACTTTGGTAAAGTGAACTATGATTATGAAGGACGGTATTTGGCCTCTGTTACGGTGCGCCGTGATGCTTCTTCCCGCTTGGCAAAGGGTAATAATGTGGATTACTTCCCTTCAGTGTCGGCAGGCTGGCGCATTTCAAGTGAGAAGTTTATGGAAGCGACCAGGGATTGGTTGGCTGATTTGAAACTACGTGCTTCATGGGGTGTCAATGGTAACGATATTATTGATAATGAGGCTCCCTATACAAAATACTTGATTAGTCTGAAGGATGCAAGCTACAACATGAACGGTGATGGAACGACTTTGGCTCCCGGTGGTTACAAAGTGAGGTCTACCAATCCCGATTTGAAGTGGGAGAGTACAAGACAGCTCAATATCGGTGTGGACGCCGCTTTCCTGAACGGACGTCTGAGTGCTTCTCTCGATTATTTTGATAAGAAGACAAGTGATATGCTTGTGGAGAAACCGTATATCGCTGTCATTGGCGAGGGTGGTTACTGCTGGTATAATGGTGGTACGATGAACAATAAAGGTTTCGAGATGGCACTGACCTGGAATGATAAGGTAAAGGATTTCCAGTATAATGTAGCATTCAACCTTTCATATTACAAAAATGAAGTGACAGAGCTGACGGAAGAAATTTACTATACTTATGGTGGCGGTAATGGGGTTGACAAGACTTTGGTTGGCCAACCGTTCGGTTCATGGATGGGCTTCAAGACAGATGGAGTGTTCCGTACCCAGCAGGAGGTGGATGAGTATAAATCCAAATATAATGTACAGTTTGGCGCTCCCGGAGTAGGACGTATCAAATACGTGGATGCTGATGGTAACGGTACGATTGATACGAACGACCGTGTATGGTTGGGTTCTGACAATCCGAAAGTGATTGCAGGTCTGAATCTTGGGGCATCTTGGAAAGGCTTTGACCTCAGCATGTTCTTCAACGGTATGATTCGTGATGCCTATAACAACTCCAAATATTATACGGATTTATTCCAATGCTGGACCGGTAATCACTCTACCCGCCTGCTCGATGCCATGCATGCTTACGAGAACTTTGAAAAGACGGGTGTTTACAATAGCAGTGTACCTGCTTTAACCACCCTTAACAGCAACAATGAGCACGAAGTTTCTGAGTTCTATATTGAAAATGGTTCGTATATCAAGCTGAAAAGCCTGACATTGGGTTATACGCTTCCTAAAGCAGCTCTCGACAAGATGAAGATGCGTCATGCGCGCATTTATTTCCAGGCTCAGAATTTGTTTACGATTACCGGTTATACGGGTGCCGACCCTGAAGGTCTGGGCTATCCTTATCCGTTGCCCCGTACGTTCTCTTTGGGATTATCATTTGGTTTCTAAACTTTAAAACTATACTATTATGAAATTGAAACATTTATATATGCTTGGCGCAGTAGCGCTGATGACTGCAAGCTGTAATGAAGACCGTTTCCTGGATTTGAAGCCCCAGGGTAGCTTGAACGAAGATATTATGACTTCTACAGAAGGTGCCGACCTTTTAGTGAATGCCGCGTATGCAGCTTTGGGTGGTCCCGAGGGACAGAGTTGGAGTGTATGGTGTCATCCTACTTCCAATTGGACTTATGGTGAGGTGCGTTCGGATAATGCCTATAAAGGCGGTGGTGGTGTCGGTGACCTTAATGAAGTGCACCGTATGGAGACATTTGATATGGATGCAACCAATGGATTCTTGGACAGCAAGTGGTATCATCTATATTGCAGTGTACAGCGTTGTAACTCTGCATTGCGCGTACTGAATGCTGCAACAGATGAGCAGGTAAACGGACGTGTATCCCGCATTGCGGAGATGAAAGTGCTTCGTGCCCATTATTATTTTGAATTAAGCCGCCTTTTCAACAAGATACCTTATTTTGATGAGAACGTTGAGATTTCCCAATATCCGGATATTCCGAACAATGAGTTTACCCGTGACGAGATTCTGAGTATGCTGGCCAAGGAGATGCTTGATGCCGCCGAACAGCTTCCTGCATCACAGCCGGAGGTAGGGCGTATTCATAAATACATAGCACTGGCCTATGCGGCTAAAATCAAGCTGTACCAGGCGTATCAGCAAGATGAGATTACGCATGCCGTAACTTCCATCAATAAAGAGCTGCTGAGGGAAGTCGTTTCGCTTTGCGACCAAGTGACTGCCAGCAACCGTTACGGTTTGCTTGACGATTTCCAGGGATTGGATTTAGTAACTAATGAAAACGGTAAAGAATCTGTTTTTGCCATTCAATATTCCATGAATGACGGTACCGAAAGTGCCGGCCGCATCAACTGGAGCAATCTGTTGAATTCTCCGGGTGGAGGCAGCCCTTACGGAGGTGACGGTTTCTTCCTGCCCAGTCAAGATCTGATAAATGCTTACCAGACAGATGCAAACGGTCTGCCCGATTTTAATTATCAGTCAAAGTCTGATTATAGTTGGGCGGTATTGAACAATGGGGTTTATACTTTACAAAACACGACTCCCAATGTAGACCCGCGTCTCGATTTTGTTGTGGGCCGTCCTACTATAACTTGGAAAACTTATCCGGACAAGCCGTGTGAGGGATGGGTGCGTGATAAGGATACTTATGGCTATAATTGCGCGAAGCGCTTCTGGGTTTCTCCGGAAAGTAGTGATATGTTTAATGGCTGGCCTTGGGGGGCTTCACAGTTGAACTGGCAGATTATACGTTACGCGGATATTCTTCTTTGGAAAGCTGAGGCTCTTATTGAACTCAATGAAGGCAATGGACTCGAAACTGCCCGTGATTTGATTAATCAGATACGCAATCGTGCCCGGAACAGCGCCTATGTAAAGGATTTCAACGACCATTCCAAATATGCGGCCAACTACCTTGTCAATCCTTATCCTGCTGATGTCTGGAATCAGGATTATGCCCGTCAGGCCCTCCGTTGGGAAACACGTCTGGAGAAGGCTTTGGAAGGTGAACGTTTCTTCGACCTAGTCCGTTGGGGCATAGTGGAAACAACCATGAACAACTACATTACCGCGGAGTCGGACAATCGCATTTATTATGCCAATGCGCACTTTACGGGTGGAAAGGATGAGTATTATCCGGTTCCGAACAATCAATACGGATTTTCTGGAGGCAAGTATGTACAGAATCCCGGTTATGCTCCGTTCAACTAATTATATTTTGAAATAAAAACGTAAGGGAGGGGAAACGTTTGTTTCCCTCTTTTCCTTTAAACAATCTTTTATTATGAAAAACTTTGCCTATTCTATATTAGGCTGTCTATTGCTTTCTTTGAATGCAGCTTTTGCTCAAAAAACATGGTCGTTTGACGGGCAGGACCCCTTACTTTCCTGTGACGGTAAGTCATTGTTGAATTTGTACACTATAAAGGAAATACCAGAATTTGTTACCGGAGTCGAAGGTAAAGCCCTTCGTACAGACGGGTATTCCACTTGGATGGATACAACCACGGAAGGAGATGTTTCGTCGTTGTCCGGATGGTTTGCTCTGGAATCTTATCCGACGGATACTGCTGCCTTTATGGGAATCAGAGACATGGCAGGAACATCTGTAGCGGTATGTGTAGACCGTTATGGTGAGCTGCTGTTGGGAATGGGGCAGAATGGCTCATACTCTTACTGTTCATTAAAGACAAAAGTCGACCGTTTCAAGTGGCTGCATGTGGTCCTTGATTTGAGTAATGAATCGGTTTGCCTGAATGGACAGAGGATGAGTGCAGAGGTATGGCCCCGGAACTTGCAGGATGGTGAAATGATGTTTCGGGTAGGTAAGGATTTCAGGGAAAAGAAGGTTTGGATGTACGATGTTACGGCTATAAACGGGTTGATTGACGGGATAAGCCTCACTCCCTTTTCCGATGATTCGTCTGCATGGAGAGACGAGATTGCCTTAGGATTGAAGAAGACTCCGGTTTTGGCTATTCCGGAAACCCGTTTTGCGAAGGACTTCAACCGTCCTCGCTATCATCTGTTGCCGGCTGCCAACTGGACGAATGAGACGCATGGTTTACTTCTTTATAAAGGTAAATATCATATATTCAATCAGAAGAATGCTTCTGCAATCTTCCTGGGACAGATAAATTGGGGACATTTCAGCAGTCCCGATATGCTTCATTGGACGGAGGAAAAGCCGGCTTTGACTCCTGATGCTGCTTATGACAAGAATGGAATATGGTCCGGGCATGCTGTTATCAATGATGACGGTATCCCCCAGCTGATATACACAGCCGGTGGAGACAAGATGGGAGTGGGTATTGCTTTTCCAAAAGATACTGCGTTGATAGAATGGGAGAAATATGCGGGTAATCCGGTTATTGCCGAGAAGCCTGCCGGATATACCCGTACGGACATGCGTGACCAGTATGTTTGGAAAGAGGGTGATATCTGGTATATGATTATCGGTTTCGGCATTGAGCAGACCGATACACCCCACGGGGCTTTGCTGCTTTATAAATCGGCGGACTTGAAGAGATGGGATTTTGTACATTTGCTGTTTGAGGGCAATCCGGAAGTGGATGACTCCGGTATTTTCTGGGAAATGCCGGTCTTTAAGAAGATGGGCGGCAAATATGTTCTTTTGGTGAATAGGGTTCCTCATAAAGGCATACCTGCGCGTTGCCAGTATTGGATAGGAGATTTCAAGAATGAAAAGTTTATACCGGACAACCCAGTCCCTCAAAATCTGGAGGTCATCAATCGCTTGCTGTCCCCCTCTGTTGTTGAGACTCCGGAAGGGGATGTTGCTGCCATTGCCATTATACCCGATGAAATAGGAGGGGAGGCCACTTATGAACAAGGATGGGCACATCTCTACAGTATGCCCAGAAGATGGCAGCTGAAAGATGGGAAACTATGCCAAACACCCCATCCCGTGATGAAACAATTGCGTGAACAACCGACGGTTTATTCCAGACAGGCATTGACTGCTGCGAAACCGTGCATTGTGAGCAGAAGGGAACATCAGCTTGAAGTCAAGGCGACTTTTTATCCCGGTGACGCAAAACGGTTTGGATTTACATTGTGTAAGAATCCGGATAATAGCGAATATAGCCTGATTTATTATGATGTGGAGAAGGAGGAACTTATTGTGGACCAGACGCATTCTTCCTTGCGTGCACACATTCCTTTGAAGATTCGTAAGGATCATTATCGGTTGGATACTGCTAAACCGGTGGAGATTCGTTTGTTTATTGACGGTTCTGTAGTGGAAGGATTTATTAATAACGAAGATGCGTTCACTACAAGAATCTTCCCTTTGAAAGAAAATAGTACGCTATTGGAGCTATTCTCTGATGGAAAAACAACGGAAGTTGCTGCCGAAGTTTGGAAACTGAAAGATGTAAAGGTAAAGATGAACTTTTAATGAAAATACAGAAAATGAAGATACCAGCTATATTGGGTGCACTTTTATTGGCAGGAACATTGTCTGCCGGTGCACAAATGAATTCAGACAGTTTATACAAAGAGCCGTATCGTCCTCAGTATCATTTCAGTCCGGAGAAGGGATGGATTGGTGATCCCTCGGGATTCATGTACTATCAGGGTAAATATCATATGTACTGGTGGGGCAAAGTCGAATCTACAGATTTGGTACATTACCAACAGATAACCCCTTATGCCATGACCGGAACGGATGACAATATCAGTTACTTCACTGGTTCTGCGGTCATAGACAAGAACAACACGGCCGGCTTCGGCAAGGGGGCTTATGTGGCGGCTTACACCGTTTTTGAGAAGGACTCCAAGAAACAGGCGCAGGGCATCTCTTTCAGTCATGACGGAAAGACATTTCATTATTATGAAGGTAACCCGGTTCTGGACCTTTGGAGTACGGAATTCAGGGACCCTACCGTCTTCTGGCACGAGCCGACCCAAAAATGGGTGATGGTTGTAGCCAAGGCCCTGGAGAAGAAAATAAAGTTTTATACCTCTCCTGATTTGAAGAGCTGGACTTGGACCAGTGATTTTGGCCCTGCCGGTGACAGTGAAAAGTCTTGGGAGTGCCCGGATTTATTCCAGTTGCCGGTTGACGGGGATTCTGACAAGAAAAGGTGGGTGATGGTCGTATCTGTAAACTGGGCGCAAGAACAATATTTTATAGGAGACTTCGACGGCACTTCTTTTAAGCTGATGGAGAACCATCCTGCAGAGCCTCTATATGTGGACAAAGGGCTGGACTTTTATGCATCCCGCACATTTCAGGATTTTGACGGAACGTTGGATTCCAAAATTTCGATGGGCTGGGTTGCAACCTGGGACTATGCACCGGTAGCTCCATCGAAGTATGGGAAGGGCTTCTGGTCCATTCCCCGTAATCTGGAACTGAAGACATACAAGGAAGGCGTGAGGCTGGTGCAGAAACCGGTGGAACAGTTGCAAACACTTCGCCATAAGCCTGCATCGGTGAAACGTGCTTTATCGGTGGGAACACAGAGGTTACCCGGCTTTGTTCCCGATGAGAATGTCTACGAACTCGATGCTTCGTTTTCTACTGACGTATCCAACACCTTTGGCTTGAATTTGTGTGTGGGTGAAGGGCGCAAAGTGGTGGTCAGCTATGATACGGATTCACATAATCTGGTGATTGACCGCACCCATTGCTCCGATGTGCAGATTCCTAAATTCAGCCGTATGGCATATGCCAGGGTGGAACCGGTAGATAATAAGATACGTTTGCATATATTTGTAGACAAATCGAGTATTGAAATCTTTGCCAATGACGGGAAGGATGTATTCACATTATTAACCTATCCGGGCGAGGCTCAAACCGGTATCGAACTTTTTGCGCAGAAGAAGGGGACGAAGATGGAGTTGGATGCCTGGATGCTTAAATCAATATGGAGATGAGGAATTTATTGTTTGCATTGCTGCTTTTGCCTTTGATGGCCTCTTGTGTGAAGGATACGGCACAAGTGACTTTGGACTCTTTGCTGGATGAAATGATATCTGTAGAAGAATCCGCACGTTATCCGCTGGTGCCATATCGTTGTCTGCAAGTCAGCAGTTATGACCGCTCCTCCGTGTCTCCCGATTCGCCGGGATGGTTTGCCAACAATGATGGCTATGGCATTGTCTGTACGGATACGGTTGATGGGAGAGTGGAACGTGTGATGTTCGATGAAAAGGGCCCTGGAGCTATTACCCGTATCTGGATAACCACAGTTGACAAGCGTGGGACTTGGAGATTTTATTTTGATGGCGAAAGTACTCCCGGATGGATAGTTCCTGCCTATGATTTGATGCGTTTCGGAATACCCAGGTTGGGTAGGGGACTGCTTCAACCCCACACCAGCTATACTCCGGACGGGAAAGGCGGCAATACTCTTTTCCTGCCCATCCCTTTTGCCCGGAGTTGTAAAATTACATTTGAAGACGAACCGGGCATTGCGCCTACTCCCAAATACTATCACATCAATTATCGCAAGTATCCCGAAGGAACTTCTGTGGAAACCTTCTCTGCGGCATCCGTAGCCCGCGTCGGTAAAAAGATTTCAGAGGTAGATGATGCCTTGCTGCATCCTGCATCCCGTTCCGGTTTGCAGGTGGACAAGAAGCGGCAGGTGCTCCAGCCGGGCGATTCTTTGTGGATTGACCTGCCGCAAGGGGAAAATGCGGTTTATGAAATCAGTTTCCAGCTCGCGAATGCAGATTCTACGGCTTATGCCCAACTGATGCGCAATCTTATATTTAAGGCTGATTTTGACGGCCGGTCTACGGTTTGGGTTCCTCTTTCGGATTATTCGGGAGGGGGTATGGGTGCTCCGGCTGTTGATAGCTGGTTCTTGTCTGCAGACGGACAAGGCAAGGTGGTGAGCCGCTGGCTGATGCCCTACAAGACAGAAGGCAGACTATTGTTACAAAATATCTCCGCACACACTGCAGACGTGAGTATGGAAGTGGGAACGGCACCTTTGCCATGGGGAGGGCGTTCCCTCTATTTCCATGCTTCCTGGCGCCAGCAGACCGGACTTCCGGTTTATGAGCGTCCGGATGATGATGCAAATTGCCGGGAGTGGAACTTTGCCACATTGACCGGACGAGGCATATACAAAGGGGATGTCCTGACTCTGTATAACCATTCGCGTGCCTGGTACGGAGAAGGGGATGAAAAGATATGGGTAGATGATGATGTTTTTCCATCGCATTTCGGTACCGGAACAGAAGATTACTACAATAGTTCGTGGGCTCCGGTTGTAATATTCCAAACGCCTTTTGGTGGCGCACCCCGTGCCGACCAGGCGAGTTCTCACGGTTATAATACATTCTTCCGTACAAGGAATTTGGACGGTATACCGTTTTCTTCATTATTGCGTTTCGACATTGAATTGTTGAGTTGGGTAAGGGGAACTGTAGATTATGCAACTACCGTTTACTGGTATGGAGATATGGGAGCGAAAGCTGTTGATACTTCAGGACTTGAGGAAGCAGCCCAAGACTTGCTACCCGTTCCCGGCGATTTATCTAAATATCGAAGAGAAAATAGCATAGAATTTGAGGAAACAACTCCAATAGCCTCTTCTCCATCCATTCATTTTGACAAGCAGAGTATGCTTGGTTTCGTTGACGGGCAATGGAGTGGAGGAACCCAACTCTTGTGTATTGGTGGAAAACCGGGTGATTCTGTAGAGTTTGAGTTCAATCAATTGGAAGACTGTCCTTATCAACTGGTGGTGTATGCCACGAAAGCTCCTGATTATGGCATAGTTTCTTTTTCCGTAAATGGACAAGATACACATATAAAGTGGGATGGATATGATACAAAAGTTACTCTTTCTGACCCTATTTCTTTAGGATGCTATAGTCCGGTGCGTGGAGCATTGACTTTGAAAATATCTTTGTCAGGAGCTAACCCAAAAGCTGTTGAGGAGAAGAATTTGTTTGGATTAGATGCTATACAACTTATGAAAAAACAATGATATTATGAAAGAGAGGATACTGATACTTTTACTACTGGCTACTGTTTGTAGTATGCAGGCACAAAATATTCACATGGCACTACGTCCGGATGATTTACTGATAGATAATTTTGAAGGAGATACTTTTGGAAACTGGATATTGGAAGGAAATGCTTTTGGCAATTCACCAGTTTCCAAAAGTATCTCCTTCAAAATTCACCAGTTTCTATGGAACGTTTGTCAATATGGGGGGATAATAGGTTTGAAGGAAATCGGATGGCTTCTAGCTTTGTCAATGGAGATGCCGGTACCGGTGTATTGAAGTCACCTCTTTTCAGGATAGAACGCAGATATGTTAATTTTCTGATAGGTGGGGGTGTTGATTATCAGCGGGAGTATGTAGCCCTTTGGATTGATGGAAAGG
>OLRG01003121.1_pt1 | contig 10849 bp, 9 predicted proteins | sample 1672331 | NCBI WGS metagenome assembly OLRG01 (sample SAMEA3136672, study PRJEB25190) | human gut metagenome
AAGCCGTATCCCACCAGCAACGTGATCACGATGGCAAGCGGCAGGTGCAGCCACGGGAAACGGCGCGGCTTGGATGCAGCTGATGCCGCCGCGTTGGGGCGGCGAAGCGAATCGATTTGCGGTAACTGCGCCATAGCGCCTCCTTCCCGTTAGTCCGAACGTCCGCTCGACGTACCCTTGCCGGCGCCGGCTTCCGACTTGCCCGAGGAGCCCGCTATATCGCCGACCTCCCCATCCGAGGCGTTGGTCGACGAAAGCGCCGCGGCCATGACCTGCGCGCCGATCGGCGCCGCTACCGATGAACCGCCGCCGCCGTGTTCGACGACGCAGGCGATCACGTACTTCGGGTCGTCATAGGGGGCATAGCAGGCGAACCAAGCCGTGTCCTCCATATCAGTGTATTCGGCCGTACCGGTTTTGCACGCAACCGTATCCGGGTCGATACCTTGATCGTTGAACAGCTTGGCGATCTCCTCGTTGTCGGTGGTCACTCCGCGAAGCGCATTGCGCACCACGGCAAGGTCGGCCATGGAGACGTCAGGCGTGTCCAGAACCTGCGGCTGATACGTAAGCGCCACATCGCCGCCGGCGTTGCGCACCTCTTTGAGCAGATGCGGCTTGACGATGTTGCCAGACGCGATGGCGCCGTAGGCTACCGCGATCTCCATGGGCGTGACCAGCACGTAGCCCTGGCCGATGCACATGTTCGTATAGTCGCCGCCCTTCCACTGGGCATCCTCGGGAGTGTCGCGGAAGTATTCCTGCTTCCATTCAGGCGTAGGGATACGACCCGAGGTTTCGCCGTTAAGGTCGATGCCGGTGGTTTGGTCCAAACGGTAGCGCTTCAGGAAATCCTGCAGCAACGTTGCCGACTTGCCCTTGTTCGCAGCGGCGTCCCAGAACTTGTAGCCGATGTCGTAATACACGGTGTCGCACGAGTTCACGATGCCGCCGCGGAAATCGAGCGTGCCATGGCCCTGCTTCTTCCAGCACTTCTGAACATCGCCCGAGCCGAAACCGTCCCAGCTGCCGGTGCAATCCCAAGTTTCGGTTGCCGTGGCCATGCCGTTCTCAAGGGCCGCAAGGCCGGTGAACGTCTTGTATGTGGATGCTGCCGGATAGGTGCCCTGAATGGCGCGGTTGAGCAGCGGGCTGAACGCGGCCGAGGATTGCAGCAGGTCCAGCTCGTCTTGCGTGATGCCGCCCACGAACGTGGAGGGCGTGAACGTGGGATAGCTGGAAAGCGCCACGATGCTTCCATCGGTGACGTCCATGACCACCACCGCGCCGCCCGTGCCCTTGCCCGATCCGATGGCGCCGCCATCGGGGCAGATCATGTCGGCAAGCGCCTTGTCCGCCACATACTGCACGTGCGATTTCAGGGTGGTATGCACATCAGAGCCCTTGACGGGCTGCGTCTCGCTGACCACTTCCACCACGTTGCCCTGCGCGTCCGCCATGACCTTGCGCTCGCCATGGTCGCCGGCAAGCAGGTTGTCGTACATCTGCTCGATGCCGCTGCGGCCCACCGAGTCGCCCAGCTCAAGGTCGCGGCCTTCGGCCACACTTGCGATATCATCGCTGGTCACGCTACCGGTATAGCCCACCGCGTGCGCCGCAAGGGCGCCATGGGGGTAATCGCGCACCGTGCGCGTTTGCACGGTGATGCCCGGGAACGCATCGGCATGCTCGGCGATGAAGGCGACGTTGCGCATGCTGGCGTCGCTTGCCACCACGCGCTGGCTTTGCGCGCCGCTCGTCGCATCGGCGATGCGCTTTCGCACGATGCCGGTCGGTACGCCCAGCACCGTGGACAGACGGGCGACCACGTCATGGTCGTTGGCAACATCAGGCTCGGCGAGCACCGTCAGCGACGTGCGGTTCTTCACGATGACGTTGCCGTCGGCATCCAAGATATAGCCGCGCGGCGCAGGCGTGTACACCGTAGTGTACTGGTTGTCCTCGGACTCCTTCTTGAATGATTCGCCGGCAAGCACCTGCATGCTGAACAGCTTCGTGGCCAGCGTGCCGAAGATAAGGCCCGCAACAACGCCCATGGCGGTGAATCGGCTTTTCAGGTTATCGCCGGGGTTTGCCACCGGCTGAGCGGGCGTTCCTCCGCGGGCGACGCCGCCAGCCGGCACACGGTGGGAATCGGGAAGCGAGCTGCTCACGCCCACCGACTGGATGGAGCGAACGTCTCGCTTGACGCTGACGTTCTCGGTCTTCCGGCTGCGAAGCACCGCATAGACCGCCACCAGGATGGCGGCGACCACCAAGAGGGCCACGAAGCCGGCTACGATAGCTGCGAACATGCGCGCCCCCTATCGCAATTTCGGCGTGCGCAGACCGCGGTCCTGGGCGCCGCCGGCAAGCAGCCGCGCCATGACGAAGTAGACCACCAGGCCCACGGCGCAGTCGTACAGCGCGCACGGAAGGGCGCGGGTGAACAGCGCCTCCAGAGGGTTGGCGGCAAGCCCGCACGCCATGAGCAGCATGCCGTAGGAAAGCTCGGCCAGAAGCGCGCAGGCCGTAAAGATGGCCAGAGGCATGAACAGCGTGTCGTTATCCATGAGAGAGAACACGCGGGAGGCCAAAAAGCATGCGATGACCAGCAGAAGCGCCATGCCGCCCACCGGGCCCGTGCCCGTGAGGTCGTACAGCAGGCCCATGGCAAACGGCAGCACCGGACCCGCCTCGGTGGGGATGACGATGGCCACGACCAGCGCATAGGCCAGCAGGAAGTTCGGCTGCGCCGAGAACAGCGCCACGGCCGGGGCCAGGGCGATCTGGAGAACGAACGCCGCGATAGCGCCCACCACCAGCACCAGGTTGTTCTTCTCGCCCATGGCTAGCGCCCCCCTTCGTTGGATGAATTGCCGTTGCCGGAGTTATCGGAGCTGCTCGAGCTTGACGAGGAGCTGCTCGAACTTCCCGTGCCAGAGCCGCTGGAGTTGTTGGAGCCGTTTGCGGAAGCGGAGCTGCTCGAAGAGCTGCTGGAATCCGAATCGTCGTCATCGGATGCGCCCACGCTGGAGACCACCAGCACGTCCTCGAGCGTGTCGATGGAATCGTTCGGGGAGACCACGATGCGTCGGCTGGTATCGCCCTGCTGGGCATCCACCTTCACCACCGTGCCGATGATAAGGCCACGTGCGTAGCTTCCGCCCAAACCCGAGGTGACGATGACGTCGCCGACGTTCACCTCGGCATCGGCATCCAGGTCCTCAAGATACAGAAGGCCGATCAGGCTGCCGCGCAGGATGCCCTCGGCGCGGCTGGACTGCACCATGGCCGCGGCGCCGGATTGCGGGTCGGTGAGCAAGCGCACCGTTGCGGTGCTTCCGCTGGCCGACACCACCTGGCCCACCACACCGGAAGTCCCGATAACCGTTTGACCGGTAGAGATGCCCTCGTTCGTGCCCTTGTTGATGATGACCGTCTGGCTCCACGCCTCGGAGCTTCGGCCGATGACGCGCGCACCCGTGCCCTCGATCTGATAGTTGTCCTTCAAATCGAGCAGCTTCTGCAAGCGCTGCGCTTCCTGCTTATATTCTTCCATCTGGGCATATTGCTGCTCGAGCTGGCTGTTGTACTCGCGCAAGCCCGTCAAGGTGTTCTGGTCGGCCGTGATGTTCTCCATGGTGTCGCCAACCGTGGAGGTTGCGGCCTCCACCGAGCCGCCCACGATGCGCAGCGGGCTGACGGCGCCCGACACCGCCGACTGCAGCGTGTGCAGCGGGCCGGTCGAACCTTCGCGACTATAAGCCGTGACCATGATGATGCTGGCCGCAATCAAGCCTATAAGCAGCGCTCGGCGCATAAGCGCCGAGCTTTGTTGTTGAAAATTAAGAGCCATAACGTTGAGGCTGTCCTATTTCGATCGCATGAGCGTCTGCTTGAGCGCCTGCGGGGTTTCGAGAACCTTCAGACAGCCCATGACCACGTTCGTCAAAGCCGTCTCGCTCACCCACACGGGGATTTCCAGCTTATCGGTAAGATAGCGGTCCAAGCCGGAAAGCAGGCCGCCGCCGCCGGTGAGCAGGATGCCGTTCTGGATGATGTCCGACGCCAGGTCGGGGTTGGTCTTCTTGAACGTCTCCTTGATGTGCACCACCATCTCCTCGCACGGGGCGATGAGCGCCTGACGGACATCCTCGGACTGGATGGTGACTTCCTTGGGCTGCTCGGTGATGACGTCCTGGCCGGAGATGATCATGTCGCGCTCGCGGCCGTCCTCGAACGGCAGGATGGAGCCGATCTTGATTTTGATGATCTCGGCGGTGCGCTCGCCGATCTTGATGCCCAGAAGGTCGCGCAGGTGCATGGCGATGGCCTCGTCCATGCGGTTGCCGGCCAAGCGCAGGCTGGAGGACGTGACGATGCCGCCCAAGGAGATGACGGCCACCTCGGTGGTGCCGCCGCCGATGTCGACGACCATGGAGCCGGTAGGCTCGGTGACGGGCAGGTCGGCGCCCATGGCAGCGGCCATGGGCTCCTCGATCAGGTACGCCTGGCGGGCACCAGCCTGCACGGCGGCCTCGAACACGGCGCGCTTCTCAACGGAGGTGGCGCCGCAAGGGATGCAGATGACGATGCGGGGCTTGGCCTGCCACGGGTACTTGCGCGGCGCGGCCTTGTTGATGAAGGCGCTGATCATAGCCTCGGTGACGTCGTAATCAGCCACCACGCCGTCATGCAGCGGATGCTCGGCCGAAAAAGCGTCGGGCGTATGGTTGATCATGTTCTTCGCCTCGTGGCCGACGGCCAGGACGCGATGGGTGCTTTTCTCGATTGCGACGACGGAGGGCTCGTTGACGACGATGCCTTCGCCGGGAATGGCGACCAGGGTATTCGCGGTGCCGAGGTCGATGGCCATGTCGCACGACATCTGACCGGTGAGACCCGAGAAGAAATCCAAGAATGACATGTAGGCAAACCCCTTGTGCTACGTTTCTAGTGAAACCAGATTCTATCACAGGCGATTTTACCCGGTTTCCCTGCGCATGGAAATCCATCAGGGGTACGCATTAGGGACGGCGAGGGAAAAGCCTGGCGACATACTTCGCCGATGCGCCAAGCGGCCCGCATTCCGCGGGCCGCCTTCGTTCGTACTATTCGGTTCCTTAATGCACGCTGCAGCTGAAGCAGGGGTCGTAAGCTCGCACGAGCTTCTCGACCTCGACGCGCACCTCCGGCGCCTCCGCGCCGTCGGCGATGAGCTTCTCGGCCAGCACGCGCATGTCTGCCTCCAGGTTCGCGCAGTTCTGCGCCGTGGGGGTCATGATGGTGGCGTGCACCACGCGGCCGGCGTCGTCGAGCTCGAGCTGATGGAACACCGTGCCTCGCGGCGCCTCGGTGAAGCCCGTGCCCACGCCCGCGCGCACCTCGAACGGCACCGGGGTGCTGCAGCCCTCGAACGGGCCGTCGGGCTCGGCGAGCTTGCGGCACAGGTCGGCGCAACGTCCCAGCGCATCGAGCACCTCCACCGCCTGGGCGACGTTGTTCAGGAACGGGTTGCGCTCGGGCGGGCGCAGGCCTGCCTTTGCCGCCGCAACCTTTGCCTCCTGCGAGAGCGCGCCCCACGATGCGTTGATGCGCGCCAGCGCGCCGGTGAAGTAGGTCTTCCCCGTCTGCCTGCAGCGGGCGAACAGCGCCGCGGAATGCGACACCTCATATTCCTCGACCTGCTCGCAAGCCCTATCGGCATCGAACGTGACGCCCGCATCCAAGAAGCGCGCCCAGCGGCTGTCGGCCACCGGGTAGCGGCCTTCGGCCACCATGGCCATCATGTCGCCCTGTGTGGCGATATCGGGAACGGTGAAACCGTTGAACAGGTCGACCACCGCACGGGCGAACTCGCGCTCGACGTCCAGCTTGTCAGCCATGGCAAGGTACTCGTCACGCGTTGGCTCGTGGGTGAAGCCGCCCACCACCGCGGTGATCGGGTGAATGGAGCGCCCGCCCACCAGGTTGCACAGCTGGTTGCCCAAAGACTTCAGGCCCAGCGCCTGGTCGAACAGCTCGGGGTTGGCCTTGGCCAGCGGGAACACGCTTGCCATGTCCAGGAAGTCGGGGGCAGCGAACACGAACAGGTGCGAAGCGTGGTTTTGCAGGTAGCTGCCGTACACCAGAAGCTCGCGCAGGGCGCGCGTGCGGTCGGTGACCTCCACGCCGAAGATGCGCTCGATGGCCAGGATGTCGGTGATCGCGTGGCTTGCCGAGCAGATGCCGCACACGCGGCTGGCGATATACGGCACGTCGGCGAACTTGCGGCCCACCACCATGGACTCGAACAGGCGCGCCGGCTCCACCACGTTCATCTCGCACGTTTCCACCGCACCGTCTTTGATGGACAGATGCACGTTGCCATGGCCCTCAACGCGGGCGATATGGTCTACCGAAATGGCGGTCCTCGTCATATCGATTCGCCTCCTATTCGCGCGCCGACTGCACGCGTTCAACCTGGTTGAACAGCGCCAGCGCCTCGTCGAAATCGTCCGGGTCCACGCCCGCGCGCTCGCACGCGGCGCGCGCGGCTTCAAGGTTGGCGTCGGGGGAAAGCCCTCGGCAGCCGTTGCACGCCCGCCCGAGGTTCACGCACTTCGCGCCGCAGCCGGCCACCGTCACCAGGCCCAGGCACAGCTGGCCCTGGTCGAAGAAGCAGTCGGTGCCGTTGCGCTTGCACTGCCCGCACATGGTGCCCGTGCGGTCGAACTTGTTCGAGCCGTACAGCGCGCGCTGCAGCACGTCGATGAAATCCATGGTGTCGATCGGGCAGCAGCGCACCGTGTAGTCGACATCGATGACCGCGCCCACCGGGCGCGGCACCACCATGGAGCCGCACGCCGCCGGCACGTCCTTGTACACCTGGCTCGGGCGCTTGAAGAAGTTGCGCGACGCGATGCCGGGGATGCCCGCCGTTGCGGCGCAGGCGCCCAAGGCGATGACGCACTTGGCGCGCTCGCGCAGCTTGCGCACGGTGGCCTCGGATTCCTCGGTGGTAACGGCACCCTCGATGACGGCCACGTCGAACTCCTCCGGCATGGGCTCGCTGGAAGCCAGTTGCCAATAACGCAGGTCGATCTGACCGAGCACGTCGGTCAGGTGCTCCTCGACGTTGGTGATCTGCAGCTGACAGCCGAAGCAGCTGGCAAGCCCGACCACCACAACGCGGGGAAGGTCGCGCGCCTGGCGCTCGTCGTTTCCGCATCCCATGTTCGTGCCTCCCATCTACATCGACCCCTGGATGTTCTTCGCTTCCCAATAGTTGAACACGGGCCCGTCGATGCAGCAGTACTGATGCCCGATCTGGCAGTGGCCGCACTTGCCCATGCCGCACTTCATATGGCGCTCGAAGCTCATGTAGATATGGTCGTAGCTGATGCCCTTCTTGCGCATCTCGGCGACCACGAAGCGATACATGACCGGCGGGCCGCACACCGCGCCGAAGGTGTTCGCCGGGCTGATCTCAAGATGCTCGAAGGGCTTGGTGACCAGGCCCACTTCGCCATCCCAGGTGTCGTCGGGGTTGTCGACGGTCAGGTACAGGTCGAAGTCCTTGCGATGACGCCACATCTCGAACTGGTTGCGGAACATGACCTCGGAGGGGTTCTTCGAACCGTAGATGATGGTTACCTTGCCGAAGTCGCTGCGCTCGTCGTGGATGTTGTTGATGAGGCTGCGAAGCGGCGCGATGCCCAGACCGCCGGCAACCAACAGGATATCGTGGCCCTTCATCTCCTCGAACGGGAAGCCGCGGCCGAAAGGCCCGCGGATGCCCACGATGTCGCCGCACTGCATCTTGTGCAGCGCCTCGGTGAAGCGACCGGCGCGGCGCACGCACAGCTCGATGAAGCCGCGCTTGGAGGGGCTCGACGAAATGGAGATGGGAGCCTCGCCCACGCCGAAGATGGTCAGCTCAACGAACTGGCCCGGCTCATGGCGGAACGCCTCGCGGATGCGCTCGTCGATCAGACGGAACTCGAACAACTTCTCGGTTGCCGTCAGCTCGGTGATGGACGTGATACGCGCCGGCCACGGGCGATACGGGTTGGCGGCCATGAGCTCCTGGCCCGTCATGGCTGCCGGCTCATCGTGGTACGGCGATACAACCACGGGGTTGAAATCGGTGTTAGCAGGCACCTTCGGCCCCCTTCTTCTCGAAGAACTCCAGCACGCGAATGGGGTTGATGTCGGCCTTGCACGCCTTCACGCAGCGTCCGCAGCCCACGCACAGCATGCGGTCGTAGGTAGCCAGAAAGCCGTTGAGCTTGTGGTACATGCGATGGCGCACGCGCTCGCGGCCCGTGGGTCGGAAGTTATGCCCACCGGCCACCACGGCGAACTGCGGCGAGGTGCACGCATCCCAGATGCGCTGACGCTCGCCGGTTTGCCCGTCAGGATCGAGCACGTCCTGGATATCGAAGCAGAAGCACGTCGGGCACACGGCGGCGCAGGCGTTGCAGGCCAGGCACTTGCTGCCCAGCTCCTCCCAAAACGGGTCGGAATGGAACGCATCCATGAGCATGGCCACGTCCTGGATCTCGGGGATGTCGGGGTTGAACGCCGCCTGACGCGCACGCGTGGCGTGACGGAACTCGATACGGTCCTCGTTTGTAGCATCGCGCAGGTCGACCGCGGACTCAAGGATATTTGCGGCTTCAACGCTGGAGATGCTGACCAGGAACTTATCGCCCAGGCGATGAAGGAACAGGTCATAGCCGAAACGCGCCTCGTCGGCATCCCACAGGTTGCAGAAGCAATCGGAGTCGGGGCTGCACGACACGCCCACGATCAACGTGGCGGCGCGGCGGGCCTTATAGTACGGATCGGGATAACGCCCGTCGCTAAACACCAGGTCCAAGCGGTTGATGGCGTTGATGTCGCACGCATGGGCGCCGAAGATCACGCGCGGGACCACTTCCTCCTGGAAATCAGCCACCTCGTTGGTGGCGGCGTTGTAACGCATGAGCGTTTCGGTGGGAGGAAGGAAGTAGCGCTTCGGCGATGCGAGCGTGGTGTCGTAGGCCAGGTCCATCTCGTCAGGCGAGCTGATGGCCTCGAACGAAAAGTGCGCACCGCGCTTCACGGGGGCCACGACCTCGTAGCCGTCCATGAATGCCGACACCAATGCGGGAAGCTCCGCGGCGTCGAAAACTCGATAGAGCATGTTTCATCCGTTTCTCGTCTTACGGCATTGCGGGCTCCGATATCACAAGCACCCGCAGGGCGCTTGCAGGCGGCACTGCCACCCCCTTAAGGCAGCGTGCCGATGGCAACACGCGCGAACAGTATTCCAGCATCCCGCCTAATCAAAAAGCCCTTTGCCCGCTTGAGCGGGCAAAGGGCCTCCACAGTTGCAGGATGCCGGTCGGCTTATGCGAAGAAGATGCCGATCTCGCGCTCAGCGGACTCCGGGGAGTCGGAGCCGTGAATAACATTCTCGTCCATAATCAGACCGAAATCGCCGCGAATCGTGCCGGGGGCAGCTTCGGCCGGATTAGTGGCGCCCATGAGGGTGCGCACCTTGGCGACGGCGCCCTCGCCGGAGATGACCATCTTCACGACCGGGCCGGAGGTGATGTAGGAGATGAGGCCGTCGTAGAACGGCTTGCCCTCGTGCTCGGCGTAGTTGGCCTTGGCCTGATCAAGCGTCACCATGCCCAGCTCCATGCGCTCGACGGTCAGGCCGGCGCGCTCGAAGCGGTTGACGATCTCGCCGATGTGGCCGTTGCGCACACCGTCGGGCTTGATCATGCTGTAGGTCTTCTGGATAGCCATGATTGGTACCTTTCTTCTTATCTCTTATCCCAAGCGCCCATTTTCACGGGCGCAGGTTACCTTGGTTGCGGCTTCGATGCCTGACTGCGCATTGAGCCGTTTAGCGACAGGCCCGAACGCGAAACCAGCAGCTCGTCAAGCCGTTAGTTCTGGCTGGGGAAGTACAGCTCCACGTTGCTGACCTTCCAACCGATGAGGTCGCGCACCATGGACAGCTTGTACTGCATCTGCCCGCCGCCGTCGGTTTCAGCGGTCACGTACACGGTGGAATCGGTCATGGACTTCTCCACGGCGTTGATGGTGGGTGCGGAATCCTTCACGAGCGAGTTGGTCATGGAAGCGGCGGACGTGTCGCTTACCTCGGCGGAATACAGCGCGGAGGCGTTATCCGGATCGGCGAACAGCTGCGTTGCCACGCTGTCCTGGCTGGGGTAGCCCCAACCCTGCGTGTACATGAACAGCGCGCCGCCAAAGGCCGCCACCACGAGCAGGATGATGACCACGAAGATCTTCAGACCCACGTTGCGGCGCTTGCGATCGCGCTTGGCAACGCCCTTGGACCACTGCTCCAGCTCCTCGTCGGAGGCGCTGAAGAAGCGATCATCGCCCGCTGCCGCGCCGTACTGGCCGGCATCGGCGGCGTAGGGGTCGCCGTAATAGTACGGATCGGCCTGCTGGGCCGCGTAGGGGTCCTGTTCGGCGTACATGGCGGAGCCGTCGGCTGCCACATCGATGCCGGAAAGGTCCGCCGAATCGGAGGGCGCTGCGCCGCCGGGAACCGAAACCGGGGCCATGACCTGGGTGATCTCGGACGTGCCCTGGGCGACCGCCGCCACCGCGCGTTGGTAATCGACGCTTGCGGAGTCGGACAGGAAATACGTCTTGTCGGCGATGGACTCCTCGAAGGCGTTGACGGCCTTCTGCATCTGGCCGGTTGCGACGTAGGCCTGGCCGAGGTTGGCGTACAGGCGGTTGCGCATCTCGGGCTGCATGTCGAACTGCAGGGCGCTTTCGTAGGACGACACCGCATCGGCAGCGCGATTAAGGGCCATGAAGCACACGCCCA
>OLRG01003122.1_pt1 | contig 10845 bp, 9 predicted proteins | sample 1672331 | NCBI WGS metagenome assembly OLRG01 (sample SAMEA3136672, study PRJEB25190) | human gut metagenome
GAAAAATAGGAATTATAGGTCATTTTGGTGGAAAAGAAAATATACTAGATGGTCAGACTATAAAGACTAAAATTTTACATGAAGAACTGTCAAAAGCAACAGATTGGAAAATTATAAAAGTAGATACCTACTATAAAAAGAAAAATCCTATAAAATTGCTTATTGATACATTTAAATGTTTATTTAGTACAAAGGATATTATTGTGCTTCTTTCTGGTAATGGAATGAAATTTTATTTTCCGATATTAAGTTTTTGTGCACAAAAATTTCACGTCAATATTTACCATGATGTGATTGGCGGGAATTTAGATGTATATGTTTCAAAATATCCAAAGTTTAAGAAATATCTTAATTCTTTTCAAATTAATTGGGTAGAAACAGAGGGAATGAAAAGAAAACTTGAAAAAAAGGGAATAGAAAATTGTGAGGTAATGCCTAACTTTAAGAGGTTGTCTATAGCCAGTACAAATATCTTAAAAGAAAAATTTTCAGAACCATATCGTTTTTGTATTTTTTCTAGAGTTATGAAGGAAAAAGGAATAGAAGATGCAATAGCGGCTATCGAATGTATAAATAATGAAGTGGGTAGAGAGATTTGTACTTTAGATATATATGGTCGTATTGATGATGGATATGTTAAATGTTTTGAAGAAATATTAAAAAGCGTTACAAAAGTAGTTCAATATAAAGGCATGGTTCCATATGATAAGAGTGTAGAGGCAATAAAAGATTATTATGCCTTATTATTTCCTACTTATTGGAAGGGTGAAGGTTTTCCGGGCACAATAGTTGATGCTTTTTCAGCGGGATTACCTGTTATTGCAACCGATTGGAATTGTAATGGGGAAATAGTAGAAAATGAAATTAATGGAATTTTGTATCCCAACGAAAAAATCAGCACATTGAAAGAAGCAATCATGTATATGATTAATAATAGTAATAAGATAATACAAATGAAAGAGAAATGTTTAGAAACAGCTCGAATTTATCAACCAGATATATATATTAAGAAAATTATAAATACAATAGACATATAATAAAGGTATATACAAATGAAAAGAGTATTATGTATTGTTAGTTCACTTGATACAGGCGGTGCGGAGACAATGATGATGAAATTGTTTAGAATGTTTCCTAATGACTATAAAATGGATTTTATAGTTTCTTCTCAAACAGGGTATTATGAAAAAGAAGTTTTTTCATTAGGAGGAAAAATATACAGAGTTCCATTGAGAACGAAACATCCAATAAAAACTTTTTTTTCAATTAAGGAAGTTGTACAAAATAATAATTATAAATTTGTGTTGAAACTCTGTGATACGCCAAAGGGATACTTTGATTTGGTGGCTGCGAAATATGGAGGAGCACAACAGTTATGTGTTAGATCCTGTAATGCGTCAGCAAATATGGGAAAATTAGGAAACATTTTATGCAATTTAATTCGTCCATTATTTAACAGAATTGCAACTAAAAAAATTGCTCCCTCTTTATTAGCTGCTGAATTTACTTTTGGTAAAAAAGAAGTAGATAAGGGAAATGTATATGTTTTACATAATGGTATAGACTTAAATATTTTTCAATATAACAATGAAGGGAGAAAAAAAGTCAGGGAAGAGTTTGACATTGGAAAAGAAGAATTTGTGATAGGTCATATAGGTAGATTTAATAAGCAAAAAAATCATTTGTTTTTAATAGAAGTATTTGAAGAGTTAAAGAAAGTAAAACCAGAGGCTAAACTATTATTAGTTGGTGATGGGGAATTGAAGTTAGAAATAATGCAGTGTTTGGAAAATAAAAATTTAGGAGATAGTGTTATATTTACAGGTATTAGATCAGATATTCCAAATTTATTATCTGCAATGGATTTATTTTTGTTTCCGTCATTATATGAGGGGATGCCTAATACTGTAATAGAAGCTCAGGCTGTAGGACTTCCATGTGTGATTTCAGATACGATAACCAGAGATGCCAATGTAACGGGGCTTGTACAATATGTTTCTTTGAAAGCAACCAAGGAAAAATGGGTTGAAAAATGTATTAATAGTAAAAAAGGAAATGTAAGTATGATGAGAAAAAGGATGACTGACGGGGGATATGATATAACAATGGTAACTAAACAATTTCTTGATATCATCTTTAATTAATTATTGACTGGAATAAGGGTGTGTATAATTTGCGATGCAGAACAATGATAAAGAGTTAATTTTTGTGGAAGTTCACAATTATATATGGCATGTTCTTTTAATGAAAAATTGTCTGCAACTGAATTTGAAATCATTAGTATAGAAAAACAATTTAGATTGTTGGTATTTTAATCAATTTAGTATTGTACTAGAAAAGTGGTGGATTAAATGAAGAAAAAAAGAATATTATTTATATTGGGAGAATTCAACACCGGAGGAGGAGAACGAATGGTGTATGAATTGGCTCAAAATATATATGCGGATGAGTTTGAAATAGGAATACTCTGTACAGGTAATCCGGTTGGTAGTTTATTAGAAAAAGATGTATGTAGCAAATTTGATGTAATGTTTGCAGGTGTCGAACATCTAAGAATCAAGACGTTAGCTAGAGTTTTTTCATTAATTAGTGAATTTAAACCAGATATTATTCATGCTCATCTAGGAGGGGTAATATTTGCAGTGGCATATACTGCTATGCATAGAAAAAATAAATTAATTATAACAGCTCATACGCGACCGGACAAAGCATTCGATAAAAAAATAGAGATGCCTATTAAATGGCTTGCAAAATATCGGAAAAACAATATAAGAATAGTTGCTGTTTCAAAAAAAAATTCTGAAGATATGAATAAATGGTTGAAGTGTAATAATGTGTGTACTTATATAAATAATGGAATCGATGTTACAAAGTTTAAAAATAGGACAAATCATAAGCTATTTACTTATATAAATGTTGCTTCACAGAATGAAAATAAAAATCAAATGGCGATTTTGTTAGCGTTTAAAAGATTAAAAAAAGAATGCTTAGATATAAAACTTATTTTAGTTGGAAACGGACCCAAACATAGAGAACTTGTTGAGTTTTGTGAAAAAAATGGATTAAGTAATGAGGTTGAATTTACGGGGATAGTAAATGATGTTTATAATTTTACAGCAGTGTCAGATGTCTTTGTGCAAGCTTCATATAGGGAGGCTTTACCATTATCAATAATTGAAGCAATGGCATCGGGACTGGGTATTGTTGCAACGGATGTAGGTGGATTAAGAGACGTAGTTGAAGATAATGCTATTTTAATTGAGCCTGGAAATATTGAAGAATTATACAGAGCTATGAAAAAATTTTATGATTTTAACTTGAATGAATTAGAGTATTGCAAGAATCGATCGGTAGAATTGTCTACTAAATTTTCTTCAAGTAAAATGGGATGTGAATATATGAAATTATATAGAGAAATGTGTTCTTAAAATATGTAGATAAAGATTACGCCATAACCTTAGTTCTGTTCAATGACAGGTATCAAAAAGTACTGAATTTATTGAAAAACACTTGGTTATATGGAGAGTGGTAAATCTAAAAACGAGGGGTGTTTATATTGAATGAAAAAAATTAAAAGTTTCTTTCCACTATATTTGCTTGGTTTATGTTTGTTGTTGCTTGCTAGGGATGTTATAGAGATAAATATACCTTTAATGGTATTTTTGATTTACTTTTCTATAGCATATTGTTTTTTTTCTTATGATGAATGTCTGGCGCTATCTGCAATATTACCGTTATTGAATCATGGAATTCAAACAAATTATATTATATTAGTTGCTTGTATAATGTATGTGATTCGTTTTAGAAGAAGTAGCAAAATTAACAGAATACATGCAATGGTGTTATTACTCTGCATATTTGAATTATTTCATGCTTTTATTCCAGAATTTTCTATTTCAGAATATTTGAGATATATGTTTTATTTTATTTATATCGGTCTGATTTTGGGGGAGAATAAAATACAGAGTTTGATTAAGGATGAGGAAGAAATACTTAGGGCATTTGTTTTTGTAGACGCATATTTTATGTTAGATGTTTTTTTTGTGACAATAAAATATTTGAATTTTTCAACTCTTGTTAGCAGTGGATTTCGGTTTGGAACATTAGAAGATTATGTGGTTGGAAAACCTACACTTTTTGATAATGAAAATATGGTTGGTCTTTTTGCATTAGTAGCTATTGGTATTTTGCTTGTTCTTTTAATAAATAATAAAAAGGAAAGAGTCTTAAGACTTGCGTTGATAGTATATTTTTCATTTTTTGGCTTGTTGACAACATCAAAAACTTTTATTATATGCCTTGTGTTGATGTTAACACTATTTATTTTGTATCTGTATAGAAGTTCATTTTTTAAAGCTTTGGGAATAACTGTTTTTACAGTTGCTGCAATTATTATTGGTATAAATACATTATTTTCGAATGAAATTCAGAGAATTATAATTAGATTTCATGCAGCAGACTTATCAACAGGGAGAAATGCATTGCTACAAGAGTATAATACATATATTTTTTCTGATTGGAAAAGAGTTATATTTGGAATAGGACTGCAAAATGTAGTGGAAAAGTCGGGGGCTCATAATTCTCCGCATAATGCAACACAAGAATTGGTATTGTGTTGGGGAATAGTAGGGTTGATTGCGGTGTTAATATTAGCTGCATTTGTTTTAAAGAATACTCGAACAAAATTGATACGAAACCCATCAGTTGTGTATTATTTTATGCCGGTTATTTTTATCATATACATTCAGACAATTCAATTTATAAGATTATCAGGTGTATTTGGATTAGTCATTGTACTTTATGTATCTATACTATTAGGTGGTAGAGAAAGGTGATAATAAGTTGGAAAGATATCTTGTCGACTAAAAGTTGCATTTTTGATTTTAAGTTTCAAGAATATATGTAGGGAGGTTTTGCTTAGTGCGAATTAAACAGATGGTAAGTGCAATTAGAGATAAAATTAAAGGTTCATATAATGTTGCTTTATCTAAAGGTATGAAAGTTGGAAATAATGTAAGGATTATGGGGGGGTGATTTTGGGTCAGAGCCATATCTAATAGAATTAGGAAATGATGTTACTATTTCTTTTAATGTCACATTTGTGAATCACGACGGTGGTACTTGGGCTTTTCGAGATTTGAAAGAATATGAAAATATCATAAAGTATGGAAAAATAAGAATTGGAGATAGATCTTTTGTTGGATGTAATACTATAATTTTGCCAGGAGTTACAATAGGTTCAAGGTGCGTAGTGGGTGCGGGCAGTGTGGTTACTAAAGACATTCCGGATGGGATGGTGGTAGCTGGAAATCCAGCTCGTGTCATAATGACGACAGAAGAATATGCAAAAAAAATAAAAGGTAAGATGACTCCGGTTGATTTTGAAAAGTATCATGCCAATAAAAAAGATTATTTATTAAAATGGTTAAAATAGATTTATAATAAGAGATTTTTGCAATAAAAAAGAGGAAAATACAATATTTTATAATTATAGTTGGTATTGAGGAAGATGGGGAGTGAAAAGCTACATAATGTAACAGAGTAATTTATTGTAAGTTATGGATTAATAGGAAGGGTATTTATACATACAATTTCTTAATCCAGAAACACATATATTTTCATATATCATTGCAAGAGTCTATACTTTGCGAATAAGGAGCGAAATGAATGAAGAAGTTTATAATAACAGTTGATACAGAAGGAGATAATCTGTGGAATTGGAAGCTAGATCAACCAATTACTACTAATAATGCCAAATTTATTCCAAGATTTCAGGAACTTTGTGAAAATTATGGCTTTTATCCAGTGTATTTAACGAATCTTGAAATGTCTCAATCAAAAGAATTTCAAAAGTATATAGGGAGAAAGGCTCAAGAAGGAAAATGTGAAATTGGAATGCATCTTCATGCATGGAATACACCTCCAATTGTAGAAAAAAAACAAAAGTATGGAGGATTGCCATATATTACAGAATATTCTGAACAAATTATTTACGAAAAACATCAATATTTAAAGACAGAAATTGAGAAATATTTAGATGTTTCTCCAAAAACATATCGAGCTGGACGTTGGGCAACAAACAAAGAGTTATTTAGGGTTTTGGATAGTTTGGGATTTATTGCAGATTGTTCTGTGACACCTGGCATATCATGGGAAAACTGTTCAGGAGCAACGGTGGCTGGAGGAAATAATTATCGTTCATTTTTAAATAAAGCATATTGTTTAACAGATAATATGGTAGAGATTCCATTGACTAGTAAAAGAATACATTGTCCTTATGGAAAAACAGTTAAAAGTATTGTAAAAAATATGCTCATAGGAATCGATGGAAATTTACGACCAGCGACTTCATCATTAGAATTAATGATGAGACTTACGACAAAAATTGAAAGTGAAGAAAATGATTATTTAGAATTTATGTTGCATTCGTCTGAGTTAATGCCAGGAGGAAGTCCTTATTTTCGTACTGAAAATGATATTGAAGAAATGTACAAAGAAATGGAAGCTTATTTTAAATGGATTGTAGAAAAAGCTTATGAAGGAATTATGTTAAAAGATTATGCAAGGTTAGTTTTGGCAGAGGAGAGATGTAAATGAGAATAGCGTTGTTGACATTTCATGATACAACAAATTTTGGATCTTTTTTACAAACGTATGGTTTATTTAAAACTCTAGAGAGTATAGGGATTGATTGTGAAATATTAAATTATGAGTGCGAAGCAATAAAAAGAAAAGAATTGCCGGCTAGAAGACCAGAAGCATGGAACCCGAAAAAAATATTAAAATTTTTATTATTTGAGCCAATAAAGAGAAATAAATATAAGAGCATGATATCTGAAGTTAATAAGTATTTTAAATTGAGTAAACGGTATGTTCGTCAGACAATCATGCAGTCTGCTGATGAATATGATGCTTTTTTGGTTGGAAGTGATATTTTATGGGGATTAGATATAACTGAAGGAGACACGACATATTTTTTAGATTTTGTAAAAGATAAAAATAAAAAATTTGCTTTTTCAACTTCTGTTGGAAATCCTTGGAATTCTAAAGAAAAGGAAATAGTAGCACCTCTTTTAGATGATTTTTCACAAATCGCAGTGCGAGAATATGAAGCAGTAGAATGGATACAGGAATTAGTTGATAAAAGGATATCTGTTGTATGTGATCCGACTATGTTACTTCCAAAAGAACAGTGGAGAACATTTGCAAGACAATCACATTATTACAAAGAGTATCAGAAAAAAAGATATGTACTTACATATTTTGGAACAAAGGATGGAAGGTTGCATAGAGATGCTATGAATTATGCTGGTTCAAATGATTGTGAAGTATGGGTAATTAACTATGGGATTCCAATTCGAGGCTGTAAAAATATCAAACCAACGCAGATTGATGAATTTTTGGCATTAGTAGATAATGCCGATGCGATATTTACGGCGTCTTATCATGGGATGATGTTTTCAATTTATTTTGAAAAACAATTCTTTTATTATAATGATAATCATCCGTCAAGATTTGATTCGGTTGCTGAAAGACTTGGTTTAACATTTTTAAAAAGATCGTCCAATGGTACATTTGTGGAAAAAGCAATAGATTATAAAAATGTTTCAAAAAAAGTTGATGAGTGGAGAGAACAATCATTACAGGTATTGCAGGGGTATTGGAAGTAAAAGATGAATGTGATTTGTGGTAAAGATAAATGTACAGGATGTCGAGCATGTTTAAATATTTGCAGTCATTCAGCAATACAGATGGTGAATAACAAACTGAATGTTGAAATTGCAGTGATTAATAAAAAGAAGTGTATTGATTGTGGATTATGTAAATTGGTTTGTCCACAGAATAATGTGGACGATATTTTTTACTTGCCGAAAAAATGTTATGCATCATGGTCATTGGATAATACGATAAGATGGAGAAGTGCTTCAGGCGGAGTTGCTGCGGAATTATATCGTTGGGCTATAGAAAATGATATATGGATTGCTGGAGTTTCTTATACAGAGGAAAGAGAAGCCAGTTTTACATTGACAAAGGATTTTGAAAAAATTAATTCCTTTCAAAATTCAAAATATGTGTATAGTAATATGAAATATGTCTATAAAGAAATAATAGACAAATTGAAAAAAAGAGAGGGAGTTTTATTTATAGGACTGCCCTGTCAGGTTGATGGGTTAAGAAAATATCTTAAAATAAAAAAAGTTTCTTCAGAACAATTAATTTTAGTAGATTTAATATGTCATGGGACTGCACCTAATTTTTATCTTGTTCAGCACATTGAAAAAATTGAACATAAAAAACAGATGCATACAGATGAATTTTATTTTAGAGATCCAGATACTTATACTTATACTTATACTTTTACTTTAAAACAACAAGGAAAGTCTTTTTATTCTAAAAAGGTGGAAAGTAATGACACGTATCAGGTAGGATATCATAAAGGGATTATTTATCGTGAAAATTGTTATCAATGTAAATATGCTTGTATGGAAAGAACAGGGGATATTACACTTGCAGATTTTAGCTATGTAGGAACAAAACTGGAATGTACATATGATAATAAAAATGTTTCGTGTGTTTTAGTAAACTCCTCCAAAGGAATTGATGTTATTCAGAAACTAGAAAAAAAAGAAATAATATTCTGTGAAGAACGCCCAATAGAAGAAGAAATTGACTATGAACAGATGTTACATAGGCCTACTCCAAAACCACAAGAAAGAAAAAGATTTGTTGAAGAATATAGTAAATCAAAAGATTTTGATAGTGCTATGTGGAAGGCAGCACGGAAAAAACTTGTAATAAATGAAATAATACAAAAAAGCCATATACGACAAGTGAAAGTTTTTTTGTCAAAGATAATTCCAAAACAAATAAAGAACATAATAAAAAATAAATGATGAGGCAATATTAATGAAGGAAAAAGCAAATAATCAAACTTTGATAAAAAATACAGGAATCATTGCTATTGGAAATATAAGTACTAAAATGATAAATTTTCTTTTACTTCCAATGTATACAGCTTTGATTAGTACGAAAGATTATGGAACTATTGATTTGCTTTCAACTTATAGTACACTTTTAATGGCGATTGTTAGCTTACAGCTTTTTCAGGCTACCTTTAGGTTTGTAGCGGTGGAGAGAGAAAATTCGAGTAATATTAGGCATGTATTAAGTACGATGTTTTTTCTTTCTCTTGTAGCAGCATTAATTTATACAGTACTATTTGTAGTAATCTCACCATTTGTTCATATGCAACAGAAATGGTATTTATTATTTCAAGTGCTTGCTAATATTTATTTGATGCTAATTACGAATTCTGTACGTGGAATTGGTGATAATACAACTTATGCTTTTGCTAATTTTTTATCGGCAGCGGTTACATTAGTATTAAATGTTTTGTTTTTAGTAGTTTTTCATTGGAATGCAATGACAATGTTAGTTGCGTATATTATCGGACCACTCATTGGAGGCACAGAAGCATTTATATATAGTAGACTATGGCGTTACATTAGTATAAAATCTATAGATTTTACAAAAATAAAATTATATTTACAATATGCGGTACCATTGGTACCGAATGAATTGTCATGGTGGGTTGTTCATGCGTCTGATCGTACAATTATCTCAGCAATCCTTGGCGTTGCAGCAAATGGTTTAATTGCGGTGGCAAGTAAATTTTCTAGTATTTATACAACTGTATTTAGTGTATTCAATACAGCGTGGACAGAGCAATGCGTTCTGCATTTTGAAGAAGAGGGTGGAAAAGAATATCTATCGAGAACTATGGTAACGGTTACGCGGCTATTTACAAGTATGACAATTGGTTTAATTGCTGTAATGCCATTTGTATTTCCGATTATGATAAATAGTAAATATCAAGAGGCATATGGTTTAGTTCCAATTTATTTAATTGCCGTATATTTTAATGTCATAATTGGTTTGATTAGTCCAATTTACCTGATACATAATGAAACTGGTAAGGTTGCAAAATCTACGTTTGGAGCAGCGGTTATTAATATTGTTGTTGACATATTGCTTGTACATTTTATTGGAGCATATGCGGCACCTGTATCTTCTGCAGTTGCGTATATGGTAATTTCATTTTGGCGATTGTGGGACATTGGAAAGCGCTATATGAAGATTCCATTTACAAAAGTGTTTGTTTTGAACACTTTTGTAGCATTAATCATTGTGTTAGTGGGATATTGTACAAGAAAATTCATGATACAAAGTATTTGTTTATTAATTGCGGTTGTTTATTCTGTAATTACTAATCGAGAGATTTTAAATATAATTTTACAGAAAATAATGAATAAAAATGATGTTTAAAAAGACAATTGAATATTCTTGTGCGGTAACACCGCAAGTCCGGCAGACGGGAAACCGTCTGTCCGGGCTAGCGGGAACCGCTTATGCGAGTTTACTCACGTAATGTTTTGTCCAAGCCATAAACCTCTCGCATCGAGATATCATGTTCGGCATCAATGCTTGTAATGTTGATACGATAACTGTCATGAGCAATGCGGTCAATGATTGCATCTGCCAGAGGACTATCATCACCACCCAGTTGGTCGTACCATTCCTCGAACTCATACTGGGAGCAAAAAATCGTTGAAGATTTCTTGCGTCTCCGATGGAGTAGTTCGAAGATATCTCTTTGTTCAGATTCCGTTGGTTTCAATAGAAGCCATTCGTCCAAAATCAGGACAACGGGATTGGCATACTTAGCCATCACCTTTTTGTAGTTGCCATCTGTCCGTGCCACCTCCAGATCAATAAGCAGATCAGGCAGACGGATATATTTGGTATTGTAATACTGCTTACAGGCTTCCATGCCAAAGGCACAGG
>OLRG01003132.1_pt1 | contig 10819 bp, 13 predicted proteins | sample 1672331 | NCBI WGS metagenome assembly OLRG01 (sample SAMEA3136672, study PRJEB25190) | human gut metagenome
AAGGGCAGATTTTCCAAAGTGGTATTGCCTTTTGGTGGCGGGTGTGATAAGATGAGAAAGCCAAACAAAGCTGAATAAAGAAAGAGGAAAATACCAAGGGGATAGTCTACCCTTTTGTATTTGCCATCCGTTTTGCGTTTGTAAAAAACGCGACTCCACTCGGATGGTAATTGGGTTTTCCTTTTTCTATTTGGGCTTTGTTTGGCGACAATCGGAGTTGCGTTTTCAGTGCGTCAACTTCGGTTGGCGCACTTTTTTTATTTAGGAGGATGTTAAATGAAAAAACCAATTTCCATCGTGTTAGTTGCTGCCTTACTGAGCAGTCTTTGTGCTTGTGGAGGCAGTGCATCGTCAACGGAAAGCAAAACGGAGCAATCTGCAACAGAAAGCGTCCAGCAGGAGGTCTTAATTGCATCGACGGATGAAGAAACACCCCCAGAAGCTGCCGCCTCCTCTGTCGAAGAAGCAAATGAGACAGACAATGATCTAATTGAATTTGATAACGTTGTATTGGCAGATACCGATATACTTACCATGGAGCTAGTTAACTTTTACGCGAAAGACGTTAACTGGGTTGACGGAACTCAGAACGAAAAGTACTTCACCGTTAAGGTTACGAACAAAAGCGATGACGAGTTTATCCTGGATCCAGATCAGCTTTACCTGAACGATGAACAAACCTTTGTTACCACGGAAAGTGGCTCTATTGATGTTGCTCCCGGAAAATCTGGAACGTTTAGTTATCTGGTTGCGTATAACACTATGCCAGAGCATACCGCGCTGGGTTCTTTGGATGAATTGTATGGCCTTGAAGGAACCTTTGACGGCATGGACAGCACCACCAAAGCCAAACTTTCTATTAGTTTTTCAATCAATGACGCACTTGGCGGCACTGACACAGGAGATTCTGCAGCTCAGAGTGCGGAATCGAAAGAAGAATACAGTTCTGTCATTCAGCTCTTGTCTGATAACATTTGGTGCTTTAATGGCGGCAATGACACCACGCTAAACGGTATCAGCTTTACACAAGATGCTGCAACCATTTCTCAGGTTGTGTTTGATGGAAACGGTATACACGACAATGGCAGCACTGATTACGATTATGCTATTGATGACAGCAATATTACCGTTACTCTTTCAGACGGCGGTTCTCTGGAAATTCCCTATACCTGCGATGGGACTTCTGTAAAGCTGGGAGAAAACGAGTATTATACTCTGGCTGAAGTTGATGCAGCGATTCAAGGATGCTGGACTGCCACTAGTTCCTTGCAGGGAAATGAAACACAGAAGTATATTCTCTTCGATGGAAATAATGTAACCTCCGAAAAGGCATCTGAAAGTGCATTCGGCGCTGCTGGTGAATATTTCTATTATGGGCCATATACAGGCACATACACACTTGTATTTGGCGGGTTGGATACAGATATGTCCCACGGAAGCGAATGGTATTTCAATATCATTGATGGTGCTGTTGTGCTCTTGAATTATGGAAATGTATGCACCCGCGCCGATGGTTTACCCGGTGAAAACGGCTATTCCTTCTAATTACAACTGATTCAAGCAGCCGGACGCAATCTCATATGCTTCCGGCTGCCTGTTTTTAAGAAAGAGGTGTATTATCATCAAGCGCAAACTTTTCAGTGGTATCATTATCTGCATGGCATTCTTAACAGGGTGCGGCAATCATAGCACTGGCAGCTATGAATCTTCCGCTGGTGTTTCTTCAACTGTAGTATCATCTGTATCAGAATACAGCGCTGCAAATTCAGAGAATGACGTCGATTATGAACCTGCCAATAGCTCACAGCCTTCTGTCATAGAACCCCCAGACGCCGAGGGCTATGATATTCTTGGTGGGACTTGGCAAGTAAACGGAACTGTTGTCAAGAACCAATTTGTCTATCTGGCTGATAATCCCGCACTGGCTGATTTATACGATTCTGTATATTTGACCTTTTCCAGTGATGGTTCGTTCAACTTCGATAACCTATATATCCATGAAGGAACCTACTCTCTATACAAAACTGCAAACGGAGAATTGTCTTTCTTGCTGAAATGCACTTCTGTTTATCGGCTTGCTTACGAAGATGGTGAGGTGGTAAAAAAGGATAGCACTGATGATAGCTATCCATCTTATCTTGTAACGATTGACTCTGGCAATCCAAATGAGCTAACATTCAGTGATTTTGATCCCTTTTTAGGAAAGGCGAAATCCGATGGTTCTACTTACTCAATGGAGAGGTATGAAAATACGTCCAATGGTGGTTTTTCAAACACCATTCCTTCCTCCAAACAGGATGAGACCGTTAGAACGCCATCAAATACACCAGCTAGTGCAGTTCCCACTCCTTCCACGCCAGCATCCCTTACAGTAACAACAGGCGAAAAGAACGCGCTTTCCAAAGCAAAGGACTATCTGGACTTTACCTCATTCTCCTACAGCGGTCTGATTGAGCAGCTGGAGTTTGAAGGATTTACGCACAGTGAGGCTGTCTATGGTGCGGACAACTGCGGCGCTGACTGGTATGAACAGGCTGCATTAAAGGCCGCGGACTACTTGGATTTCACATCCTTCTCTCGCTCTGGTTTGATTGAGCAGTTGGAATTTGAAGGATTCACTCACGAACAGGCAGTTTACGGCGCAGAACAGAACGGATATTAAGCAGAAAGAGGGAGCCGCCCCGGCTCCCTCTATTCCCCCTCCAGTAGTCCAATATACTTATAAACCGTTGTTCTGCTGACTTGACACACCCTAGCCAGTTCACTGACATTCAGCGCGCCATTACGGTAGGCTGGATAGTGGCGGAGGAACACGGCTGGCAGTTGCTCCGTGGTGGTCTTGGGCCGTCCAATCTTTGCACCCTTGGCCTTGGCGTTTTCCATGCCGGAGCGCACCCGTTCCCGGATGATGCGCAGCTCCAGCTCTGCAAACACCCCGGACATTTGAATAAATGCGTTGGTCATTGGGTCAAGGCTGCCGCTTGTGCAGTCCACGTTGATGCTCCCCACCACACTAAGGCACAGGCGCTTTTCCTTCACTGTCTCGATGATATCACAGAGCTGCTTTGTGCTTCTGGCAAGGCGCGAGACCTCCAGCGTGATAATGGTATCCCCGGCCTGCGCCTGTTCCAGAAGGGAAGAAAGCTGGTGCTTCACGGCGGCGTCCCCGTGCTCATATTCAAGGAAAATCTGCTGGGCTCCAGCGGCTTTCAGCTCCCGCACCTGACGCTGAATGTCCTGCTTGGCTTCGCTGGTGGAGCATCTGGCATAACCGTATTTCATAAGAATCCCCCTTCGGGCTCCACAAGCGCGTGGAGCCCATTTTCTATCAGCAGGAAATGGAGAAGCGGCGGCTGGCGCTCTGCTTGGTAAAGGCTTTGTAGAGGTCTCCAAACTGCTTCTTGAATGCAGTGGTGTCGAAGCGATTGCTGAGAACGGAAGTCCAGCGGACAATGTAGTTTCCGGCAATCAGTTCTTCGGTTTCGCGCTCTGCCATTTCTGCCTTGATGCTGTCGCGCAGCGCGTCCGCCTCTGCTTTGGCCTCTGCCATAAGGCTTTCCCACTCGTTCAGGGCTTCGATCTTGGCAATCAGTTCATTCTTACTCATAAGTCATACTCTCCTTTTGGAAGGGAGCCGGGGGCGTTAAGTTTATCCGTCCATTCATCTTGATTCGACATCTTCTTATCCTGTCCGGCTTTTCTCTGGCACTCTCAATAACCTTGCCCTTCCTGATTTCTGAACTTATTATAGCACTAATTATTAGTGTAGTCTATTGACAATTAGCACTAAATTATAGTGCTAATATTGTGCAGTTTTAGCACTTGATATTAGTGCTATTCCCTGATACAATAGGTATGGTGGAAAGGAGGCGTTAAAATGGCCTTGCGGTATAAAATTGATGTAATGGCCGTGCTGAAAGAGCGTGGCTATAGTTCCACGAAAATCAGAGAAGAAAAGCTGATTGGGCAGTCCTACTTACAGCAGATTCGACATGGTGAACTGGTGTCTTGGAAAACCATTGATACCTTGTGCGCCCTTCTGGATTGCCAGCCGGGTGATATTGTCGAGTATTATGCAGAGAATCCGGGCGTTCAATAAAACATTTGTTTTCCTGAACAGATTTTCCCGGCTCCAAAAGCCAGCGATCCGCACGCAAAACCGTGGATTTCTGTTCAGAAAATAACGCAAGCCCTTTCCTGAACACCGGGGGTAGCTTATGGGAAAAATTCTACCTTCGATCTTCCACCGTTTTGGGGCACGGCCGCGCCCGTACCAAGAGCAGGATGAAATGGGGAAACGGCGTTGGTGGCTGTCTCCGGCGGGGTAAAATAAAAATAAGGCAGCAGCGCTTCATGGTGATACAAAGCGGCTGCTGCTTTTCGATTATTTGAAGTCCTTAAAAATATCGTCTAGGGCTTCCTAGAGTGTGGCCCGCAAAGAGCTTTGAACGATGCGCTCCAGCTCCTTTAGAACAATGCTCTACTGGCGCTTTTTCTTTTCGCGCTCTTTTTCTCTATTCCTGTCCATGTTCATTTCTCCTTTTTGATTACGATGGTAATGGTATCGTCCTGTTCCTATTGGCGCTCTTTTATAAGGCGCATGGCTCGCTTATGGGCGGCACACATCACCTCTGCGGGGGTGTAGCCATCCAGATACATATAGGGATAATATTCAGGAACGCGATTGCTCATATAGTCCTTGGGTGTCAATTTATCTCACCTCCCACAATCCTTCCCAGTGTCATCTACCGAAACTCTGGGTTTTCCTTTGTGTGGTGCCAATCGCTTTCCAAGGGAATAAAGCGATTGAGCGGAGGGAGATATGTTCGGATATACGTTCCTTCCATTGCGCCCAGTTCTTCTTTCAGCTCCGGCGCGCTGGTTGATTTGGCATAGTAGAGCACCTTGAAGGTGACGCTAAAGTGATAATACTTTGCCTCTGCCATGATCTCATATTTGCGCTCAGACTGGGTTTTAATGCCGACGATATGTTCAGAAAGCCGCCGCAGCATATTTTCACTTTTCCCAATATAGACTAGGATGTTGTCTATGCTGATGCCGTAAATACCGGGGCGGTCAAATTTTTTGTAGTTGTCATTCTGCCTGAGTTTGTTCTAAATATTCTCGGCATAGGACTTTTTCTATCTTGCCATTGAGTGGCCTCCTTTATTAAAGAATCTTAATATATTATACCATAAAATTTTGAAAATTTCAAATTACTGGGTGTTAAGGCTGGGTGATACGACTTTCTCGCTTTTATCTGTGGACGCGATTTCGCGCACACAGCCGAAGGAGAAAACTTGTTTTCTCCGAGGACATCTATTGTATCTAAAAAGTGCTTCCTGAAAATTATCAGAAAGCACTTAAAATTCTGCTATTCTCTTGGTCGTTTCAGTCAGACATTTAACATAATATAAGAATATTCTGTTATATGTCCGACTTAAAAATTCGCGCATTCTAGGTTGGGAGCGTATCTGTAATTGCTACAATCAATTCATTGATGTTCTCCATTTCGATTGCGTTCATACGATAGATTGGCTTCTTGTAGGGATGACCGCCAAGCATGGAATACATTCTGGAATAGGCGCTTTGACATCCTTCTTTGTCTCGGTACTCAAAGTAAATGCGCCATGCCTTATTGTATTCCTCTTTGGTGATCTCTGTGTAAATGTGCTCGTTATTTTCGTCTCGGCTGATTGCGTAATAAATACAATCCGCGTTGTCAAACTCAATGTAATTTAGGGTTTGAAGATGCGAAATCCATCTGGATATGGATTGTCTGGAGTTATGAACGCCTTCGCGCTCCATAACCTTTGCCATCTCAATCAAGGGGAGCTTTTGGAACCCCTCAACACAGAAAAAATAGTAATACAGGTTTCGGATTTTGGGAAGGTCTGCCTGTGCGGGGATGTGGAGCTTCAGAACGCAATAGACCTTGAAGGGATTCTGGATAGCCGAAATATGATACATCCGCGCATTCCCCCGGCCTGTGCTGGTGAAGGTAATTTCAAGGCGCGTCAGTTTGCGGTCAGTGGTTTGCTTCCCCTTTGTGCCAAGCAGCTCCTCTAACTCCTGGATAGAGTAGGTTCCAATCTGAATCATTTTAAGACCTCCTGTTTTTAAGTCAGATAATTAACAGAATATTCTTTCTATATATATTTTGTGGTAGATGTCTGACTTAAATTAACTGACTTTCTTGATTTCTTCATTGACCGTACTTAGCAAACTAGCGCCGGATACCAGTGCGGGCTTATTGGTCAGATAGAACAGCGGATTCTTACGGAACTTCGGGAACTGTGTTGTAAACCACTTTCGCACAAGCACATAACCGTTGTGCTGAATCTTGGTGGCGGTGTTCTTGATGAAGTCGTATTCCTTCTGATATGCTTCGCTGCTGGGGAGCGCAGAGATAAAGCGCTCCATATTCTCATAGGTTAGGTTCTTGAACTGATTGCAGCGGAAGGATTCGCCGCTTTTGGTGTGATATGCTTTGGGGGTCGCGTGGGTACGCCGGACGATTTTTAGCGTAGGGAAATCCTCTTTTAACTGTTGAAACAGGCCATATTCCTCACTTTTTCGGTTAAGAAGCGCCGATTCGAAGTCGCTGCTAATCGTCAAGGTGGTATTCACTACATCAAACTTATAATACTTCATGTTCAAAACCTCTTATTAAGCGACGTTGTCATGAACAATACTCATCTGGTTCTCACTATTGGTTTCTGCGTTGTTGGATTCCCTTGCGGCGGATTCAGCGCACTTCTTTGCGGCGGATTCAGCGCGCTCATGTGCGGCGGATTCAGCGCGCTCATGTGCGGCGGCAACAATATCATCATGTGCCTTTTTCATGTCAAAAGGATTCTCCTCGGTGCTGAATTTATCAAAGAACCACTTTTTCATAGTGGGGTACACTGCGCGCTTTGCGCCCTTCGCCCACTTCTCAACTTCTTCATATTCCTTCTTCAGCACCTCAGAATTCTCCTGGATGGACAGATATTCCAGCATGAAATCCTTATTCAGCCCAGCATAAGCGCGCTTGACCTTCTGCGGCTTCTTGGGCGGAAGGACGGTAAGCTCAAAGTCAGGGTGACGGGCAATCTTCTCAACAAGTTCGTCATAAATGGGGCCGCTGCCAGTGCCTGCTTTAGCGAAGCTTGCCTTGGAACCGATAATCTGGCGGTTAATAAAATCAACAGTAAAACGGTTAGCATTCATGTTCTTCATAATAATTCCTTTCATCTGGCGGATAGGTCGCCACCCATATTTTTGTTTTTCGAGGTTTTGTGTTCCTCAATCTTTATGGCTTAATTATAGCAGCGACTCTGTGCATTATGATTAGACAGGGTGAGATGTTTTTTGATCTATTTTTATCTTTTGGAACTGTGAAAAGATGAAAGAAGATGATACGAAGATGTGCGAAGATGATACGAAGATAATAAAAGTTCTTCAAAGATGTTGCTAAACGCTCTGAAATGCTGTATGATAGCTACTGAAAAGGGATGTGCTCTTGAAAGCGCAAAAAGAAGCGCTCTGTTTTAGCAGCGCGCAAAAACTAAGTATTTTCAATGTGTTCAAATTGGAAGTTGCCCTCTAAGCCATAGCTTGCTATGGCTGCACTTGGTAAGGATGAGGTCGCCAGTTCGAATCTGGCTAGCAGCTCCATTTTTCCTCTGTGTTATTTCAACGCAGAGGTTTTTGTTTTCTGACGCATAACTGGCGACCTCATCCCATGCCCGAAGGGCAGATTCAATCCGAGGTGCTAAGGGTTCCCACGGGGCCCGCCCCGTGGGACACGGACGCCAGTTCGAATCTGGCTAGCAGCTCCAGAAAAGTTCCGAAATCTCTATGGTTTCGGAACTTTTTCTTGTTTTCCGGGCTGTATTTGTTGATTCAATTTTCTATGGACTACGTTTTACGAACAATTTGCGAACATTTTTCTGTGGTACAGGTGTTGCACTACCCTGCCACGGCCAGCAAAAGATCCAGCAGCTCTGGCTTTTCTCCGACGATTGCGGCCAGTTTTTTCAGCTTTTCACTGTCCGTTGCCGTTCCAATATCCGTCTGGAAGAAATGCGTCTCCATCTCTTCCGCCAGCTGCTGACGATTGCTGACAAAGGTGTGGCCATACACGCCCGTGACCATATCCGCAGTGGCATGGCCGGTATCCCCCTGAACAGCCTTAATATCGCCGCAGAGAGCCAGCTTCATGGAAGTGCTGAAATGCCGCAGCGAGTGGAACACCACCTGAGGAAGACCCTGTCGGGTGATGTGCTCCCGAAACTGTTTTTCCACCAACCTGCGTTCCATCGGGCGGCCATTGGACTGTGCAATCACCATATCGTAATCCTCATAGAGCCCATGGAGCGCCTCCTTCTGCCGCTCCTGCTCTGCTTTCAGCGCCAGCAAAGCATCCGCCACTGTCTTGGAAATATAGACGGTCCGAACACTGCTTGAGGTTTTCGGGGCTTTCAGCACCAGAACCGTGCTGCATTCCGCCTTCCGTTCTGGAAAACGGAAGTAGACCTTTGAACGCCCTACCGAATCCAGCACCTCCAGGGCTTCCTTTTCACACCGCTTCTGCTCCTGTCGCACAGATACGGTGCTGGTACCGTTTTCGATGGTCTCCGGAGATACATTCACCTGATCCCATTGCAGTCCCAGAATCTCACCGATCCGCAGAGAACCGCCGATAGCCAGCAGCATGCAAACCTTCAACGTCCTGATTCGGCAGCTATCCAAGGCCAGCCATGCTTCCTGAGGCTCCCAAACCTTCACGACCTTCTTCTCAGCCGGTACAGGATACGGTGCCATGGCCCGTCCCCTATGCCACGCTGGATGACAATAATACCTATACAAAATCCAAATAAACATATAGGAAGGATCCGCATTGGAAACGGTGCGGATCCTTTTGCAGTGGCAGCTATGGGAAGCTGCAGCCTGCACTTGTACGGCTGCAGTTTTTTGTGCTATACTAAAATGGAAAAAGACAGAAGGGGTGCGGCCCATGGAACTCAAGCAACTGCAATATTTTCGGAAAGCGGCAAAGACTAAGAGTATCTCAGCGGCGGCGGAAGCACTGTATATTACGCAGCCTGCGCTGAGCCGCTGTATTAAGCGTTTGGAAGAAGAGGTGGGCGTTTCTTTGCTGCAACGGACATCCAGTGGGGTGGAGTTGACCGCTGCTGGGGCTGCACTGATGGCAGAATTGGATCAGGTGTTTGAGCACTTGGAGCATGGGCTGTCCAGTGCTCGGCTGATTGGAAATCAGCAGCTTCCGACTCTGAATGTGGTCTACTGTTTTGAGGAATTTGACACCGGAATCATTTATCAGCTGCACAGCGCCTTCCCGGATGTCAGGACCAGCGTTGACATTCTGCCGCCGGATCAGGCATATCGGGAACTGCTGGCAGGGAAGGTGGACTTTGCGGTACTGTCCCAGGTGCCGGAGCACCCCGGAATTTGCTTCCGGCGGCTGGGCGCGGAAGAAATGATGCTGTCGTTTCCGGAGGGACACCCGCTGTCCGGTCGAGCCTTTGTATTGCTGGAAGAGCTGGATGGACTGGATGTAGTATGCAATGAAGTGGGCTTTGACTGGAACAGCATTCAGCGCATCTGTGAAGAGCATGGCATCTCCATGAATCTGAAATTTTCCAGTAATAGTCACCAAACGGTAGGCCGGCTCCACAACATGATGCAGTCGGCACTGTTTGTACCCATTGGCTCTGTGGCAGAGTTTCGGGATTCCGGACGGAATCGGGAATTGCCAGCTAGAGTTGTACCGCAGGTATTTCGGCGTAACATTGTGGTGGCATGGCCAGAGCAGAAACGGCTGACCACTGCGGAGAAATACTTTATGGAGCTGCTTCAGCGATCCAATCGGCAGATCCAGCAGAAAACGCAGGAGTTCTGTATGGAGGTATTTGGAAGGGGTAGCTGAGCCAATTAACCCATGGTAGGATAAAATGTGCGCTAGGGAACTGTGTGAAAAAAGGAGCGATATTACATGAGTGTAATGTCGCTCCTTTTTTCAGCATTTCCACTGGGCTGAGATGTCTGTTATACTCGTCTTATCCAAAGCGACACCGTAGAAAGGATGAGTGATATGAGTTTAGAAGGCAAGTACATGATTGCATTTACCAAGGGGATGGATGTAGAGGAATACGAAGGCCCCGGCTCCGTTGTGGAGCATGAGATGGAGCTGCACATATCGGCTCCCGGAGTAATTGAGGGAACTTTGGACTATGTTGGCATCGGCGCGGAGTTTTACAGCAATTGCGGCGGCGCGTACACCTTGGATGGGTATGTAGTTCGAAAAGAACATCTGTCGGACCATTCCCAAGTGCCGGAGCCTTGGCGCAATGAAAATCGGGATGAAATGCTCCGCATGACGCTGCGTGTTGAGGGAAAGCCGGACTACACCCTCGTCCTCCCCGCTGATGAGGAATATCTGGACGCGGTGAAGGCTTACCTCGATATTGATGCTTTCGCGGATGCCATGCTCTGTGATATTCACTTCAAGGTACCGTACATTGGGGAACTGATCCGTGATACGGATTGCCCCGCCGTGGAGGACTACAACGATTTTGCCGAAGCCTTGGAGGACATCTGGCAGAAGGACGGGATGCTCCTGACCTACGCCGCCGTGCTGGAGGCCGAGAAGCCGGACACCCTGCGCGGAGCCTGTGAGCTCCTGCGAAATCTGAACAACTACCAGCGCATCACGGAGGATGCCTACGGTTACGGTCAGCAGCGATTGCAGGAAACGCTGGGGCTGGATGATGAAGCCATCTATGAGCTGGACGGCTACATGAATTTTGAGAAA
>OLRG01003134.1_pt1 | contig 10817 bp, 9 predicted proteins | sample 1672331 | NCBI WGS metagenome assembly OLRG01 (sample SAMEA3136672, study PRJEB25190) | human gut metagenome
GAATGCAGTTTCTGGATTTCTTTGATTTTCTGACCAACTCCGTTATGATGCCCATTGCGGCCATTGCCACTTGTCTGTTGGTGTCCCGTGTCATCGGCATCAAGGGAATCGAGCAGGAGGTACTGGAGGAGGGGGGCACCTTCCGACGGAAGAAGGTTTTCAATGTGATGATCCGGTACATTTGTCCCATTTTTGCGATCATTATTCTAATCAGCTCTGTGGCCAATGCCTTCGGCTGGATCGCAATGTAAGCGATAGCGGCATCCATGCTTGTGGGTGCCGCTTCGATGTTTTTTATGTGGAGTTTTTTCGGCATATTCCATGGTGTGCATAATTTTCATAAAAGCCTTTTTGGGGCTTTCATTGCGCAGAGAACTGTGCTATAATACCTCAGGTTTTACATAAAAATTACGGGAAATGGTGAACAGAATGAATGAACAGATCAATGAAGCCACAGAGGTGTCCGAGTCCTCTGCGGCAACTGCGGCGGCTGCTTCGGAAAAGCCCAAGGAACCGCCCAAAAAGAAAAACGGGAAGTTCGGAAGCAGAGCTGCTGCAGCGCTGATCGTGACACTGGCACTGAGCTTTCTGGTGGCGCTCTACGCCCCGTTAGAGCTCTATTTTACCAATGTCAGTGAGTTCCCGTTTGACTTTTACACACTTTGTCCGGTACTGCTGAAGCTGTTTGTGCTGATATTTGCCGCCGGACTGGTTGGATTTGGAATTTGCTATGTGCTGTATGATAAGCTCTTTGATGTGGCACTGGTGGGGGCAGGCGTTGTCTATGTAATTGCCTATGTCCATGGTATGTTCCTGGCTGGAAATCTGCCGCCTCTGGACGGTACTGCCTATTCCTGGGGAGATTACGGCAAGGAGAGCATGATATCGCTGGTGATTTGCGCAGTTGTTTTTGTACTGGCGGTATTGCTGACCCGCTTCCTCCATATGGCGAAAATGCGGAAAATCATTTCCGGCGTGACTGCGTTCTTAACGGCTATCCTGCTGGTGACGCTGGTAACGGTTGGGGTTCAGTATGACGGCCTCCAGAAGAAGCCGCAGGAGGTTATTACCACAAACAACGAATTACAGATGTCAGAAGAGCAGAATATGGTGATTTTTCTGCTGGACGCTGTGGATTCGTGGACCTTCAGCGCACTGATGAATGATTCTGATCCGCAGTTTGCGGATGTACTGGAGGACTTTACATATTACCCCAACACAGTGGGGTCGTATGCCTTTACACAATTCTCAATTCCGTATATTTTAACCGGGGAGAAATTCCTGAATCAGACTGATTTTTGGAGTTATTCTCACGAAGCAATGAAAAAATCCCCGCTGCTCAATGAGCTGAAGGAGAAAAACTATAGGGTAAGCATGTACGAGCCGGATCTTATTTGCGATACAGATCAGATGGATGACTTTGACAACGTGGAGAAGGCGGGCTTGCGATTCAAAAGCTTCTCGGGTATCGTCAAGGAAGAGATCAAGCTGGTTTGGTTCAAGTATGCGCCCTACCCGGTCAAGCGCTTTGCAAAGGTGGATATGAGTGCTTTTTCGGGTCTGGTTGAACCAAGAAGTGATTCCAAGCTCTATTCTTATTACAACTTTGATGCCTATCCGGATCTCAAGGAGAATGAAGTAACGACGATTTCGGATAAGTGCTTTAAGTTCTTCCATCTGGAGGGGGCACATGTACCGTTCCGTTATGATAAGAACATGAACGTCATCGATTCTGCCAACGGCTCCTACGATCAAAGTGTGGAGGCTTCCGTAACAATACTCAAGACTTATCTGGATAAGCTCAAAAAGGCGGGCGTCTATGATAATACCGCAATTGTAGTTATGGCGGATCATGGTTATGGTGAGCACTGGACGGATGGGCTCAAGGGCCGTTCCAATCCGCTTCTGGCGGTGAAAGGAATTGGAGAGAGCCACGATATGCAGATCTCTCAGGCGCCGATCAGCTATGAGGATCTTCAGGATGCATTCCATAAGCTGCTCAATGGATCCGATTCCACAGAGGTCTTTACTGCGCAGGAGGGGGATACTCGGGTTCGTACCTACATGTATTACCACTATCTGAAGGAAGACCATATGGAGGAGTATGAGCAGACAGGAGATGCATGGGACGAAAACGCATTGGTTCCCACAGGCCGTGTGTTTGAGGCAGGGCAGGGCCTTGTAACGGATGATGCGAATGCCAGCCCGTCTCCCAGCCCGTCTCCCAGCCCCTCAGCAAAGCACTGAGTGTTGACTTTTGATTTCTGAATGATTTCATGATTTCGATATGCCGCAGGCAGAGCGTGTCTCTGCCTGCGGCGGCTTTATCCGTGGGTTTTTCTTGACAGAAAACCTGTAATTTGCTATTCTTTCTGGGCGAGGTGAGAGAATGTCCCGGGTTATGCGTTTTTTCTGCTGGCTGATGGCACTGGCAGTGCTGCTTTCAGGAATGTGCTTTGAGAAGATCAAGGCAGATTCCATTTTGCGCTGCCCGGAATTCTCTGCTGCTCGGGAAGTATTGGAATATACCACAGAGTCAGAGCCAGCAGCGTCTGCGGAAATGGAATTTCTTCCGCAGATGACCTGCAATACACATTCTGACGGAAATGTACAGGAAGAGGCACCTGCGCCCCAGCAGAGCCCTGCCCATTGCGGCAACGTACATCCGGCGATGCTCTTACATACCGCTCAATGGTTTGGGCCAACACTGAAAAATCGTTATGAGGAAATCCTGCGTGGTGTCTGCTGGAGCTTTATTGTCGGCTATATCCAGTGTCAGGGCGGGACGATGCCGGATTTGATTGATATTTGAAACGATACAGCATGCCAGTGGGGATGCTGCGCTTTTCTGCGGCCAAGTTTGGCCGGATATATCAATTGAATTGGAGGCATTTTTGTGATCGTCGCACAAATTCTTGCCGTTTTGATCTTCCTTGTGATGTTCGGACTGATTGTATCTGAGAAGATAGAGCGGCATTATATATCCATGGGCTGCGGCCTTTTGATGCTGGTCGTGGTATTCGGCCTTTGCATGCACGATGGGCGGGCAATTTGGGAGACTTTGAGCCTTGAGAGTTTTGTAACGCCCTCCTTCTGGTATTTGGCGGGAGCCAGTGAGAGCTCATCCACCGGCATTAACTGGGCCACGATCCTGTTTGTTGCGGGTATGATGGTGATGGTAGAGGGCATGGGACGAGCGGGTTTCTTCCGTTGGCTTTGCCTGTTTATTGCAAAGAAGGTACACTATAAGTCCGTTCCGATCCTCATTACATTTATGGTGATGAGCTTTGTGCTTGCCATGTTCATCGACAGTATTACGGTGATTATGTTTCTGGCGGCGGTTACGGCAGAACTGGCACGGCTGCTGAAATTTGATCCCATTCCCCTGATCCTTGCAGAGATCTTCTGCGCCAATCTGGGCGGCAGCGCTACCATGTGCGGCGATCCCCCAAACATCATCATCGGAACCTCACTGGGTTATACCTTTGCGGATTTTGTAAGCAATACCGGATTCATTGCTGTGATTTCTCTGATCTTTGTGGTACTGTATTTTTATTTCTGCTTCCGCAAGGAGCTTTCGGCCACCCAGCAGGAGGATGGAGCGCTGGTCTGCCCGGAGCCCCGGGAGGCCATTCACAGCAAGAAGGATTTTGCCGTGAGCTGTGTGATCTTTGCCGTGGCGGTGCTGCTGTTGGTGACTCATGCACAGACGGGGCTTACGGTAGCCACCATTGGTGTGGGCATCGGCCTTGCAACGCTTTTGACCTCTTGGCGTGAGGCACCCCAGATGCTGCGGCAGCTGGATTATCAGACCCTGCTGTTCTTTATCGGCCTGTTTGTGGTGGTGGGCGGCCTGGAACAGACGGGGATCCTCAGCCTGATTGCCGGATTTATTGCCAAGGTCAGCGGAGACAATCTGATGGTTATGGTGGCCATTGTCCTTTGGATCTCTGCTATTGCCAGCGCCTTTGTGGATAACATTCCGTTTGCTGCCACGATGATCCCGGTGATCCAGTCTCTGGCGGAGAGTCAGGGTGTAAGCCTCTCAATTTTGGCATGGGCGCTGGCCCTGGGCACAGATATCGGCGGCAGTGCCACACCCATCGGTGCCTCTGCCAACGTTGTAGGTCTTTCCATTGCCGCAAAGAACGGTCATATGGTGGGCTGGGGCAGATATTGCAAATACGCCGTTCCGGCCACTGTGCTGGTGATTGTGATCTCCATGGCGGCGATCTTCCTGCGCTATTGTCTTTAATCGGGAAAGCTGGTAAAATGAAATGGCAGTAAGACAACGAGAGGGAGAGATTTTGATGAAACAGCTGATTATATCTGTTGGACGGGAATACGGCAGCGGCGGTCATGTGATCGCAGAAAAGCTGGCGGAACGGTTTGGGCTTGCGCTCTATGACAGCAATCTTCTGACCTGCGTTGCCCGGGAAAAGGATGTTGCACCGGAAGAGCTGAGCCGTTATGACGAGATCGGTAAGAACAAGCTGCTCTACCGGACCGTCAAGGGGTTCAGTAATTCACCGGAGGAGAATCTGGCAAACCTCCAGTTTGACTATCTCCGGAGGCTTGCGGATCAGGGGAAGTCCTTTGTGATCGTGGGCCGTTGTGCGGAGACCGCACTGAGCCATGTGGATGGACTGGTTTCTATCTTCATTCTGGGGGATGAGGAGGCGAAGATCCAGCGGATCCGCAGCCTTCATCCGGAGCTCAGTCGTGACGAGACACGCAGGTTAATGGCCAAAGAGGATTGGAAGCGAAAGTCCTACCACAACTACTACTGCAAGGGGAAGTGGGGCGATGCCCGCACCTATGACCTGACCATCAATTCCAGCCGTTTGGGGCTGGATGGAACTGCTGACACACTGGAAAAGTATATCCGGGCAAGAGTGGAAGCAAAGAATTTATCGTCATGAAACATTCGCTGTCGCCTTTGGTGACAGATCACAAAAGGACGTATTGCGTTTTTGCAATACGTCCTTTATGTTCAATCATTTGTAATGTCTAACAAGGCTTAGAAAATATCCATAGCAGCGCACTGGGACTTACAGGATATCCATAGCAGCGCAGAAGCCCTCATAGGTGGCCTGCTTTACCGTGCGAGCCCGCTTGGCATCGCCGGTGACCACAAACCATGGGGTAACGCCCTCCAGGCTCTTTACGATGTCATCGTTGGAACGGTTGCCGCAGCAGTAGTACACGTAATCAGCCTCGGCAAACTGCTCTTTTCCATCCTTGTCAAGGAACTTCACACCCTTGTCGGTGATCTCCTTGGTGGTGACGGAGCAATCGAGGATCATGCCGGCCTTATCCATACGGGGCAGCAGGGCGGCACGCTGGGAGGGGTAGGAGTCCTTGCACATGGCATCGCGCATCTCGAGAATCTGCACCTTTGCGCCGCACTCGCTGGCGAAGAAGTAGCCGGACTCACAGCCGATGGCGCCGCCGCCGATGATCACGACCTTCTTGCCCCTGAGCTTCTCAATGTCCTTGTAAGCTTCTACGGCATGCTGGGCGTGCTCAACACCGGGAATGGGGGGCACGAAGGGATGAGAACCAACGGCGCAGATCACAGCGTCTGCATGGAAGCTTTCCAGCATCTCGTGGGTAGCTTCAGTGTTCAGCATCACCTTGACGCCTGCGTGCTTGCAACGGGCGATGAGGCTGTCACGGAACCGAAGCAGGGATTCCTTATCGGTGTCCACTTCGGTGAACCACAGAAGTCCGCCCAGCTTGCTGTCCTTTTCCACCAGCGTGACATCGTGGCCGCGCTCTGCGGCGGTAACCGCTGCATACATGCCGGATACACCACCGCCGATCACCAGAACCCTGCGGCTGCCGGTGGGCTTGGGGGCATTTCTCCAGCGGAGCTCTCTCTGACCCCAGGGATTGACGGCGCAGTGCCAAAGCTCGGGGATGGGACGTACATCGGGGTCGGAAGCAAGGGGGTTGAAGCAGGAGCAGCGCAGGCAGGGAGCAATGGTATCCTCCAGACCCATGAGGGTCTTATTTACGAAGGCGGGATCAGCAAACTGCTGGCGACCCAGTGCCACGAAATCACACTTGCCAGAAGCCAGCGCCTCTTCAATCTGATCGGGGGCGTTGAAGCCGCCGACTGCGACCACGGGAACATGAACATGCTCTTTGATGGCGGCAGCCAGATCCAGATTGCAGCCATGCTTGTCGAACATGGAAGAGAAGGCCTTGGTGTTGACGTGATCCTGATAGGAACCGGAGGTCACATGGATCAGGTCTACATAGTCCTGAATGATCTCGGCAAATTCAATGCCATCCTCCAGGGTCATGCCGCCCTCCATTCGCTCGGAGCCGGACATACGGTATTCAATCAGGAAATCATCACCGCAGACCTCCTTGATCTTCTTACATACCATAATGGGGAACTTGGCACGGTTTGCCATGGAGCCGCCGTATTCATCGGTACGATGGTTGAACTTGGGAGAGATGAACTGGTTCAGCAGCCAGCCGTGGCCGCCGTGGAGATTGATCATCTGGAAGCCAAGAGATTTGGCGACCCATGCAACCTCGGCCCACTGATCGGCAGTCTGTTCCATCATCTCAACGGTCATCTCCTCAACCTGTACGCCGTCGTCACGGACATAGGCAGAGGGGCCGATGGGATTCTTATGACCGGGGATGGCATCGGGATGGTTCATGGCACCCACATGGTTGAGCTGAATGGAAGCAACCGCACCGTGGGCCTTGATGGCTTCCGTCAGCGTCATGATGGACTCCATATGGAAGGTGGTCATGGGCTTTTCCCAGAGGTTCAGGCCGTGCTCATGCCGCCAGGAATACTCGTGGTCAATGAAGGACTCGGTGAGGGTGACTTCCGCAAAGCCGCCCCGGGCCTTGGTCTCATAGACATCAATGCCTTCAGGGGTGGGATATCCGTGATCTACGATCCGGTTTGTTGTGATCGGAGAAGCGAATACACGGTTCTTAAAGGTGATGCCCTTGATGGTCATGGGCTCAAACATATGTGGGTACTTGGTGCAGGACATAAGTATAACTTCCTTTCATCATATGGATTTCATGGTGTGATTCGTTATGCCTAAACCTTACCATGTTTTGATGAGTTTGTGAAGAAGGCACAAAAAAGTAAGGCTGTTACCTGCGGGTAAGCTGTTGCGGCAGCAGGCGAAAAGAATGCATCACTGGCGGACGAGGGACTTATTTCTTCTGGAAGGGATGATACATGATATCGTCTTCTTTTTGCCGGTAGCCATGCCACATTTCGCCCAGTGCGTCAATGGGCAGTCCCTCATCCCGCATCACGTGCCAGCCCCAGTCGTAAACCTGATCCAGCAGGGGGATCAGACTTTTTCCGCGCTCGGTGAGCCGGTATTCCGTCCTGGGCGGTGTATCGGGGATCACCGTGCGTACCACAAGACCGTCCTGTTCCAACGATTTGAGGTTTTGGGTCAGTACCTTTTGCGTGATGGGCAGCTGTTTGCAGAAGCGGGAGAAGTTTGTGACCTCGTCCGTATCCATAGCCTGCAGAATAAAGGGCTTCCAGCGGCAGAACACCACCCGCATCACATAATTGTAAGGGTCTTTTTCAATGTCAAATACCAATTCATTCTGCTCCATGGGAGCGCCTCCTTATCTGGTTTTTCAGGGATTCGTCTGAGGTTTTGGAATCTTGGAGAGTTCTTCGGTAAACTCTGACATAACTTTGGGAATTTCGATATTTTGCGGACATTTGGAAACACAAGCGCCGCAGCCGATGCATTCACTGGGGCCGTGTGCCAGCTCGGCCATGTCCATGTGGATCATGGGGCTTTTGTTCAGTGCAAACCGGTTATACAGGCTCAATACAGCGGGGATATCCAGCTCCATGGGACATCCGTCGCAGTAGTGACAGCCGGTGCAGGGAACATTGACTTGGGAACGGAACAGAGACAGGGCCTTTTGCAGGGCATCCTGCTGTGCGTCCGTCAGAAGGGAACCTGCTGAGAAGGTCTTTACATTGTCCTCTGCCTGATCCATCTGGGTCATGCCGCTGAGGACCACGCCCACATTTGGCAGCCCCATTACATAGCGGAAGGCCCAGGAGGCGATGGAGTGATCGGGATCGGCGGCCTTCAATATGGCGTCAGCCTCTGGTGTAAGGGATGCAAGCCGTCCGCCGCGGCAGGGCTCCATGACCCAAACCGGCACGCCATAATTGGTTGCGATCTCATACTGCTGCTTGGCATCCTGCATGTCCCAGTCCAGATAGTTGAGCTGGAGCTGTACAAATTCAAAGCAATCGTACTGATCCAAAAACGCTTTCAGGGTTTCGGGCTTTGCGTGGCTGGATACGCCCAGATGCCGGATGCGTCCGGCCTTTTTCTGCTCCAGCAGGTAGGGAATCACGCCCTTTTCGTGGGCGGTAAATACAGGAACGCTGTCTTCGCAGAGATTGTGCACCAGATAGAAGTCAAAGTAGGAAACGCCGCAGCGCTGAAGCTGCTCTTCGAATATCTCCTGAGGGGTGTGGCCCTCCTCCAAGGGATAGGAGGGCATTTTGTCCGCCAGATAATAGCTGTCTCGGGGGTATTTTCCCAGCGCCTTTCCAATGAAGCCTTCGGATTTTCCGCCGTGGTACATATAGGCAGTGTCAAAATAGTTGACGCCGGAGGCGATCACATAGTCGATGATCGCCTGCGCTTTTTCTTCATCAATGGGGCCGTTCCTGCCATTCTTGGTGGGAAGCCGCATATTGCCCATGCCCAGCCGGGACAGCTTTTCACCGCATAGCTCCTGATAGGTCATTTGTAGTTCCTCCCTCTGTATTTTTCGATATCTGAATTATACCACGAAGGGAATGCGCTGTCAAAACTCTGCTTTTGTTGACAGCCGAGGCGCACAGCCGCTATAATGTATGCAAAGAAATAGGAAGGAGCGAAATGCTATGACCAATGTTCTCTTGAATATTTATGAATTTCAGGCTCCCTGGGCCATGGAATATTTGCGTAACATTTTGCACGGGGACCAGCAGGTTACCATTCTAACCATGAGCCACGGGAATGAAATCCAAGATGGGAAAGTGTGGAAAAATCTCTATGGCCACGGGAAGGAGATCTACCGGGTGCTCACCGGCGCCTTTGGCGCCTACGGGATCCCGGAAGAAGGAATCCGGTTTGTCAGCTGGTTCCACGACACACCGGACACTGCGCTGCAAAAGATCGGGGAGGCGGATGTGCTGTTCCTCACTGGGGGGCTGCCGGATGTGTTTTGTGACCGGCTGGAACAGTGGGGACTGGTGGAGCCCATTCGGCAGTTCCCCGGAATCATAATGGGGTGCAGTGCGGGTGCTATGATGCAGATGACGGAGTACCACATTACCCCGGACGAGGACTATGATTCTTATGGCTATTATAAGGGCCTTGGGCTACTGGATGGCTTTGAGCCGGAGGTACATTATGCGGCCTCGTCTGTCCAGAAGGAGAGCATAGCACGATATCTCCGGGAGAGAAAGAAAAAGCTGTATGCCATGACCAATCAGGGCGGACTGCTGATCGAGAATGGAAAAATCACCATGATGGGGGATGTTACCGAGTTCCATCCGACGGATCCGCACTGCGGGCAGGGGGATTTCCATTGAATCACAAACGTCTTGACTATGAGTGGATGCGGATCCTTGGGATTTTCCTTGTGGTCTTCAACCACACCCAGTACCGGGGTTATTTTCTCTATCAGCTGCCGGAGAGCGGCATGGTCAATACCGGGGGCTCGCTGTTCCTTGCGGCGCTCTGTAAGGCGGCGGTACCGCTGTTCTTCACGGTCTCCGGCGGATTGCTGCTTGAGCGGCAGGAGACCATCACTCAGCTGCTGAAAAAGCGGGTGCTTCGCATGGCGCTGGTGCTGCTGCTGTTTTCCGGGGTAGTTTATCTGGAATGGCTCCTGCGGGGAACCGCAGAGGAGCCAGGCGTATCGGATTTTATTTGCCGCCTGTGGGGGGAGGGGATATCTGTCCCCTACTGGTATCTCTACACTTATCTGGGCATCCTGCTGCTGCTGCCGATTTTAAGACCCGCTGCAAAGGCCATGCCGGACAGCGCCTTTCGGTGGCTGCTGCTGATCCAGCTGCTGTATTATGGTGTGCTGGTGCCGGTGGGGGCGCTGACGCCCTTGGGCACGCTAAATCCCTATTTTGCTACAGGGCTCCTTGGGGTCGCCAATGCATGGGGCACCCCCTTTATGGCCAGCCAAGGGATATTCTATCTTTTGATGGGGTACTTTTTTGCCCATCGGTTCCACTGGGATCGAATCGGAGGAAAGCAGCTTGTGATGCTGGGACTTCTTGCGGCGGCTGCGCTGGGGGCCATGATGTGGCTCACGTGGCGGGATCTGCCCCAGCAGGGGGGACAGGGGCAGGAGTATTTTTCCTGCTACCTCAGCATTGTAGTGATCTTCCTGTATGCCCTGTGCCGCCAGCTGAATCAATGGCATCCTGTAAGGGGAAAAGCGGCAGGACTGGTGGAGACCATGGGAGGCTGTGTCTTTGGAACCTATCTGCTGGAGGGGATCCTCCGGAGACTGCTGGATGGTGTGTATCTTTCTCTGGAACCAAAGCTCCATGTGCTGCCTGCCTTGTGTGGGTAGGGGTGGTTGTACTCTGCGGCATGGCGGTCACCTGGTGCCTGAAAAAACTTCCCGGCCTGCGAAAACTCCTGTAGCGAACAGTAGGGTAAGCACCCAGCGCCTTATCATATTGCTATGACAGGTTTCCAAGTGCTCCCCTCCGAACCGTACGTACACCTCTCGATGTATACGGCTCTCCAGAAATCAATCTGATTTACCAG
>OLRG01003138.1_pt1 | contig 10808 bp, 7 predicted proteins | sample 1672331 | NCBI WGS metagenome assembly OLRG01 (sample SAMEA3136672, study PRJEB25190) | human gut metagenome
CACGCAGGCGTCCTGCATGAACGCCCGCGCGGCCGAGGCCTACATGGGCATGGGCGTGCGGCGCGTGGTCCTGGCGCGGGAGATGACGCTCGCGCAGATTGCGGAGCTCAGGCGAGACGTGCCCGCCGAGCTGGAGCTCGAGGCGTTTGCCCACGGCTCCGCCTGTATGGCCTACTCCGGGCGTTGCCTGCTCTCCGCCGAGCTCATGGGCCCGGAGCGCTCGGCGAGCTTTGGCGCCTGCGCGCAGCCGTGCCGCTGGGGCTGGGAGCTGGTCGAGGGCCGCTCCGGGGCGCGCGTCCCCCTGGAGGCGGACGAGCGCGGCAGCTACCTGCTCTCCTCCAATGACATTCGCATGATTAACCACCTGGACGAGCTGGCCGAGGCCGGCGTGGACGCGCTCAAGCTGGAGGGGCGTGCCAAGGGGAGCTACTACGTGGCCTGCGTGACCAACGCCTATCGCCACGTGCTTGACGGCGATCCCGTCGAACCCTGGCTGGAGGAGCTCGACCTGGTGAGCCATCGCCCCTACTCTACGGGGTTCTTCCTGAACAAGCCCACGCAGAACCCGGGTCGTGAGGAGTATGCGCGCGAGCGCCGCCTGGTTGCCGTGGTGGAGTCCTGCGAGCGTGACGGCGACGGCTGGTCGGCTACCGTGACCTGCAGGAACGAGGTGGAGGCAGGGGGCTATGCCACCGTCCTCTCGCCCGGTGAGCCGCCGCGCGAGGTCGCGCTTGGGCGGGACCTGGTCACCAACGGGGAGTCCTATCGCCTGCGCCTGCCCTTCGAGGTGGCTCCGCTGGACGTCGTCTGCGCGTGAGGCGGCGGTCCTGGGGTCGCTACAGGGTTGCCCTTTGCGCAGAACTGACCTTCGTGTGAGTGTTTTCCAATAGTTGGTGCAGAAGTGACCTTCGTGTGAGCCGGTTTTTGGCCCGTTTGGCGACTTTGGCCGTCTCTCGCCAACAAAACCCCAGTTGGCGTTTTCGAGATGCTGGGAGAGCCCTCAAAAAGGGCTCACACCAAGCGGACTTCTGCGCAGTGGAATCAAAAATCCTCACACCAAGGTCAGTTCTGTGCAGCCGGCCCCCGCCTCACGCCTCTGCTGATTTCTCGCAGCCCTGCAATCGGTCTGGTGGGGCGGGTAAACTCGTAGGCCGCATAAGACCAAGCGAGAAGGACCCCCGCCAGATGACCCACAACCAGCAGTCACTCTTTGATGCCGTTCCCGTCGCGCCCGCACAGCCCGTGACCTCGGCTCCGGCCCCCGTCCCCACTGACGAGGTGCCTATGGACGCCTATGCCGACTACGCTGCCTACGAGGAGCAACCCGCCCTGGAGGTTCCCGCGGACTACGTCCCGGCCCCCTCGCCCGAGCCTGCCTACGTCCCGGCTCCCGCTCCGGCACGGCCCGTGCTCGACCTGGACGGCCTCAACCCCGCCCAGCGCGAGGCCGTCGAGTGCACCCATGGCCCGCTGCTGGTCCTGGCGGGCGCCGGCTCCGGCAAGACCCGCGTGCTGACCATGCGCATCGCCCACATGATCGCCGACGAGGGCGTTCGTCCCTGGCAGGTCCTGGCCATCACCTTCACCAACAAGGCCGCGGCAGAGATGCGCGAGCGCCTGGGCGCCCTGCTTCCCGGCGGCACGCGCGGCATGTGGGTCTGCACCTTCCACGCCATGTGCGTGCGCATGCTGCGCGAGGACCCCGAGGCCATCGGCTACGCGCCCAACTTCACCATCTATGACGATGATGACTCAAAGCGCCTGGTCAAGAGCATCATGAACGACCTCGGCATCGACCAGAAGCAGTTCCCCATCAACGGTATCCGCTCCAAGATCTCCTCGGCAAAGAACGCCATGGTTGGTCCCGCCGAGCTGGAGAGCTCCACCAACCCGGCCGACCGCGCCGCCGGCCGCGTCTACCGCGCCCTCACCGCCCGCCTGGCCAAGGCCAACGCCATGGACTTTGACGACCTGCTGGTCAAGACCTACGAGCTGCTCTCCAAGAACCCGGGCATTCTCGAGGGCTACCAGGACCGCTTCCTCCAGATCAGCGTCGACGAGTACCAGGACACCAACCACGTCCAGTACGCCATCACCAACCTGCTGGCCGCCAAGTTCAGGAACCTCATGGTCGTCGGCGACGACGACCAGTCCATCTACTCCTGGCGTGGCGCCGACATCCAGAATATCCTGGACTTCGAGAAGGACTACCCGGACGCCCGCACCGTCCGCCTGGAGCAGAACTACCGCTCCACCGGCCACATCCTGAACGCGGCCAACGCCGTGGTGGCCCACAACTCCCGCCGCAAGGCAAAGCGCCTGTTCACCACGTCCGGAGACGGCGAGAAGATCAGCGTCTACCAGGCTGCGGACGAGCGCGAGGAGGGCAGCTGGATCGGCGGGGAGATCGAGAGGGCCCACGGCAAGGGCGTGAGCTACGACGACATCGCCGTCTTCTACCGCACCAACGCCCAGTCCCGCATCCTCGAGGACATGTTCCTGCGCGCCGGTGTGCCGTACAAGATCGTCGGCGGCACGCGCTTCTTCGACCGCGCGGAGATCCGCGACGTCATGGCCTACCTCAAGCTCGTCGTGAACCCGTCAGACGACGTGAGCGCCCTGCGCGTGGTCAACACCCCGCGCCGCGGCATCGGCTCCACGAGCGTGACGAAGATCCAGAGCTACGCGCTCACGCACGGTATGCCCTTCCTCGCGGCGTGCCAGGCGTGCGTGGCCGAGGAGGGCCTGCTCACGGCCAAGGCCCGCAACGCCCTCGGCCAGTTCACGAGCGTCATCGAGCGCGCGCGCGCCAAGAGTGGTGAGCTCGCGCGCGTCGTGGAGTCCATCATCGACGACGCCGGGCTCATCTCCGCCCTCGAGGCCGAGCACACCGTGGAGGCGGACGGCCGCATCGAGAACATCCGAGAGTTCCTCGGCGTCGCCCAGGAGTTCGACGAGACGCACGACGACGTGGCCGAGACGCTCGAGAGCCTCGCGCAGCTGCGCGAGGCCGGGGCGCTTGACGCCGCGCCCGGCGAGGTGGGCCTGCCGGCCGAGCTCGCCCAGCCCGTTGACCCCAACGTGACCGTGGCGGCCGAGAAGCTCCCGGCGTTCATGGAGTGGCTCGCCCTGCGCAGCGACCTCGACGCGCTCGCCGGCTCCACGAGCGCCGTGACGATGATGACGGTGCACTCCGCCAAGGGCCTGGAGTTTCCCGTCGTGTTCGTAGCGGGCATGGAGGAGGGGATCTTCCCGCACCAGGGACATGAGGACGACCCCGCCGGCGTCGAGGAGGAGCGCCGCCTGGCCTACGTCGCCATCACGCGAGCCGAGCGCCAGCTGTTCCTCACCTACGCCGCGACGCGCCGCACGTACGGCACCACGACAGCCAACCCGCCGAGTCGCTTCCTGCGTGAGATTCCCGACGATGACATCCAGCTCGTGGGCGTGGGCTCGGAGGGCTTCTCGGGCGTGGGCTGGGAGAAGCGAGGCGACCGCAGGGGCACGTACGGCAGCGGCACCCAGGCGTATGGCGGCGCCGTGTTTGGCTCGGCCACGCGCTCTGCCGGCGGCAACGCCCAGGAGCGCTTTGGCGGCGTGTCGTTCCGCGCCGGCTCCGCCGCATCGGGCCGTGGCGCCCGCTCGGGCCCTGGTGTCTCGTCTGGCCAGGGGCTTCCGCTCTCCGCGCTCAAGGGCTCGGGCTTCTCGGGCCCGAGCACGTTCGGCTCGGCGCCCGCCGCGGACGAGGGCCGCGTGATCGGGAGCGGTCGCGTGCGCCAGCGCGAGGCAGACCCGTTTGCGAGCAACCCCGCCGGCGGCATCCGTCGCGACGCCGCGAAGGCCCAGGAGGGCTTTGCGAAGGGAGACCACGTCTCCCACAAGACGTTTGGCCCCGGCGTGGTGCTGTCGGCGTCCGGAGACGTCATCGAGGTCAAGTTCACGCGCACGGGCAAGGTCAAGAAGCTCATGAAGGGCTTTGCCCCCATCGTGAAGGTCGAGGGGTAGCGCCGTGGACGACGTTCTCATCCTTGGGCTCACGCTGCCAGACTTTGTGCGCAGGGTCGCGTTTCTCGCGATCGCGCTGCTGCTGGCGGCGCTGGTCTCGCATGCGCTCTCCCGCGCCCTGCGCCGTGCCCTCGACGCCACGGACGTTCCCAGCGCGAGCATCTTCGTGAACATCGGCCGCGGCCTGGTGTGGGCCCTTGCGGTCCTCTCGGTGCTGCAGCCGGTGTTTGGCATCGAGCCCACGGCGTTCGTCGCGGCGCTGGGCGTCACGTCCCTGGCGCTGTCGCTTGGCCTGCAGGACACCATCTCCAACCTCATCGGCGGCCTCAGCCTCATGGTGGGGCGCGTCGTGAAGCCGGGCGACCTCGTGGACGTGGCGGGCTTCGTGGGCGAGGTCACCGACGTCAGCTGGCGTGCCACCACCGTGCGCAACCGCCTGGGAGACGAGCAGGTCATTCCCAACTCCGTGCTCAACAAGACGGCGCTCGAGCACCTCACCCTGGAGACGGAGTCCCTGTGCGAGGTGAGCCTCGTGGTTGCGCATGGCGCGGACCTGGCCGTGGTGGAGGGAGAGATCCTGGACGCTGCGCGCGAGATGCGCGAGTTGCTCAACCCTGACATCCCGCCCCGCGTGCTCTTCTCGGGGGCGGACGTGTATGGGGTGCAGTGCTCGGTGAGCCTGCACCTGGCGCCGGGAGCGCTTCCCGCCTCCACGCGCAACGCGCTCGTGAGGCGCCTTGCGGGCCGCCCCTGGCTTGCCCGCGTGTAGGTCCTTGGCGTTCGGCTGCGTATGGCCGGCCACCCCTGGTCGGGTGCGGGGCCCTTGCGCGCGGCCATGGATGGCATGGTCTGCGATACTGTGGCCAGCTGACACACGCTGGCGAAGGGACGTGCGATGAGGACCTTGCTGATCAACGCGAGCCCGCGCGGCTCCCGTAGCAACTCGCTCAAGCTGGCCGAGGCGTTCGTGCGCGGCCTGGGCGAGGTTGAGCTCGAGCGCGTGGACCTGTGCGACCTGCGCATCGAGCCATGTCGCGGCTGCTTCGCCTGCTGGAAGGCCACGCCGGGTACCTGCTGCATCCGTGACGACATGGCGCGCGTCATCGAGCTCGAGCGCGCCGCCGACCTCGTGGTGCTGAGCTTTCCGCTCTACTACTTCAACGTGCCCGGTCCGCTCAAGACCATGATCGACCGTCAGCTTCCCACGAGCCTGCCCTTCATGGCAGACGACTCCGCCGCCACGGGTAGCGGCGCCCATCCGCTGCGCTACCCCGAGATGGCACGCACGCGCTATGTGGCCATCTCCACCTGCGGCTTCTACACTGCCGAGAACAACTACGACGCCGTGGCCCGCGCACTTGACCACTGGCCGGGTGCCGGCGTCTGGGACGCCATCTTCTGCGGCCAGGGCGAGCTGTTCTCCGTTCCCGAGCTCTCCTCGCGCACCGATGCCTATCTCGCCCTTGTGGAGCGGGCCGGCGCCGAGTATGCCGCGGGCGGCATCTCCGAGGGCGTGCGCGCCGCGCTTGCCGAGCCGCTCTTTGTGCGCGAGACGTTCGAGCGTATGGCGGACGCGAGCTGGGGCGTGGACGAGCGTGGCGAGTGTGAGGACGAGGCCGTCTCCTTCACGCGGCAGATGGCAGCCCTCTATGATCCCTCGACCTGGGATGGGCACGATCGCGTGCTCGAGATGCGCTATCGCGACCGGGGTGTCCGCTGCCAGGTCGTGCTCGGCCGCGAGGGGAGCCGTGTGCTCACCGAGGGGTTCGTTGAGCCCACGACCATCGTTGACACGCCCTGGGACGTGTGGCGCGCCATCGCGCGGGGCGAGCTGCGCGGCGACGAGGCCCTTGGCAGGCGGCTCTATACGGTTGAGGGAGACTTCGGCCTCATGATGAGCTGGGATAGCGTGTTCGGCGCGGCGGGGGCGGGAGGCGCGGATGCGGCTGATGCGCCAGTGGGCGAAGCTGCGCCCGCACCTGGGTCCGGCGCTGGCCTCAGACCGCCCTCGATGGCGACGATGCTCGTTGCCTGGATCGTGCTGTGGGTGGCCGTGGGCGTGGACGCAGCCGTGGGCCCTGTCGTGTCACTTGCCGTGTGCGCGCTGCTGCCGCTTGCGATGGCGCGCCACGAGCTGTGTCTCTATGACCGAATCTCGCTGGGCGTGGTGGGGGCGCTCTCAGTGGCCATGGTCGTGTCGGGCGCCACCGGCCTGCTCTATGTTGCGAGCTATGCGGCCTTTGGCCTGCTGTGGCTGGGATCTGTGCCCACGCGCGAGCCGTTGTGCGCGGCCTACGTCAAGTATGGTTACGGTGGCGAAGACGCCCTCGCGAATCCCATCTTCATGCGGGCGAACCGCATCCTGGCCGCGGCATGGGGCGTGCTGTACCTGCTCATCGCGTTGTGGACGGCGCTGCTTGGCGACGCGTTCGCAGGATGGGTGCTTCCCGTTGCCAACAATGTGGCCACAGCGCTCATGGGCGCGCTCACCGTCTGGTTCGAGCACCGCTACCCGGCGTGGGTCGCCTCGGGCAAGGGCCTGCGCGCGCTGTTTTGGGGCTAGGGCGTGGCTGGCGCGCCGATTGGGGCGGAGTCTGTGTCCGTTGCTTGCGTTACGATGTGTTTTATCGCATCAAGCTCGCTTAGGAGGAACTCATGGGTTTTCTCGACAGTCTTCAGTCCTCGGTGAACCGTGGCATGGCGGCTACCGGCCGCGCAACTTCCACAATGAAGCTCAAGGCCCAGATGAGCGAGGCGCTCAAGCGTAGGCAGGCGCTTGCCGCCCAGTTGGGTGCCAGCCTGTATGACGTCACGAAGGACGACGCCAACCTGCGCGCCGGCCGCGAGGCGCTCTATGACGGCATCGCCGCGTGCGACGCCGAGCGCGCCCAGTGCCAGGCGGAGATCGAGCGCCTCGAGGCGGAGTCCGCCGCCGCCACGGCCGCGAACTCCTACTATGTGTGTCCCTTCTGCGGCTCTCATGTCGTGACGACCGACCTGTTCTGCAGCGGCTGCGGCAAGCCCATGGCAGAGATCACGGCGGCGCTTTCCGCCCAGCAGCAGGCTCCTGCTGCCCCGGTGGCCCCCGTGTCCGGCGCCGCCGCCTGCCCCCAGTGTGGTGCTCCCGTCAACGCGGGGGACGTCTTCTGCATGAGCTGCGGATACAACCTCGCCGCAGCGCCCGCTCCCGCGGCGGTTGCCGCGTCCGACCCCGAGCCTGCCGTGGCTCCCGTGCCCGAGTCTGCCGTGGCTCCCGTGCCCGAGCCTGCCGTGGCTCCCGTGCCCGAGCCGCTTGATGCCGTGGCGTCCGAGCCGGTTGTCGAGGCCGAAGCCATCGAGACGGTCGTCGCGCCTGCTCCTGCGTCCGTGACGGAGCCTGCTCCCGAGCCCATCCCGGCTGCGGCGCCCGCCGCGAACGTGTGCCCCAACTGCGGCACACCCTGCGAGCCCGGCGATGCCTTCTGCATGGGCTGCGGCGCCCGCCTCTCGTAGGCGCCTCTCGCATACGTCGCAACCAAGAAGCCGCCCGCCTGTCGCGTGACAGACGGGCGGCTCTTCGTTGCGGGCGACGTGCCTTGGCGGCGGGCTACTTGCCGTCGGTGAACGTCAGGCTGTACGTGTCGTCGTTGAACTCGACGTCGTAGGAGCCGTTCGACCCGCTTGAGGTGAGCGGGTGCTTCCAGCCGGAGCCGGCCGGGTCGTAGGCGCTGTTCGTGGGGTCTGCCACCGCAACGTCGGACTCCTTGCCCCACTCGCTGGCGAACTCGTAGTAGCCGGTGCCGTCCTCGTCGAGCTCAAGCGTCGTGCTGCGGACGTAGAGCGGGTACTCGTCGTCATCGGTGTCGGTGGCGCTCACGACGACGCTCCAGCGGCCGAAGGGCTTTGTCGCACTGGCGCCCTTGGGCACGATGATGGTCATAACCTTGTCCGTGACGCTGCTGGCGGAGAAGCTAGACCCGCCCCAGCTGCCCCAGCTGACGTCCTTGACGTCATAGAAGACCTGGTCGCCCTCCTCGCGCGTGCCGGCGATGGTGCCGGTGACCACGTCGTCCTGGTCGTAGACGGTCACGGTCTTGCCGTCGGTCTTGATGCCGAACTCGTGGTCGTAGTTGGCGGAGACGCCGTCGAGCATCATGGTACCCGTCCACGGACCGCGGTTGAGCATGGGCATCACGACGAAGCCCACGACGGCGAGAACGGCGAGAACCGCCACGACGCCGCCGATGACGAGCGGCGCCTTGCTCTTCTTGGCGGAGGCAGCGGGCTGCTGGTAGGCCGTCTGCTGGAAGGGCTGCTGGGGTGCGCCCTGCGGAGGAACCGGCGCGCCGGCGGGGGCAACGGGCGTGGCCTGGGGCACCGTGGCCTGGGGCGGCACGGGGCCTGCGGGCTGTGCGGTGGGCTGAGGGCTGGCGAGCTCGGCGCCGCAGTTGATGCAGAACTTGGCGCCGTCGGCATTCTTCGTGCCGCACTTCCTACAAAACATGCCTCCTCCTTGGTCGTTCCTGCGCTGCGTTTCAGCTGGCTCAAAGCATAGAGCACGCGCTGACGCCGCAGTTGCGCAACGCTTACGATTTCGGTGAACGTCGCCGTGGGGCGTTGTCGCCGAACCGCGTTGCCGCCCTCCTCGGGTTACGATGTCTGCGCAGGGAGACGAGAGGGGAGGACGCCGTGGCGAAGGTCACGCTCAAGGACATCGCGCGCGAGGTGGGGCTCTCCGTCACCTCCGTGTCGCTCGTGCTTAACAACCGGCCGTGCAAGGTCTCCGAGACAAGCCGCCGCAAGATCCTCGAGGTGGCCAGGCGCAAGGGCTATGTCCCCAACCAGATCGCGCGAAGCCTCGTCATGCAGCACACGGACACGATCGGCCTCATCATCCCCAACATCGAGAGCCGCTTCTTTGCCTCGCTTGCCAAGAACATCGAGCTCAAGTGTCGCGAGCGCGGCTATGCCCTCATCATCACGAACTCAGACGACAGTCCTGAGAACGATTCGAAGCTCGTGCGCCTGCTCGTGAACCGCGGCGTCGACGGGCTGCTCATCGTCGTCTCGGACGAGTTTGCCACAGACGAGCGGCTCGTCTCGGACCTCTCGCAGCTCCCCACCCCCTACGTCATGGTCGACCGCTTCATCGAGGGGTTGCCCTGCGACAAGGTGCGCTTCAACAACGAGCTGGGCGGCTACCTCGCCACGCGCCACCTCATCGAGCGGGGCCACGAGCGCATCGCCTGCATCGTGAACCCGCGCTCGAACACGGGCCGCGAGCGCCTCGACGGCTATGCCCGCGCGCTGGGTGAGCAGGGCATCGCCGTGCGTGCGGACTACGTGCTGGGGAGCGACTACTATATCGCGAGCGCCTACGAGGCGGCGGCGCGCCTTATCGAGACGGACGCCACGGCGGTCTTCGCGAGCTCGGACAACATCGCCCTCGGCCTGCTCAAGCGCCTCTATGCCCATGACCTGAGGGTCCCGCGTGACTACTCGGTGGTGAGCTACGATAACTCGGCGGCGGACGTGCTGTTCGAGCCGGCGCTCACCTCGATCGAGCAGAACGTGCCCGAGCTCTCCCAGGCAGCCCTCGACCTGCTGTTCCGTCGCATCGCCGAGTCCGAGGCCGGCGAGCTTGGTGGGCCGGACGAGGTTGTGCTCGACCCAAAGCTCGTGCTCAAGGACAGCGTGAGGCGCCTGGGCTAGCCGATGCGGCGAAAAAGGGGAGTCCGTTACATCAAGCCATCGACAATTCGGCACCTGAAATGCGTTTTTTGACGAGTAGACGTACCTCTTTCGCCTGAGAAACCGCAGGAAAAGAGATGCATGACTATGCGCTTGAGCGTGTCATCCCCAATCGGGCGTCGAATTATGGGCAGTTGGCCGTCTCGTTCGCTTGCGCAAGACGGCTGCATGCCCGCCTGCACTGTGTTTCGGTTACGTTCCGTTACGACGCAGTACCGTTCACGGCTAAAAAGCTACCGCTCGCGGAGTTAAACGGTTAGGCGAATTGTAAGCATCTTGCGTTCACGTGTGGGTAAAACGATTTATCTCTCTATACTCCGTCCCGGTCAGTCAAAAAGGGTGCGAGCCAAACCCCCAAGAGAAGGCTCGCGCTGGATGCCCGCAAGGGCATAACGACGCGCGGCTGAGATGCCGCGCAGGAAGAGGAGAGGCACATGGCACATCCCGTCATCGGCACCCCCTGGCAGAAGCTTGACGGCCCTGTCTCCGAGCAGGAGCTCGAGGGCGTCGAGAAGTACTGGCGCGCGGCGAACTACCTGTCCGTCGGCCAGATCTACCTGCGCTCCAACCCCCTCATGCGCTCCGACTGGACCGATGAGAAGACCGGCGAGACCCGCGACTTCGGCCGTCCCGACGTCAAGCACCGTCTCGTTGGTCACTGGGGCACCACGCCGGGCGTGAACTTCCTGTTCGGTCACGTCAACCGCCTCATCGCCGACCACCAGCAGAACGCCGTGTTCCTGATGGGCCCCGGTCACGGTGGCCCCGCCGGCACCGCGCAGTCCCTGCTCGACGGCACCTACTATGACATCCGTCCGGACATCACCAACGACGAGGCTGGCCTCCAGAAGTTCTTCCGTCAGTTCTCCTACCCCGGTGGCATCCCCTCCCACTACGCCCCCGAGACCCCCGGCTCCATCCACGAGGGCGGCGAGCTCGGCTACACGCTGTCCCACGCCTATGGCGCCGTCATGGACAACCCCAGCCTGCTCGCTGTCGCCGTCGTGGGCGACGGTGAGTCCGAGACGGGCCCGCTCGCCACGTCCTGGCAGTCCAACAAGCTCGTGAACCCC
>OLRG01003141.1_pt1 | contig 10804 bp, 12 predicted proteins | sample 1672331 | NCBI WGS metagenome assembly OLRG01 (sample SAMEA3136672, study PRJEB25190) | human gut metagenome
GTTTAGCATATCAAAAAACGGATGTACCATTTGATAAATGACAGGAAATGAGGAAATCTATGAATTTTTTAAATAAGCTTGAGCGAAAGTTTGGAAGGCATGCTATCACGGGGCTGATGAAATATATCATCATCTGTTATATCATTGGCTATATTATTGAATTTGTGGCACCGCGGTTTATGAGCTTTCTGACATTGGAACCTTACATGATCTTTCATTATGGGCAGGTATGGCGTCTGGTCTCATGGATTCTGATACCGCCACAGACCAATATTTTCTTTGCCATCATTATGATGATCTTTTATTATCAGCTGGGAACGGTATTGGAACAGACCTGGGGATCTTTCCGGTTTAACGTCTATATCTTTGGTGGAATGATTTTTACGGTGCTTGGCGCGATCCTGATGTATTTCCTGATGGGACAGCAGGTGCTTGGCGGTTATTTCAGCACCTATTACATCAATTTGTCCATTTTCCTTGCTTTTGCGGTATGCTATCCGGATATGAAGGTCATGCTGTATTTTATCATACCGTTGAAAATCAAATATCTGGCGTGGCTGGATCTGGCATATTTGCTTTATGATATGGTCAGGGGGAATTTTGCAACGCGTATCGTAATAGTATGCTCACTGATGAATGTGCTGATCTATTTCCTGATGACGAGAAATTACCGGCGTGTTGATCCGCGGGAGATCCACAGAAAGCAGCAGTTTAAAAAAGCGGTCAATATGGGCAATGCTGCCCGTGGTAACGGACCGATACACCGCTGTGCAGTGTGTGGCCGTACAGAGCTTGATGATCCAAATCTGGAATTTCGATACTGTTCCCGCTGCAAGGGTAATTATGAATATTGTCAGGATCATTTGTTTACGCACAAACATGTAGATTAAATTGTTTGTCCAGAATGAAGAATAGATGTTATTCAGAGAGAATATTTATCCGGAACAATAAAAACGTTATTTTCGTTTATGGTGAAAAACTGTAAATATTGATAAAAGGCAACCAGGCAACCAGAAAAAGAGGAGAAAATTATGAGGACAATACAAATAGAAAAAGTATTAAAAGAGGCAGATTATGTTTTAAAAGACAATCTCCAATTATTAAAAATGTTTAAACAATGTTTTGTTTAAACAATTGAAACAACTTTAAAAAAGATGAATGATGATGAAACTTTTATCATTACAGGAGACATTCCTGCCATGTGGTTAAGAGATTCTTCAGCTCAAGTGAATCACTATTTACCTTTTGTAGCTCAAGATTAAGAATTATCAGATCTAATTGCTGGACTTATTAATAAACAAGTTCAATGTTATGGAATTTATTTACATCCTCAGTTTGGAAAAATATACGCTTATGAAACGGATGGCTTCGGTAATTATTGTTTGATGGATGATGCTAACGTACCATCTTTACTTTCTATGCCTTATTTAGGCTATTGTAAAAAGGAGGATACACTTTATCAACATACACGATCATTTATTTTAAGCCATCATAATCCTTATTATTATCAAGGAACCTGTGCAAGTGGTATCGGTAGTCCACATACTCCTAAAAATTATATTTGGCATATTGCTTTATCAATGCAAGGATTAACAGGGACTAAAGAAGAAGCTAAAAAAATGATTAATTTGATTTTAGAAACAAGTAATAATGAAGGATTATGTCATGAGGGATTTAATAAGGATGAACCAAGTGAATATACAAGATCTTGGTTTGCATGGGCTAATTCATTGTTTGCAGAATTGGTATATCAAACATATTTTGTAAAATAAAAGGATATACCTAAGTGTACAAAAAATAAAACATTATTTAATAATGTTGACTTTATTTTTAAAACCGATTTATAATACATACAATAAGTGAAACCGATGAAGTGGAGATAAAAATAGAACGTGCACTTATAGAGAGTTTGGATGGTGGAAGCAAACAGAACGCAGTCTATTAAATGGACCACTGAGGGCAAAAGGAAAGGCATTAGCTGAGTATTCTTTGACGTAAGGCTTACGTAAGTAGTCATAGATGTGATAGCATCTAGTAAAGTGCATGAGTGTATCATGAATCAAGGTGGCACCGCGGACATAACCGTCCTTGAAAGTTTAACTTTCAAGACGGTTTTTTTTATTATTAGGGGGAATTATATGTATTATCCAAGTTTAGAAATGTTAGAAGAAATGGATCTTAGTCAGTATGATTTAGTTCCAATAAAAAAAGAAATCTATAGTGATATGATTACACCTATAGAATTAATGAGAAAATTAAAACAATATTCTAGACATGTTTATATGTTAGAAAGTCATGAAGATAAAAATAAATGGGGAAGATATACTTTTATAGGATTTGATCCTAAAAGCGAAATTACTTGTTATAACAAGATGATGAAAGTGGATGATAAGATTTTTAAAGTGACACATCCCAAAGAATATATTAGAAAAGTTTTAAATGAACATCGTAGTTTAAAATTAGAGGGTTTTCCTACTTTTACAGGAGGCTTAGTTGGTTATTTTAGTTTTGATTATTTCAAATATAGCGAACCTTCAATTATTAAAAATCAAAAAGATAATGGTTTTAATGATGTTGATTTAATGTTATTTGATAAAGTTATTTGTTTTGATCATTTTAAGCAAAAGTTGATTTTAATTGTTAATATTGGAACAAATGATTTACAAAAGAATTATAAAAAAGGAATCAAAGAATTAGATGAATTAGATTATATTATTAGAAAACATGTTAAAACACTTGTTCAACCATTAAAATTATTAGAAGATTTTAAACCAGTTCTCTCTAAAGAAGAATATTGTCAAATGGTTGAAAAAGGTATTGATTATATTAAAGAAGGTGATATCTTCCAAGTTGTTTTATCAAATAGACTTTATGCAAAAGCAACAGGTTCATTATTTGATAGCTATCGTGTTTTAAGAACAACGAATCCATCACCTTATATGTTCTATTTTGCAAGTGATAATATTGAAGTAGCTGGAGCTTCTCCAGAAACTTTAATTAAATTGGAGGAAACAAAGTTAACAACTTTTCCAATTGCTGGAACGAGAAAAAGAGGAAAAGATGATCAAGAAGATCAACAATTAATAGATGATTTATTAAAAGATGAAAAAGAATTAGCTGAACATAATATGCTCGTTGATTTAGGAAGAAATGATTTAGGAAGAATTTCTAAATTCAATAGTGTACATGTGGTATCTTATATGGATATCTTAAAGTTTTCAAAAGTTATCCATATAGCAAGTGTTGTTAGCAGTGAAATTAAAGAAGAATATGATGCTTTAGATGCAGTTGATGCTTTACTTCCTGCAGGTACTTTATCAGGAGCACCAAAGATCAGGGCATGTCAAATCATTAATCAATTAGAACAAAATAAAAGAGGTATTTATGGAGGAGCGATTGGTTATTTAGATTTTACAGGAAATATGGATCTATGTATTGGTATTCGTTTAGCTTATAAAAGAAATAATGAAATTTCTATTTGTAGTGGTGCAGGAATTGTTTATGACAGTGTTCCTGAAAATGAATATCAAGAATGTTTAAATAAAGCAGGTGCGGTTGTTGAAGCAATCAAGATGGCAGATGGAGGTATTGATTATGATTCTACTCATTGATAATTATGATAGTTTTGCTTATAACCTTTATCAATTGATAGGTTCAATCGATGAAGATATCAAGGTTATAAGAAATGATGAAATGACAGTTGAAGAAATAGAAGAACTTCAGCCATCATGTATTATTATTTCACCAGGTCCAGGGAAACCGAGTGAAGCGGGTATTATTGAAGAAGTTGTTCAAAAATGTTATACGAAATATCCTATTTTGGGAGTTTGTTTAGGGCATCAAGCAATTGTTGAAGCTTTTGGAGGAACAGTAAGTTATGCTCAAAGCGTCATGCATGGAAAGTCTTCAATAATTAAAGTAGATACTACAAATCCAATTTTTAAGGGAATCGGGGAAAAGACAGCAGTGGCTAGATATCATAGCTTAGCTGCTAAAAAAGAAAATCTACCAGAATGTTTGAAGATTATAGGGGAAAGCGATGATGGTGAAATCATGGCAATCAGTCATAAAAACTATCCTGTTTATGGGTTACAGTTTCATCCGGAGTCGATTTTAACAAAAGAAGGTAAAAAAATAGTTGAAAATTTTTTAAAGGAGATACAAAATGATTAGGGAAGCAATTATTAAATTATCAAAAAAAGAAGATTTAACATATCAAGAAGCTTATGAATGTATGAATGAGATCATGGATGATCAAGCTTCTGATATTCAAAAAGCTGCTTATTTAACAGCACTTTCATTAAAAGGTGAAACAATTAATGAAATAACTGCAAGTGCTAAAGGAATGAGAGAACATTGTGTGAAGTTATTGAATAATCAAGATGTTCTTGAAATTGTAGGAACTGGAGGAGATGGATCAAATTCTTTCAATATTTCTACAACTTCATCTATTGTGATTGCTAGTGGTGGTGTTAAAGTTGCTAAGCATGGAAATCGTGCAGCAAGTTCAAAAAGTGGCGCAGCAGATTGTTTAGAAGCTCTTGGGGTGGATATTACAATCAATGAAAAAAGAAGTAAGGAATTATTAAACGATATTAATATTTGTTTCTTATTTGCTCAAAACTATCATTTAGCGATGAAATATGTTGCACCAGTAAGAAAAGAACTAGGTATTCGTACAGTCTTTAATATTTTAGGACCACTTACGAATCCAGCAGGAGCGACTTATCAAGTAATGGGAGTTTATGATGGATCATTAGTTGAACCACTTGCTCAAGTTTTAAGTAATTTAGGGGTTAAAAGAGCTATGGTGGTTTATGGAAGAGATGGTTTAGATGAAATCTCAGCATCTAATGAAACTTTTGTTTGTGAAATTAATGAGAAACAATTTAAAACATATACAATTTCACCTGAACAATTTGGTTTACAAAGATGTTTAAAAGATGAACTTGTTGGAGGAACTCCCAAAGAAAATGCTCAAATTACACGAGATGTTTTAAATGGTAAACAAGGTGGACCTAGAACAGCTGTCTTAATGAATGCGGGGGCAGGTTTATATATTGGTGGTAAAGTTGATTCTTTACAAGCAGGAATTGATTTAGCAGCAAAGTTGATTGATAGTGGAAAGGCAAATGAAAAACTAGAAGAGTTTATAAAAGAATCAAACAAATAGGAGCGTATATTATGATTTTAGAAGATATTGTTGAAAGTACAAAAGAACGTGTTGAAACAAATAAAAAACGTCATTCAATTTATGAATTAAAAGAAAAAGCCTTTGCAATGCCTATTGACCAAAGTTTTCCTTTTAAAAAAGCTTTAGAAAAAGATGGAATGTCTTATATTTTAGAAGTTAAAAGACATTCACCATCAAAAGGACAAATTGTTTCCACTTTTGATTTTAAAGCAATTGCGAAAGAATATGAAATGATTGGAGCAGATGCTATTTCAGTAGTAACTGAACCTGATTATTTTAAAGGGGATGATGATTTTTTAAGAGAAATCAAACGTATTGTGAAAATTCCTGTTTTAAGAAAAGATTTTGTTGTAGATGAATATATGGTTTATGAAGCTAAAATCTTAGGAGCAGATGCAATTTTATTAATTGCAGGTGTTTTAGATGAAATTACATTAATGCGTTGTGTTAATTTAGCGCATAATTTAGGTATGTCAGCAATTGTTGAAACACACAGTTCAATGCAAGTAAAAAAAGCGTTGCGTGTAGGCGCTAAAATTATTGGTGTAAATAACAGAGATTTAAGAGATTTCAGTGTTGATTTAAATACAACATTAAAATTAAGAGATATGGTCGATGATGATGTTATCTTTGTCTCTGAAAGTGGTATTAAAACAAGAAAAGATATTGAATTATTAGAAAAACATCATGTAAATGCTGTCTTAATTGGTGAAGCTATGATGAAAAGCCATGATAAAAGACATACATTAGAAGTTTTAAAAGGTATTGATGAAGAAGATTAAAATTTGTGGTTTAAAAAGAAGCGAAGATGTTGATTATGTAAATACATATCAACCTGATTATGTTGGCTTTGTTTTTGCGGGAAAAAAAAGAAAGATTACTTATGATCAGGCAAAAGAATTAAAAAAAGGTCTTTTATCTTCGATTCAAGTTGTAGGTGTTTTTGTAAATGAGGATATTTCTTTTGTTGAAAAATTAGTTAAAAATGATGTTATTGATCTAGTACAATTGCATGGTCAAGAAACAAATGAATATATAAAGATTTTAAAACAAAAAATAGATGTTCCAATTATTAAAGCAATTCAAATTAAAAATGATGATTCTTTCAATGTAGACTATGACGTTGATTATTATCTTTTCGATCATGGCTCTGGAGGAACTGGGGAAAGTTTTGATTGGTCTATGTTGAAAGAAGTCAATAAGTCTGTATTTTTGGCAGGGGGAATCAATCTTTCTAATATTGATGAAGCTTTACAACTGAATGTTTATGGATTAGATGTTTCAAGTGGTGTTGAAACAGATGGTTTTAAAGATAGGGAAAAAATTAAGGAAATCGTAAGGAGAGTTAGAAATGAAAGGTAGATATGGAATACATGGGGGACAGTACATACCTGAAACTTTAATGAGTGAAATTCATAAAATTGAAGAGGCTTATGAATTTTATAAAAATGATCAAGCATTTAATGATGAACTTAATACATTATTAAAAGAATATGCTGGTAGACCATCTTTATTATATTATGCGAAAAAGATGACAGAAGATTTAGGTGGCGCTAAAATCTATTTAAAAAGAGAAGATTTAAACCATACAGGTTCTCATAAAATCAACAATGTATTAGGACAAGCTTTAATGGCTAAAAAAATGGGAAAAACAAGAATTATTGCTGAAACTGGTGCTGGACAACATGGTGTAGCTACAGCCACAGCAGCAGCCTTGCTTGGACTTGAATGTGAAATTTTTATGGGAAAAGAAGATACAGATCGTCAAGCTTTAAATGTTTATCGTATGGAACTTTTAGGAGCTAAAGTACATCCTGTAACTACAGGGACAATGACTTTAAAAGATGCGGTCAATGAAGCAATGAGAGAATGGACAAAACGTGTGGATGATACGATGTATGTTTTAGGTTCTGTGATGGGACCTCATCCATTTCCAATGATGGTGAGAGATTTCCAAAGTGTGATTTCTAAAGAAGCAAGAGAACAAATTCTTGAATATGAAGGTAAACTTCCTACAGCTGTGATGGCTTGTGTTGGTGGTGGAAGTAATGCGATGGGAATGTTCTATAATTTTATCAATGATAAAGATGTAAAACTTATTGGTTGTGAAGCCGCTGGTAAAGGTGTCGATACAGCTTTAACAGCAGCAACAATTGCGACAGGATCATTAGGTGTCTTCCATGGAATGAAATCTTACTTCTGTCAAGATAAATACGGTCAAATTGCACCTGTTTATTCTATTTCAGCCGGTTTAGATTACCCAGGTATTGGACCTGAACATGCTTATTTACATGATACAAAACGTGCGCAATATGTACCAGTTACAGATGATGAAGCAGTGGATGCTTTTGAATACATTGCAAAAACTGAAGGAATTATTTGTGCCATTGAAAGTGCACATGCGATTGCACATGCAATCAAAATAGCACCAACTATGAAAAAAGATGATATTTTAATTGTCTGTCTTTCAGGTAGAGGAGATAAGGATGTTGCAGCGATTGCAAGATATAGGGGGAAAGAAATCTATGAATAGAATATATAAAGCTTTTGAAAATAAAAAAGCCTTCATTGGGTTTTTAACAGCAGGAGATCCTGTAATAGATAAAACAGTAGACTATATTTTAGATATGGAACAAGCAGGGGCTAGTTTGATTGAAATTGGTATTCCCTTTTCTGATCCAATTGCTGAAGGACCAACCATTCAAGAAGCAAATGTACGTGCTTTAAAAAACAAAGTTACAACAGATGATGTTTTTGAAATGGTTAAAAAAGTAAGAGAAAAAAGTGATATTCCTTTATGTTTTATGACTTATTTAAATGTTGTTTTCCATTACGGTTATGATGAATTCTTTAAAAAATGTCAAGAAGTTGGCATTGATGGTATTATCCTTCCAGATTTACCTTATGAAGAAAGCCAAGAAGTCAAAGATGTTTGTTATAATTATGATGTTACTTTAATTTCAATGATTGCCCCAACAAGTAAAGATCGTGTTGAAATGATTGCAAAAGAAGCAAAAGGATTTATCTATCTTGTATCGTCAATGGGTGTTACAGGAACAAGAGATAATACTTCATTTTCTAATAATCTTGAAGAAATTATTGGACATATTCGTCAAGTAACAAATACACCAGTAGCTATTGGTTTTGGTATTAATAAACCAGAACAAGTAAAAGAGTTTAAACAATATGCTGATGGTGTCATTGTTGGTAGTGCAATTGTTAATATTATTAAAGAACATGGAAGTCAAGCAGATGAACCTTTAAAAGAATATATTCAATCACTTACAAGTGAACTATAAAAGTGCAAGCTAAGTCTTGCCTTTTTATTTTGTTAGTTATATCGAATATCGATAATTTAATTAAAATGTTTATATTCATTGTTTTTGTCTATCCTAAAAATGTGGAGGTAAATCTATGAATATAAAAAAATATAATGAAATTGCAGATAAAAATAAACCACAAAAGCAAGTATTAAAACATACAGCAAGTGCTTTTTTAGTGGGTGGAGTGATTGGTATGATAGGAGAATTTTTTTTAAATCTTTACAAAGAATTATTTTCTTTTAGTGAAAAGGAAGCCACCCCTATTATGTTGATTACTCTTATTTTAATTGCAGCAATACTAACGGGTTTAGGAATCTATGACCGTTTAGGTGATTTTGCAGGGGCAGGTTCTTTTATTCCTATTACAGGTTTTTCAAATGCGATGACTTCAAGTGCAATGGAGGCAAGAAGTGAAGGTTTCGTGACGGGAATAGGGGCTAATATTTTTAAACTTGGTGGAGCGGTGATTACTTTTGGAATTGTTGCTTCATTTGTATTAGGAGGAATTCGTTATGTCATCACCTATTTCTGGTAGTAGTTTTGTTTTTCAAGATGTTTATATTCAAAGTGTTGGGACAACAGCAGGAATTGTTGAACATCAAGGGCCTTTAGGACATTATTTTGATAAACATTATCCTAATCATTATCATCATCATGCAAGTTATGAACAGGCAGAAATTGAAATGCTGAAAGATGCTATCCTTATTTGTTTAAAAAAAGGAAAAGTAAAAAAAGAAGAAATTGATTTATATTTTGGAGGAGACTTAAATAATCAAATTACAGCGTGTTATTATTACGCTAATCATTTACATCGACCTTTTATTGGCTTATATAGTGCATGTAGTACGATTGGACTTGCTCTAGCAAATGCTTCAATTATGATTGAAAATCATAATATTCATAGTGCTATGGCTTGTACAGTTTCTCATAATGCCACAGCAGAAAGACAATTTAGATATCCTTTAGAATATGGTATACAAAGAAAAGAAACGATGACTTTTACGGCTACAGGAAGTGTCGCTGTCTTTTTATCAAATAAACCAAGTCAAATAAGAATTGAATCTATTACTTTAGGAAAAGTCATCGACTTCGATCAATATGACGCTAATGATATGGGGCGTGCCATGGCACCAGCAGCTTTAGATACCTATTTACAACATATGAAAGATCTAAAGAGAGATGGTACTTATTATGATTTAATTTTAACCGGAGATCTTTCTCGTTATGGAAAAACAATTATGAAAGATCTTTTAAAAGAAGAAAATCAAAAGTATAACGAGTATGATGATTGTGGTTGTTTACTTTATGATGTTACTCAAAATGTCTATCAAGGAGGAAGTGGTCCTGTTTGTAATGGACTTGTTAGTTTTGGCTATATTTATCAGATGATGTTAAAAGGAAAGTATCAACGTGTGCTTGTTCTAGCAACAGGGGCTTTGTTAAATCCGGTGATGACAAATCAAAAATTATCGATTCCTTGTGTTTGTCATGGCTATGTATTGGAGGTTGTCAAATGAATTACGTCTTATCCTTTTTGTTTTGTGGGTTTGTCTGCGCTGTTGCTCAACTAATTTATGAATATACTAAATTAACGCCAGGACATATTACATGTAGTTTTATTGTACTAGGAGCACTGTTAGATTTATTTCATATTTATGATCGATTGATTAAAATTTTTCATGCAGGGGCAATGCTTCCCATTACGAGTTTTGGCCATTCTTTAATGCATGGGGCCATGGCAATGACAAAAGAATACGGGGTCTTTGGTCTAGCAATGGGAATGTTTGATTTAACAGCAGCAGGAATTTCTTCGGCCATTTTATTTGCGTTTATTATTGCTCTTTTCTTTAAACCAAAATCATGAAAAACCCTTCGTTTGATTTAAATGTTAGATATTTAGATTTTGATGGTCGAAAAATTGAAATTGATTATATTTCTAGTTTATGTTCTGATGAATTGATTGCTTATTTAGTTGAAGGAATTACAAATGCAAAAGGAAAAACTTACAAAAAACCAGTTGGTAACCTCTTGCGAAACAGAAAATTTGAGATATAATAGAAAAGACAGGTATTTTGACGGAAAGTCAAAGTGAAAATGAAGGGAGAACATAAATAATGAACGTATTAGTAATCAACTGTGGTAGTTCATCACTGAAATATCAGCTGATCAACTCTGATACAGAAGACGTTCTGGCAAAGGGTCTTTGCGAAAGAATCGGTATCGACGGAAGACTGGTTTATCAGAAAGCCGGACTTGACAAAGAAATCACAGAATGTGCTATGCCTAC
>OLRG01003149.1_pt1 | contig 10795 bp, 4 predicted proteins | sample 1672331 | NCBI WGS metagenome assembly OLRG01 (sample SAMEA3136672, study PRJEB25190) | human gut metagenome
TCATTTCCTTAGTTAGAGGTGTCATAGCATGGTACGCAAGCCACTCGCCGTTCTCCAGCAACGCGCCCACAATCTCTATTTCACTGCCGTCCAAACCAAGACCGATTCTCACTTCTCACTCGCCCGGTACACGCACTGCGCCAATCCCGTAATGCTCCCATGCGTATTTAATATCTTCGCCAGTGCTCAATCACTGTTTTTTGCTATCTGCATCATCGATTTGTAGCTTTCGCTCAAGAGCTTTCAGCGTTGGATTTCCCTCGAGCGCCGCAAACTGCTCCCTGGCCATGGCATTTAAATATTCTGCGCGCTCTTCCCTACTTGCCCCCGCCTTTATAAGCTGCGCGTTCATACTTTCCAAGTTTGCCAACACCACAAGCTGACGCAACGTTGCCGCATCACGTATGTTCCCTAGTTTGCCAAGATTTTCGTCGCGCCACTGCTTCGCCGTTTTCCCGAACAATGCAACATTAAGCACATCGGCCTCCGTTGCATACGTAAAGTGCGCGCCTTTCCCAGCAATATCCGGAATCAAATTGCTCTTTACTGCTTCCGTATGAATTTGGTAATTGATTTTTGAAAACAGCCGCTTCTCATTCCAACCAAGTGACAACCTGCTGCTTTCGTCAGCCTTCAACCGTCGATAATCTTCGATAACGTACAACTTGAATTCCGGTGATATCCACGATGCGAACTCGAAAGCGATATCCATATGAGCATACGTTCCGCCATAGCGGCCACGCTTTGACCTGATGCCTATAGCCTGTGTAGCAGAAATCCATTTCGTCGGCGTCAGAATAAACGAATTGAGTCCGGCCTCCTTTTTAAAGGCATCGAATTCGATGCCTTTAAAACGCGGGTTATGAATTTCCTCCCAAACACCCAAAAACTCAATGGTGTTACGATTGCGCATCCAGTTTTGTATGACCATCTTCGGCTCATCGCTTTTGTACCTTGCGATGTCCGTTATCGAAATAAAATCATCTTGTGTCCCATCGCCCACAACGCAAATTTGCACTCCAAGTGCTGTGATGTGCCCATTAATTTGTTTGTCCATCCTCGCCCCTTTTCAAACCAAAATCCGCCAAATCTCACATTGCCAACCATCTTTTCATATAGAACATATGTTTGTTTTAATCATATCAGAAACAAACATATGTTCTAGTCTTGATTTACACGAAAGGCGAAAAACGCGAAGAGCCCGCAGCACTTGGCTGCGGGCCCCACAAAAGCTAGCGAGTCAAAACGTTACGGAGCCGCCAACTCACTCCGGCCGTCCCCCGAACACAAAAACGCCCTGCAGGCTCTTTCGAACCTGCGGGGCGCATCGGCAGCTGGGACAGCGCGCCCAGTGCGCTGCCCCAGTTGCTCGCCCGCCGCCGATGGCGACGGGCTTGCTGGCCGCTGCTCAGCAGCAGCCGTTACTTGCTTGCGGCGTCGTTTGCCGCGCCGTCGGCAGCCGCAGCCGCACGCTTCTTGCGACGGTACGCGTACGCACCGCCAGCCGCGCCGGCCACCGCTAGCACGACCACGCAACCCAGCGCGATCGCAACCGCGGGGTTGGACGCGGCCGCGTCGGCCAGGTCCTCAGCCGCACCGGCCACGCCGGACTTCGCGGACCCGGACGACTTGCCGTCGGCGGCCTTGCCGCTCTTGGTAGCAGCACCGTCCTCGGCCGCCGCCAGCGCAGCAGCCGCAGCGTCGCCAGAAGCAGCCACACCGTTCTCGCCATTCAGGATGGCCTGCGCCGCGGCCGGCAGCTCGCCGCCGCCGCTTGCGGGCAGCGAGCCTGCCACCAAGTCAACTTCCCAATTCGTGGACCACGTGTGGTCCCACACGCCGTTGAAGATGCCCGCGGCGATGGTCTGCGCCAGCCAGCCGATGGTCACGCTGGAAGTGCACGTACCCGTGAACTGCGTCTGGTCGGCCGTGGGCGTGCCCAGGTCGATGGTCACCGTGGAACCGTCGTAGCTCACGCCGGAACCCCACACGTTGTTGATGGTCATCACCTTGTCCTGGATGACCACCGGGGCGCTTACCCACGCATGGCCGGAAGCGTCCACCGTCATGGTGGCGTTGTTGCTCACCGGCGTCGAGGGCGGGAAGCCGCCGTTGGTCAGGTGCGGGTTCAGCGGCAGGCCCGTGGTGGCCTTGTCGAACCACAGGTTGGCCGAAACCGTGTACGTGCCAGCGGCGAAATGCCCGCTCGTCGTGGTGCCCACCGTGGTCGAACCGCCGTTGGAGGCACCGCCGTTGGAACCGTTCGAGCCACCGTTGTCGCCGGAATTGCCACCCTGGTTACCACCGGAATTGTCGCCAGAGCCTTCACCGTTGCCACCGCCGTTATCGCCAGAATCCGTCTTGGCCAGTTCGCCGAGCGAGCTTCCGTTATCGCCCGTATTGCCGAACTCGACTTGCGTGCTGTCGGACGACAATTCGAGCGAATCGTAATCGACAGTCAACTCGAGCGCGATATCGCCATCGGGAGAAATATCCTGGTCAAGTGGGACGGCGTAAAGCGTCGAACCCTTGAACGAATACGTTACAGTACCTGAATCCTGCACATCGCTCAGTACGGCGCCCATTTGCGAAATACGCGTATCGTACTTGCCATACGACCCAGCGGCATTCACGGAATACTTCGTGGCAAACGGGGCCTTCGTGCGCTTGACCCACACACTCGACAGCTGCTCACACGTGCCCAGCGATTGCGTGGTGAACACGGGATTGTCAATGGGAAGCGCAAGCGTCTTGGCGCCGTCTTCGGCAACAACGAGCGTAGCGTTCATCGACATAGGTTCGGTCGGTGCCTTATTCGCATCGACAGGGAACGAAGACGTGCCCTCGTCTATGCCGAACGGGTTGTTAGGGTTGTTGGCGTAGACCGTCGTGTTTTTGAGCACGGGGTTGTATTCGCCCGGCATGGACAGATTGGCCGTCACCGTATAGGTTCCCACCGAAATATTCTGCACGGTAACAGTACCGGCATTGTATTTGGTGAACTCATAGTTCTTGGCGAAACCGCCCGCAAGATCAATTTCGTAGGTCTGGCCTTTAGCGTAAGATGACGGAACGCCCATGAGTTCAGGAGCCTTGTAATCCGCGGCAGTCGTAGCGTCCTCCCCATTGACGAAGCCTTCGATGACCACGTCAAGCTTGGCTTTGCCGCCCGCAACAACAGTCTCATCAACTACCGAAGCGCTCAGCAGAGCTTTGGCAATACCCCAAGTGAATTCCTTGGAACCCTTAGTGCCGTCGGCCCACGCGTAACCGGCATTAAGCGTCACCGTGGTGGTGTATTCGCCGGAATCTTTAGCCGACACGTCGCCCGAAAGCGTCCAGTAATCGTTGGCCTGAATAGCTTGCTGCTCGGCACCCGTATACACGAGGTTAGAAGAAACCTGAGGGTCAACGACCTCACCCTTCGCCTTGACGGTAAGCGTGGCGGTTTTGTAGCCGTAGAATGAGTAATTCTTGGCCGATCCGCCCGACACAATAAGCGTGTACGTACCAGGCTCGAGAGAAGAAAGGCCCTCGCCCTCGTGGCCCTCAACAGAAACCGTAGGAGCAACGAAATCAGCGACGGTACCCTTGACGGGATCTTCTCCGTTTACCAAGCCAGACAGCTCGTAAGCATCAGTGAGATTCGGCGTTTCCCCGTAGTTGACGGTAACGTCTTTGGCGGAAACCTTGAGCGGAGCTTGAGCGATGGACCAGGAATACGAAATAGAATCTTTCCCCTGGTCGGGCTTCGCCTCGGGTGCATTCCAAGCGGCAAGCTGCCATTGCGTCGTATCTGCATCACGAATTGCCTGAACAGTATACGTCCCAGCATCAATGCCGCTTACTCGACCGATGTATGTAGCATGGGGCGGCTGGGTGGTGCCCGTCTGTTCCTTGCCGGTATAGACCAAGCCAGTTTTGACCGTCGGCCCAACGGCGTACTTATTGCCCGAACCGACTATGTTGAGATCCTCCCATTTCGCATAGACAAAATCATAGTTCTTGGCGGAACCATTAGCGGCCTCAAAACTTTGTGTTCCCTTTTTTCGAGGATAAAGGCCCAGAAGTTCATCGGCAGTCTTAGGGGCAATTCTCTGAGTCTTGTGCACCGCAACGGGCGCAACATAATCGGCGACATTCCCTAACGCAGGATTCTCGCCATCGACGAAGCCCTCAACCTGAATATCGAATGCCGGGAAATACGAGCCATCGGCAATGTCGTCGTGAAGAACGACCTCGGGAACATAGGCCGCCGTCAGCTTTGCCTTGGCAATACTGTATTCGAAAGTCTTAGTGCGCGATGTGTCGCCATCGGCCCACTTATCGCAGTCCTTATCAAGGGTGGCAACAGCCGTATACGTTCCGGCATCTTTGGCGGTCTCGCCCTCGAGCGTATAGCCCGAGCCTGACATAACGCCAGTTTGTTCTTCGCCATTGTATACAAGGCCAGATACGACTTTGGGCATTGCGGCGCAATCGCGAGAAACGACCGTTAGCGCAGATTCCTCGTATTTGAACGCATAGTTCAACGCGGAACCGCCAGATAGGCGAACCGTATAGTCTTTTCCTGCCTCAAGGTCATTCGCACTCACAAGTTGATCGCCATCATAGATTTCAATTTTAGGCTCAACAAAGTCTTTTGAATTCGAAGCGCTATCTGAGCCCTTGAAACCCGAGTACGTTAAATCAAAGCTAGGTGTATCGCCCTCTCGAACGATAAGGTCATCAGCCTTGACGGTCAATTCTGCTGGATTGATTTTAAAAGAGAGCGTCTTGGGGCCTGACGTGCCATCGCTCCAGTAGCCATCAGGATACGTCCACGTTTCAGAAGGACTTAAAGTGACAGAATATTCACCAGCATCTATAAACGACTTTGTCTGCAGACCGTTAAGAACGCCAGAGGCGAAGTCGTTCCATGGCGTTGGATTTGTACGCTGAGAGCCACTAAAGCTGAATGCCGTTCCGTCAGCTTCGGTAATTCCCAGCTGAGCGAATCCATTATATTCCATATCTTTCGCAATCGGCATCTGCGCCGCGCACAGTGAAATATGGGCTACGGCCTTGGTTTCGATTTCATAGTTGTCTAGCTCGGTGCCGCCGCCCTCAAACTCGCCCGTAAGAGCCGTAGGAACAAGAGTCTTCAGGGGGAACAAATCAGGCATCCAGAGAGCGTATTCCAGGTTGCCCAAATTCCAGGAGGAAAACGCTCGGGTATCCAAATCGCCGAGCGATTCGAGCGTATCGCTTCCAACAAAACCTTCGTAATGAAGTTTGGAATTCACCTCATCAGCACTCGGAAGTTTATCAACAACTTCTTGAGCCGTTGTTGCGAGACCGCAGGCGACAACCGTCTCGTACGTGCAGGAGAGCTTCGCCTTCGCGATAGACCAGTCGACCGTTCGTTCGCCATCAGAACCATCGAGCCATTTAAAGCCCTCTTTGGGCTTGATGACAGCAGAGTAGCCTCCTGCATTCGTTCCAACAACGGAGCCGCTTACCACATCGCATTTCTCAACATCATACGCAACGCCTTGTTGCTCATAGCCGTTGTATGTAAGTTGATTCGCAGTCGGGTCGCTGGCATACTTCGCACTCTTGGCCACACCACTCATATCGAGTGTGAGGCCCATATCGACATGCCAATCAACGCCCAGAATCGTGGGATGCTGGGTACAACCGGTAATCATATAGCCGTTGCTGCCGTCATTGGTGAAGCCGCTATCCTTGGTAATTTTGAGCGTGACGGAGCTAATGCGACTCGTATGGTCAACACGCGTCACTTCGCCATTCGCGCCAGTCGGCCCGTATGATCCAGAACGAGTTGTGGTGCTAGCAACAGAAACACCGTCACCCGACCCAATGCCCTGAATCGTAAAGACGGGATTGGCAATAGGAATCGTCAAGTCAAGCGTATCGTCTTCGTTCACCACGAGCGTCGCATTGGACGTCATCGGATAGTCGGGAACGCCCGTAACAGAAACAGGATCGAGCCCGCTGTCTTCAACCACGCCCAAAGGATTCATGGGGTTCGTGCAATACGCTTGCAAAGCCACGAATGGGTTAAGCGCTTTGGGAATAAAAAGGTTCGCCGTAATCGTATACGTGCCAGGGGCGTATTTGCCAAGCTCGACAGCCGTATTAGGATTACTCGCATCGGCCACGCCATCTGCGACCGCACGAGCAAGCAATTCCTGGCCATAGGTAACCGCATCTTCAGCAGAATTGTCTCCAGCACGTTCTTCTTCAGCAACAATAGCTTCCTCGTCAGCCTTCGATGCATTCGCAGCCGATTCAAAACCATAGGCATCCGCGGCTTCGTCAGACGCCTTATCGCTCGTCTTGCTTTCGGCTGAGCCATCTTCCACCAACCGCTCGTTGGTATTTTCGCCATCGCCCTGCACGCCGTCCGCAGTCCGCTCATTGACGACTTGCTGGTTTTGCTCCTGCGTGGCTTTGGGGCTTTCTTCCTGCCCATCATCACCAAATGCCGCATAGGACGGCATGAGCGACACGGCTAGAACCACGGAGAGGAACGCGTTGCCCAGCACGCCCCACTTGCTCATTTTCCTTTTCACCGCTTTGAGGTTTGCCACGTTCCCGCCTCCCTTCTTGCTTCGGTGTTCATAGCGAATCACCCTTTCTTTGCGGCTTGTTTGTATTTGGTGGTGCAACCTTGGGCGCCGATGCCGCATCCTCGGCTCCCAAGGCATCCCGCGACGGACCGGAAAGGCCCCGCCATGTGGAATCTGGGTACGACAAGACAGACGCGCGCCCGCGTTGCGTGAGGGATTGGGTTGTTGCAGGGGTTGTGCGCTTGCCCGCGCGAGCTCGGTGTTCGTCCTGGTTGAAAGGGCGCTCCAACCGGCAAGTAACACGCGGGTAACTGGCTTGATGGCTGCTATTGTAAGCCTGGGGTTACCGAAATTACAAGAAAAAAGTTCGAAATGGGTTCCTTTTTCGACAAAATCTTCTCCAAGGGTAACATATGTTACCCCAGGTCAGAGGGGTACGTCGGTCGGCGAACACGTCAACTCGTAAAGATTCCCAAACATTTGTTCTTGTGTTCTGAACGGATGTTTGGTGATACAGATCGCGCTTGGCGTTCCCCCTAGCCGAGGGGCTACTACCTATAGCACGCGGATGAAGCGGCCATCCACTTCTAGCACGCCTTCTTTTTGCAGGGTGCTTAGTTCGCGAATGAGCGATTTGTCGGCGGCACGCAGATACGTGGCCCATTCCTGGCGATTCATGGGAACCTCTACGCGACCATCCGCGTCCTGGGGTAGCGTGCGCAAATACGCCATGATGCGGTCGGAAAGACGCGGCTCGCCCACCACGGAGAGCGTTCGCGTAAGCACGCCTATCTTCTTCGACATTTCGGTCGACAGGTTTTCGCGCAACAGAAACGCATGCGGGCTCGTGCACGATTCGAGTTGCTTTGCGGGAATGCACAGTATGCTCGTGGGCTCAAGCGCGCGAATATTCACCGGCGTATGCTTAAGCGTCGCCGGCACGGCCTCGGCGAACGACTCGCCCGAGCCGAACTGCGCCACCGGGCGATCTTGCCCACCTTGCGGCATGCTTGCTTGCACGACGCCCGAAACAACCACGGGATAGAAATCCATACGGTCGCCAGCACGTCGCAGCAGTTGGCCTTCTGACAGCTCGATAATGCGCGAATCGATTTCGCGCAGCAAATCGCGCAGGTCCTTCACGGGAATGCCCTCGAACACGGCCGACGAATGCAGCGAGCGAATAAGATCCTGCGTAAACTCCATGCGACCCACTAACTCCTTGCTACGCTCGTCGCCCTGGCAAACGCCCCCGGCGTAAGCCTCGTATGCATGCGGCCGTGCATGGCGGTACCGTCACTTCAGCCATTCCCGCCATCGCGCCGAAACTAACCACCGGGTAACATTTGCTACCGAAAGTTACCTTTATCTAATTCATTATCGCACTGCGCAGCTTTTTGTAAACACAGGGTCATATTTTTCCCAAACAAGAAAGGCGACCCGCTCGGCTGCCTTTCCCCAAACCAGCGCTTCGGAAGCGCTTCTTGCAAGCAATCTTGTTCGCAGCAAACCTGGCAAAGCATCCGGCCCCCTGTCGCGCTTCACGCCCCGCCCATCATGCAGCCGTACCCGGCACAGAAAGCAACAAAGGGCCCGCGGCATTTCAACCGCGAGCCCTTTGCAAAAGTTAGTGAGTCAAAACCTCCCGAGACACTGACCCATCCGCTCCTGTCACGCGGCCTTACGCCAACAGTTTGTGACCTGCCTCCTCAAGCGCGTTCAGCAGCGCATCGGCTGCCTCGCGGCTGGAATCCTTCGCGAACACGTACAGCTTGATCTTCGGCTCGGTGCCGCTCGGGCGCACGATGACCTTGTTGCCACCTTCCACGTCGAACTCCACCACGTTGGCGGAAGGCAGGCCGTTCACGCCGTCCTGGTAGTCGACCACGGCCTCGACCTTGCGGCCGGCCAGCTCGGCCGGCGCGTTCGTGCGCAAACCCGCCATGAGGTCTGCCATCTTCGCCGCGCCGTCGGCGCCGGGATAGGACAGCGACACGGTGCGGTTGAGCCACCAGCCGTGCTTGGCGTACAGGTCGCGCATGGCCTGGGCCAGGTTCTTGCCCGCCAACTTGTACTCCTGCGCCATCTGGCAGATGAGCAGGCTGGCGTTCACGGCGTCCTTGTCGCGCACGTGGTCGCCGGACAGGTAGCCGTAGCTCTCCTCGAAACCGAAGATGAAGCGGTCGGCTTCGCCCGCGTCGGCCAGCTCGGTGATGATGTCGCCGATGTACTTGAAGCCTGTCAGGCAACGGCGCAGCTCGAAGCCGTATTCCGCGGCCAGCGCGTCGACCATGGCCGACGACACGATGGTGGTCACGGCCACCTTGCGCGTCAGGTCCTCGCCGCGCTCGGCGCGCATGCGGCACACGTAATCCAGCAGCAGCACGCCCATCTCGTTGCCGGTCAGCAGCGTGTAGTCGTCACCGTCCTTGCAGGCCACGCCCACGCGGTCGGCATCGGGGTCGGTGGCCAGCAGCAGGTCGGAATGCACCTGCTCGCACAGGTCGATGCCCTTCTGCATGGCCTCGCGGATCTCGGGGTTGGGATAGGGGCACGTGGGGAAGTTGCCGTCGGGCTGCTCCTGCTCGGGCACCACGGTGACGTCGGAGACGCCAGCGCGCGCGAGCACCGTGGTAACGGGGACCAGGCCCGTGCCGTTGAGCGGCGTGTAGACCAGCTTCAGCGGCGCGGCGGCGATCTGCTCGTCGGACAGGTTGTTCACCGACTGCGCCAGCACCGCGTCGTAGTAACGCTCGAGCACGGCGTCTTCGATCCACTTGACCTTGCCCGATGCCACGGCCTCATCGAAGTCCATGGACTTCACGCCGGTGAACGCATCGGTTTCGGCAATGGCCGCGGAGATGGCGGCGGCAGCCTGGCTGGTGATCTGACAGCCATCGGGGCCGTAGGCCTTGTAGCCGTTGTACGGCGCGGGGTTGTGGCTGGCCGTCATGCAGATACCGCCCGAGCAGCCCAAGTCGCGCACGGCCCACGAAAGCGTGGGAACCGGGGAGATGCGCGGGTACACATACGCCGTCACGCCGTTGGCAGCCATGATGGCGGCCGTGGTGCGCACGAACAGCTCGCCGTTGTTGCGGCTGTCGCGGGCGATGGCGACGGAGGGGTTGTCGAAGTTCGCGTTCAGGTAATCGGCGAAGCCCTGCGTGGCGCGGCCCACCGTGTAGATGTTCATGCGGTTCGTGCCGGCGCCCAAAACGCCGCGCAGGCCCGCGGTGCCGAACGACAGGTTCTGGAAGAAGGCGTCGGTCATCGCGGCGTCGTCGCCGGCGTCGGCCTTCGCCTGCATGTCGGCCAACTCGGCCGCCAGATCGGCGTCCTGCACGTTCTCAATCCAATGCACAAGCTCGGCGCGCACATCGATATCGCTCATAAGGTTTCCTTCGCTTCTAGCGGTTTCTCCCCGGTTGCTTGGGCGCGGTCGGGCGCGCCGCGGACGTCCGCCCTGCGCGGCCGGCATCCGTCCGATGCGGCACGGGCATGCGCCCGCCCTCCAACCAGGCTTTCCTATATATGCCGCCCATTGTAAACGACACGCCGCCGAAGCGCGCGAACCCGACAGCATCAGCGCAGTTGCGCGCCGGATGACGCAGCGGCGCCGCGATCCTCGACCAACACGCGGCACCCTCGGCGCGCATCAAGGGCATCATCGAGCTCGCCCGCGACCACAGCGCCGAGCCCGAGCGCCTGCTCGACGACCGGCAACGCACCGACGAACTGTCGAGCCGCCGTCCACCGCGGTCGTCGATACCGCAGACAAGGAAGGCCCCACGCACAGCCGGGGAACGAGCCGGATGCCCTGTCGAACGTAAAATCCGCCGGCGAAGCAGGGCGAATCGATGGTTTCGCGGGCATTAACGGGTATGATGGGATTTGGCACCCCGCTGACAAATTCGACGGGGCCGACGCCGCAGGCGCCGACCTCGCCGACGAGGGCGACGACTCAGGCGACAACGCGGGCAGCAATCCCGCCGCCCGCCCGGCCGCCGAAGCCGCAGAAGCCCGCCCAACCGATACGGAACTTCCGGCCAGCGCCGATACGGAGCCGGCCAAGCACTAGGAGGAACCCAGCATGCACATGCGCACCAACCGCCGCGCAGCAGGCGTTAGCCAGGAAGGCGGCGCTGCCGGCAGCCGTCGTAGCCGCCGCGCGCACCGCACCCGCTCCCGAAAAGCCGCGCTTGCCGCGTTCGCCCTTGCAG
>OLRG01003155.1_pt1 | contig 10785 bp, 9 predicted proteins | sample 1672331 | NCBI WGS metagenome assembly OLRG01 (sample SAMEA3136672, study PRJEB25190) | human gut metagenome
GCCCAGACATCTGCAATCGTCACCAACTGCGTAAAAACAATTCCCCTCAGCCAGACATCCGGGCAGCAGCTTCTGAGCGGATGTTACGGAGAATTTGATGAAATTTTAAAAGATGTCATGAACAAAAGCGAAGAGGATTTATGTCTCTCTGCACCTGGATTTGATATCAGAGGAATCCAGCATGAGAAGCTGTATTCCAGATTATACATGTCTTAGAGCATGTTTGAATAACAGAAAGTTCCAGAAAATAATATGTGGATAATTCAGCAGTTTGCTGTGAGAATTTGTGAATAAGAAACGAAGAAAAGAGGAAATCGGTATGTCATATGTAAAAATCGGAGTTGCCGGACCGGTAGGTTCCGGAAAAACAGCACTTATTGAAGCATTATCAAGAAAGATGGCAGGCGACTACAGCATCGGAGTCATCACAAACGACATCTACACAAAAGAAGACGCCCAGTTCCTTGCAAAGAACAGCGTTCTTCCGGTAGAGAGAATCATCGGTGTAGAAACCGGCGGATGCCCTCACACAGCCATCCGTGAAGATGCATCCATGAATCTGGAAGCAGTAGACGAGATGATGGAGCGCTTCCCTGATATTGAACTTCTTTTCATCGAAAGTGGCGGAGATAACCTGTCTGCAACATTCAGTCCGGAGCTGGTAGATGCGACAATCTTCGTTATCGACGTAGCAGAAGGAGACAAGATCCCGCGTAAAGGCGGTCCTGGAATTACACGTTCTGATCTCCTTGTCATCAATAAGATCGACCTCGCACCATATGTAGGTGCAAGCCTCGAAGTAATGGAAAGAGACTCTAAGAAAATGCGCGGTGACAGACCGTTCCAGTTCACTAACATCCGTGGAGATGAGAACGTAGATAAAGTAGTAGAATGGATTAAAAAGAATGTCCTTTTAGAAGGAATGTAAAGGGAAATGCCTATGGATCATATGGATAATAAATTCGGAAAGATATCCCGCATCAGTGCCTGTGCAGCCCTGAAAGATGGAAAAACTATTCTCGAGGACCTGTCTTTTACAGCTCCATACAAGATCATGATGCCATTTGAAAAAGAAAACGGTGGCATCCAGATCATGCCACTCTGTGCTTCAGCCGGAATCATGGCAGGTGATTCTCAGGAGTTTTCCTACCATGTAAAAGGAGGCGCAGACCTGGAAGTCCTGTCCCAGTCCTTTGAGAAAATCCACAAAATGGACGAAGGTTCAGCCACCCGAACCATCGAAGTACAGGTAGACAAAAATGCCACACTATATTACTATCCCCAGCCAGTCATTCCCTTTGCACAGTCAGCTTTTGACAGCAAGATGACCATCCATCTGGAAGACGAAACCTCCCGTTTATTCCTGCTGGAAATCATCTCCTGCGGTCGAATCGCACACGACGAACGCTTTCAGTACCGCAGATTTTCCTCAAAAGTCCTGCTGTACAGAGGCGACAAACTCATCTACCGCGACAACACCCGCTACGAACCGGACAAGATGCCGATGGAAGGAATCGGGATGTACGAAGGATACACACATATGATACACACATATGGCAAACTTGTTTCTTTCTAAAATCAGCAGCAGAGATGGTGAAAAGTGCGGTCAGGAATCTGGAACTGCAGAACCAGCAGATTCAGCAATCAATCTGGAACTTCAGGAAAAAATCTGGCAGATTCTTGACGAAGACTCTGAAATAGACGGCGGCATCACCCGCCTCACAACCGGAGATCTGGCACTGAGAATTTTCGGCCATCGTGCTCAGAAACTGCAGCAAATAGCAGAAAAAGTTAAGAAGCTATACGAGAATGAACAGAAATAAAAAATGGCGGGATTTCCGCCATTTTTAAAGAGAAAATTTTTTAACTTCTTCCTGTGTAAGTTCAACCAGTTTTTTTTCATGTTTTTTAGCATATCTTGATAATTCGAGTAAATTTACATTGCATGATGGTGCATTAACATCGAGGCTATGCACATCACACGTGCATAGCCTCGATCCATTCTTTCTCTCTGAAGCCTGTAAGTACAAAATCATCCCCGATCACCAGTGGACGCTTCACCAGCATTCCATCTGTAGCAAGAAGTTTCAACTGTTCATCCTCAGACATCTCTTTCAGCTTGTCTTTTAACCCCATTTCCTTATAGATCATCCCACTTGTATTAAAGAATTTCTTCAGCGGAAGTCCGCTTTTGGCGTACCATTCTTTTAATTCTTCATAGGTAGGATTTTCTTCTTTAATAGCTCGTTCCTCATAGCTGATATTGTGTTCATCCAGCCATTTCAGGGCTTTCATGCATGTGCTGCATTTGCGGTAAACTAAAACTTTCATGGACATTCTTCTCCTTATAGATTTATTGTAACGATTTTTACAGGTAACTTATACATAGCATTCAGGTCTGCGTGTTTTGAGATATGGCATTTTATTTTTCCACAGAGATGCTTCCTGCAGGCTAACCTCACAGGTAAGAAGCTGTTCGGAATCATCAGCCTTTGCAAGAATATCTCCACTTGGATGAATTACCAGAGACTCCCCGGAGAAATCCATTGCATCTTCTTTTCCAACCCGGTTGCACATAGCGATAAAGACCTGATTCTGCATAGCCTGTACCCGCATTTCCCATTCGAACATTTCCATTGGCTCTGCTTTGGTATTGGCGGTTGGAACAATGATCAGGTCTGAACCTTTCAGAGTACAGGTACGGATACTTTCCGGGAGATGCCTGTCGTAGCAGATCACAATCCCTATTTTTCCGAAAGGAGTGTCAAACACCTTAAAACCCGTATCAGAAGGAGTGTAATAATCCTGTTCATAGAACTGCTCTGCCTGTGCAATATGGACCATCTGAGCGGTATCAGCCAATTCTCCGTCAGGAGTGATCCACAGAGAGGTATCGTATCGTTTTCCTCGACGCTCTAAATAGACATTAGGAGACAGATAATAGTGATGCTGTCGTGCCTTTTCCCTCAATCTGGAAATTTCTTCCGCATCAGAAGTAAGACAGTAACGATCAACATTTCTTTTCTCATACTGCGGAAAAAATGGCGAAAGCTGAATTTCCGGAAAAAACAATAAATCATTCCCCTTCGCGAAGTCGCAGAACAACAAAGATTTTTCCAGATTTTCCTGCATATTTTCAGTCATAGATATTTGCGCAAGTGCAAGTTTTATAGTGGTCAGACCTTTCATGAAAATGTTTCAGATTATAGATAAATATATCATAAATTGTAAAAGCAGATTTTGCAAGAGAATGTTATGGAAGAATTGTAAGGCACAGGTTTTCGTGCTAATATAACTGTATACAAAAGAATAATCCCAGTTCCCCTGAGAGGAGAAATCATGCGTGATGAGACGAAGGTGGACGTATATACGTCTGGGATAACCGGCGCGGAGTATGATGCAGGAATGAAACAGCTTATGAGTAATAAGGAAATTATTATTCCCATCCTGCAGATGGCAGTGCCGGAGTTTAAAACGTGCTCACAGGAAGAAATTTTGCAGTGTCTGGACATTTCTTCTATTACAAAAGATGATTTCGTAAGTGATATACCAGATATAGAGACGGACCTGAGATTAACAAAAGAAGACAGTGAACTATCATCTCTTGTAGAGAAACTGGTGAGGTTTGACATTCGGTTTAAGATAATAAATCCTAAATTGTCTACAGAGAAGATAAGAGTAAATTTACATATTGACATGGAAGCACAGAAAAGCTACCGTCCAAGTAACCCATCATATCCTATATTAAAACGTGCAGTATATTATGTAGCCAGGGACCTTTCCTCTCAGCTAAGTATGATTACACAGACTACAGATTATTCAAAACTGGAGAAATGTTATTCCATATGGATCTGTGCGGAGGACGTACCCAAGAAATTACAGAATACATTGACGGAATATTCTTTTTCGAAGAAGGATATCATAGGGGTAGCAGAGGAACCGGAGGAGGATTATGATCTCTTAACAGTAATTATGATCCGAACAGGAAAGGAAACAGAAGAGAACGGAATATTTGAGTATCTGAATGGAATATTTGACGGTGATATAAACAGGATACAAAAATATTCACATATAGAATGGTCAGAACCATTTCAGGAGGAGGCAGGTAAAATGACAGGATTTGGAGATAGAATTTATGAAAGAGGAATAAGGAAAGGAGAACAGAGAGGAATGATTCTTGGCGCTCTTATGAGTGGGAAAACTCCGGAAGAGGTTGCTGAAATGTTGAACTTGCCTCTGGAAGAAATAAAAAAAGTTCAGGAGCAGCAGACAGCAGTGAACAAATAGTGAAAGTAAATTGTTGATATAAAGTTAACAGGGAACTGGGAAAGCTATAACTGGAAAGAGTTGAGTTCATGTATATTACAACACATAAACTCAACTCTTTTTTTAACCAAATCAAGTAAGTCTCCTGCTTCAATTGTGAAAAGCAATAAGCAGTGGGTTGGGACTTGCTTGTATCAGGAGGCGTGCAAGCGCCTTCTGATAAACTGCGGAGCAGTTATTTGGTTATGAGCAAGTAGCGAAGCGGATGCTTTTATCCGCTTGACTCTGAAAGTATAAAATTATTTGCCTGTATTGTGCTGAATTTAGTGAACCCCCAATCTGCTCACTTTCCTCATATGATGCCAGTAAACCACAAAGATAGCCCCACCTGTAAACACCCATGAAGCGACATATACATTCATCAGCATATCATAAGTAGGAATCCACTTAAACACAGTTACCATCCAGATCAGTCGGAATACAACGGTTCCCAGAATCGTAATAACAGACGGTTCCAGTGACTTCCCCATACCTCGCAGTGCTGAACTCTCGACTTCATAAGTAGCAGTCAGTCCCTCGAGGGAACATACATGGTGCATTCGGATCAGACCGTAGACTGCGACTGCGCTGCTGGTGGTGTAGATACTTACGAAAAAATCATCCCAGATCATAAATATGATCGCCAGGATTTCTGTAAAGCCGAATCCAAAGAGCAGACATAACCAGAAAACTTTCTTACATCTTTTCACGTTGCCCGCACCATAATTCTGACTGGTAAATGTCACAGCAGCCTGAGCAAATGCGGAGGCAATATCGTATGTAAAATACTCAAAATTCAATGCCAGTGAAGATCCGGCAATTATTTTGCCGTATATAAATATAGGGTCACAGCATGGTAATTATAGCACAGAAGCCTGAAACATCAATATGACTTTTATAAATCTTTTTTATAAGTTGCAATCTGAAAATGGTGACATCCCTTTAGAGGTGGGAGGCTTCTCGCTGGAAAAGGATAAAAAATAGTAAAGACGATTTTCAGAGAAAGTTTTTCAGCAGTTTTTTTCACAACGGATGGAAAAAATGCCGTGACAAATATCTGCTTGACTAAGCATCCAGATGTGTTATACTCTCCCGTAAAGTTAAAAGATTTACAGAAAATGATAAAAGGACAGGAGGAGTTGTACATGAGTAACAGTACATTGGAAGGTAAGAAGAAGACGGAAAATGGCGTGAAACGATTAATCTTTTCTGTGCTTGCGATTCTGTTTCAGGTGGGATTTATGCTGATGGTGTTTAAGAGACTGAATGCATATGCAGGAGCGATCGATCTGTTTACCCGTATTTTTGCAATTATTCTGGTACTGAAAATTTATGGCAGGCATCAGACTTCATCCATGAAAATGCCGTGGATCATTCTGATACTGGCGTTTCCGGTGATGGGTGTCACCTTATTTCTGTTAGTAGGTCTGAATGGCGGTACATGGAAAATGAGAGCCCGATATGAGAAGATTGATGCGAAATTACTGCCGCTGCTTCCAGAAAATAAGGAGACGCAGGAGAAACTTCAGCAGCAGATTCCGAAGGCAGGAAACATTTCTTCCTATCTGACCAGTTATGCGAAGTATCCGGTTTATCAGAATACGGATATGACCTATTATGACGAGGCCATTAAGGGGCTGGATGCACAGCTCGAAGATATGAAAAAAGCTGAGAAGTTTATTTTCATGGAATATCATGCGATTGAAGATGAAGAAGCATGGCAGAGAATCCAGGCAGTGCTGGAGGAACGGGTGAAAGCAGGCGTTGAGGTGCGTGTTTTCTATGATGATATGGGTTCTATCTGGTTTGTCAATATGGATTTTGCCAGAAAGCTGGAGGGGATCGGCATTAAATGCCGTGTATTCAATCCACTGTCACCGGGCTTCAATATGTTTCTGAATAACAGAGATCATCGCAAGATCACCGTGATCGATGGAAAAGTGGGATACACAGGCGGCTATAATCTGGCAAATGAATATTTTAACATTACCCATCCGTATGGAATCTGGAAGGATACCGGTGTGAGAATGGAGGGCGATGCCGTGCGTTCCCTGACTGTGGCGTTCCTGGAAATGTGGAATGCAGCCAGCAGTATCCATCCGGATGAGATCAACATGGAACAGTATCTCCGCCCGTATCCATATCAGGCAGAGCAGAAAGGTTATATTCAGCCTTATGCAGACAGTCCTCTGGATGGGGAGCAGGTAGGGGAAGAAGTGTACATCAGTATGATCAACAAAGCAGAGAAATACTGCTGGTTTATCACGCCGTATCTGATCATTACGGATGAAATGACGCATGCGCTTTCTCTGGCTGCCAAACGTGGCGTGGATGTGCGGATCATCACACCGGGAATCCCGGATAAGAAGCTGATCTACAGTGTGACCAGATCTTTCTACAACGGACTTGTGATCAACGGAGTCCGTATCTTTGAATGGACACCGGGATTCTGCCATGCGAAGATGTGTGTGGTGGATGACTGTATGGCAACATGCGGAACGATTAATCTGGATTACCGCAGTCTTTATCATCATTTTGAAAATGGATGCTTTATGGTGGACTGTGATGTAGTAATGGATATAAAACATGACATGGAAAAAACAATGGCAGAATCCAGGGAAGTAACGGATCAGTATAAAGAAGGCCGCAGTGCAACGCTGAGACTGGGACAGTTGTTCCTGAGGCTGTTTGCAGAGCTGCTTTGATCTGGTAGCGGTTGTAGATAGAAAAGTGGATAAAAGTTCCATTTGATGAAAGGAAAGTTTTTCATTCGGAGGAAGGATATTAAAAATGCTGCACAGCAGACTCTGAAAATCTGTTGTGCAGCATTTTTTTGATATATTATCTTAACACAAAACAATCTGTAATATCTGCGCAGAGGACAGAATATTTTTATTTTTCTTCCTGTAATACATTCTCCAAGAATTTTACAGCATCTCTGACACAGTCATCACAGGAGCGGAGCATTTTCCCTGTTTCAACGCCCTTGAGGTCTTTGCAGATAACGGAACCGTTCTGCTGTTTAAACTGATTCATAACGGAACGGACACTCTGGGAAGTTCCCATTCTGTTCTGGTTGATCAGACCGGCGACAACTGCGGCACCGGAGATGGCTCCGCAGGTACCGTCCATGGTCCCGAGTCCTGCACCGAATCCCTGAGTGAGATTAAAAAGGGTTTCTTCGTCCATGTGAGCTTCGTCACAGAAAGAACAGGCAACTGCCTGTGCACAGTTATATCCGTTGTGTTTCTTTTCGACTGCTTTTTCGCATTTTGAATCTGACATATCGTTTGTTCTCCTTTTGTTTATGTTCTGTTTCTTCTTTTGGCAATGGCTTTTACTTTTTGCTTCATTTGTATTCTACGGTTTCTGTGAGATTTTTGGCTCTGTCAGTTTATGATAGCACGACGTGAGCCGTTTTACAAGATGAGGGAAGCGGCGTACTCATACAAAGTTGTGAGACCTGATTTTGGGTGTTAAGAGAAAAGTAAAAAATTAAGTCGTGAAAAATTAAGTAAATCTCAGACAGAAACCGGATTTCTTCGGGGATCTGTTTTTACAAAGATTTTACTTTAGCGCGATTTTACATTTAACTTTGGATTTTTATAATAGCACTTGTAAATGAGGCAACAAGATATAAAAAATAAAAATATAAAAGAAAATGAGCCATTCATTTTACTAAGAAAACAGGGTTCATTGGAAGAGGAGAAAATTATCATGAAGAAAAAGATCGCAACAATTCTTACAGCAGCAGTTATCGGAGCAACAGCTTTCACAACAATCGTAAGTGCAGCAAGCGGAGATATCACAGTTGTTTCCCGTGAAGATGGTTCTGGTACAAGAGGTGCTTTTGTAGAGCTGTTTGGTATCCAGGAAGAACAGGATGGCGAGAAAGTAGATATGACTACTGATGAAGCAAGTGTTACAAACAGCACATCTGTTATGATGACTACTGTTGCAGGTGATGAGAATGCGATCGGTTATATTTCACTTGGTTCTCTGGATGATACAGTTAAGGCAGTTAAGATTGATGGTGTGGAAGCTACTGTAGAGAATGTTTCCAATGATTCTTACAAGATTGCACGTCCATTCAATATCCTTACATCTGATAAAGAGAGTGATGCAGCAAAGGATTTCGTAAACTATATCATGAGTGCAGACGGACAGCAGATCGTAGAGGACAATGGTTACATTAAAGAAGCAGCAGATGCAGACGCTTATGAAGCAGCAGACGGTGTTTCCGGTAAGGTTGTTGTAGCTGGTTCTTCTTCTGTAACACCGGTTATGGAGAAACTCGCAGAGGGTTATGAAGCAGTAAACAAAGACGTAACAATCGAAGTTCAGCAGAGTGATTCTACAACTGGTGTAAACATGGCAGCAGAGGGAACCTGTGATATCGGTATGGCATCCCGTGAACTGAAAGATGATGAAAAAGACCTTGGTCTTACAGCTACAGTGATCGCAAGAGATGGTATCGCAGTAATCGTAAATAAGGACAATGATGTAGATGAACTTACAAGTGATCAGGTAAAATCTGTTTACACAGGTGAGACTACAACATGGGAAGACCTTGCTAAATAATCCGCAGAACAGAGGATTTCTATCTTATATGGATGGATTCTATGAGTGATATGGATACTCATAGACAGAGTTATAGATAGGGAATAGCAGATAAAAAGATAGGTTTCAGAGCAGTTCGCCTGTGGAGGGAAACAATGCAGGCGGACTGTTTATGTATATTGGTTTTGATACAGGGAAAGAAAGGTGTAATGAATGAACCATTTTAAAGAAAAAGCCATGAAATGTGTGTTTCTGATCGCAGCCTGTACCTCAGTGCTGGCAGTGTTTCTGATCTGTGCATTTCTGTTTGCAAATGGTATCCCGGCGATCGGGAAGATCGGTCCGCTGAAGTTCCTGCTGGGAACGAAATGGAAGCCATCCAATAATATTTTTGGAATCCTTCCAATGATCGTAGCAAGTATTTATGTAACTGCCGGTGCGATCCTGCTGGGTGTGCCGATTGCGTTATTTACTTCTGTTTTTATGGCGCGTTACTGCCCGAAAAAAATTTACAGACCATTGAAATCCGGAATTGAGCTGATGGCTGGTGTGCCTTCTATTGTATATGGTTTCTTTGGACTGGTTCTGATTGTGCCGCTGATCCGTCAGACTTTTGGAGGAACCGGTACAAGTATGCTGGCAGCGTGTGTGCTGCTTGGTATGATGATCCTGCCGACGATCATTGGTGTTACGGAATCTGCGATCCGCAGTGTGCCGGAAAGTTATTATGAAGGTTCTCTGGCACTGGGAGCAACGAAGGAAAGAAGTATTTTCTGTGTCATGCTTCCGGCTGCGAAGTCCGGTATTCTGGCAGCGGTTGTACTGGGAATCGGTCGTGCGATCGGTGAGACGATGGCAGTTGTCATGGTTGCAGGAAACCAGCCGAGAATGCCGCAGGGTATCCTGAAGGGTGTCCGTACCATGACCGCAAATATCGTTACAGAGATGGGTTATGCAACAGGTCTTCACAGAGAGGCTCTGATCGCGACAGCGGTAGTATTGTTTATCTTTATTCTGATCATTAACCTGAGTCTTTCTTTACTGAACAGGAGGGCAGAAAATGCAAATTGATACAGTGGCAAAAATGGATTTGTCAAAAGAAAAAAAGCAGAATGAGTCTTCTTTCTCAGACCAGTTGAAGGCATATGTGAAACATCCGGGTTCCGGGATTCTGGCACTGCTTACAGTGTTGGGAGCAATTATGACTTTTGCACTGCTGTTCTTCCTGATCGGATATATTCTGGTCAAAGGTGTGCCGTATCTGTCAACGGATCTGTTCAGTCTGACTTATAATTCAGATAACCTGTCATTGCTTCCATCTTTGATCAATACGTTTATCCTGACAGTGGTTTCTCTGGTGATCGCGGCACCGCTGGGAATTTTTGCAGCGATTTATCTGGTGGAATATGCGAAAAAAGGAAGCAAACTTGTGAAAGTGATCCGTATCACAGCAGAGACACTTTCCGGTATTCCTTCTATTGTATATGGTCTGTTTGGTATGCTGTTTTTTGTAACTGCACTGCATTGGGGACTGTCTCTTCTGTCCGGCGCATTTACACTGGTAATCATGATCCTGCCTTTGATCATGCGTACAGCGGAGGAAGCGCTGAAATCCGTTCCGGATTCTTACCGTGAGGCAAGTTTTGGTCTGGGCGCAGGAAAACTTCGTACGATTTTTACAATTGTTCTTCCATCTGCGGTGCCTGGAATCCTGGCAGGTGTGATTCTTGCCATTGGCCGTGTGATCGGTGAGACTGCAGCGTTAATTTATACTGCTGGTACAGTTGCAGAAGTACCTCAGAACCTGATGGGTTCCGGACGTACACTGGCACTTCATATGTATGTGCTTTCCGGTGAAGGTCTTCATATGAATCAGGCATCTGCGACAGCAGTTGTTATTCTGGCATTTGTTCTTGTGAT
>OLRG01003157.1_pt1 | contig 10779 bp, 9 predicted proteins | sample 1672331 | NCBI WGS metagenome assembly OLRG01 (sample SAMEA3136672, study PRJEB25190) | human gut metagenome
CTTGGTGGTGGCAGAATTGGGCACCGCGTATGACTCATGCGGCGGCCTGTACGATTGGGTCCGCGAAGGTTTGGGTGACAAATGGGGCGCTCGCTGCTCCTGGTGCTATTGGGTTAATTTCCCCTTGTGGATCGCAAGTCTTGCCTGCATGGCGCCGAGCATCATTCACTCTCTGTGGGGCATCGAGCTGACGCTGGGGGTCAAGATTGCGCTCGAGCTCATCTTTGTGTGGGGCGTAACGCTGCTGGCTTTCTCGCCCGTTTCCGATTCTGAATGGATCATGAACGGCGGGGCAATTATTAAAGTCTTTGTCGTGCTGGTGGTGGGTGCCTGCGGCGTCTGGTTTGCTTGTACACAGGGCTTTGCCAACGATATGAGCCCCCAGACCTTCATTCCCGATTTTTCGGATACAAAATCGTTGACGTACCTCTCGATCATCCTCTTCAACTTTATGGGATTCGAGGTTGTGGCAACCTTTGCCGGCGCCATGAAGGACCCCTCGCACGACATCCCTCGTGCCATTATCGTGGGCGGTATTGCCATCGCTGCTATTTATATACTGTGCGGCATTGGCATCGGCGCTGCGGTGCCCACCGAGAAGCTCTCGCTTGACTCAGGGATAGTGGATGCTGTTGCGGCTATGCTGGGAACGGCGCATCCTCTAACCACCGCGGTTGGAATTGCCTTTATGGTGACGCTGTTTGCAAATATGACCTGCTGGTCGTTTGGCGTAAACCAGGTGGCATGCTATGCCGCAGGACACGGCAATATGCCTAAGATCTTCTCACTTTGCTCGAAGCGTACGGGTATGCCAAATGGTGCTGCCATCATGAATGGCGTTATCGCGAGTGGCGTATTGCTTCTTCAAGTGTTTTTAGGTGAGGATTCCGACGTGTTTTGGGTCCTGTTTTCCACTAACGTCGTATTCCTGCTCATGAGCTATATCCCGATGTTTCCGGCTTTCTGGTACCTGCGCAAGTACGACAGCAAGACCAAGCGAGTTTTCCTTGCTCCTTTTGAGGGCAAAGTGCTGTCTGTGGCGCTGATTTTGCCGGTGATTGAGCTCGTGCTTGCTATTGTGGCCACCATTGTGCCTTTGGGCATGGGCGCAGAAGAGCTTGCGAAGCTTCCCATGCTTTTGAGCGTCATCGTTCTCGCAGCGGTGGGGGAGGGCGTCCGTATTTACTCGAAACGGGGCCGTATGAGCGATTTTCCCGGTGTGGCAAAGCGCTAACGTGTTTGCGGCCTGCGTGCTCGGCCCAACTCTTGCTAAAAACAATGAAATAGAGCGCAAAAAGCGCGGTCCGAAGGCTTTCGGGCCGCGCTTGCGTTTGTCTACAAGGGTGTATCTCGACGTATCAGAAGATAATTACAGTGATGCAGAGGCGATGTGACCAAGGTAGGTACGATCTGCCAGATGCCTGCGAGGAGCCGTGCTATCAAAAGCGCATGCGGAGCAAAGATCCGCAAAATAGGTCTGAATCGCAAGAACAAAGGAACTGATCGCTGCCACTGCCACTCCAAGTCATTCGTCTATAGCCCATGTACCTGGGCATGTTGTCAAATCTACCAAACAGGAGTGTACCGGGGGCGCTTGTTCCCGTTAAAGGAGAGTCGCGATGCGCACAATAAATGCAACTCGAGAACACAAAATTTAAACAATTTGAACGGCAGGGATGAGAAAGGTTTAGTCCGGAAGCAGACGGCCTGGAGACAGAAAAAGGGGTTTGAAAAAATGCTTTAACCGGGTAAAGTAAGCGAATTTGAGATAAAACGCCTGCGGACGGTGAACGGTCGTTCAAGATGTAATGAAAAATAGGCATACTGCATCTACCTGCGGGTTTGTGCGGGTTTAGGGAAGGTCTATTTCTTTAGGCGGCCTTTAATCTCGAATAAACTAACGCTTTTCCGCCAATGTGGGAATCATGGAATTAGTGACAAAGCGGATGCGAAATAGATCGTGTCCACAAGGAAAGTCGGTGCTGCCGACGGAAAGGAATCGCAATGGCGCTGCCCAAGGATTTTCTCGACACTAATGACTTCACCAAAGAGCAGATTCTCGCTATCGAGGATCTTGGCCTGGCAATGAAGAAGGCCATCAAGGTTGACGGTTTCTATCCTCACCTGCTCCGTAACAAGAGCCTTGGCATGATCTTCCAGCAGGTCTCCACTCGTACCCGTCTTTCCTTCGAGACCGCCATGTGCGACCTCGGTGGCCACGCTCAGTTCTATGGTCCTGGCACCATTCAGCTCGGTGGCCACGAGTCCCTGGGCGACACTGCTCGCGTTATGGGCGACCTCCTCGACATCATGATGGCTCGCGTTGACCGTCACAAGGACGTCGTCGGCCTCGCCGCTGGCTCCGCTGTGCCCGTCATCAACGGCATGTCCGAGTTCAACCATCCCACGCAGGAGATGGGCGACCTCATGACCATGCTCGAGAACCTCCCCGAGGGTAAGAAGATCGAGGACTGCACCCTCGCTTTCATCGGCGACGCTACCCAGGTCTGCCTCTCCCTCATGTTCATCTGCTCCAAGATCGGCATGAACTTCGTGCAGTTTGGCCCCAAGGGTCACCAGATCTGCGACGGCGCCCTGCATGTTGGTACCCCCGAGGAGCGTGCTGAGTTCGGCAAGAAGCTCATGGCCATCGGCGAGGAGAACTGCAAGGTCTCCGGCGGCACCATCACCGTCTCCGACGACATCTCCTGCATCGAGGGCGCCGACTTCGTCTACACCGACGTGTGGTACGGCCTCTACGACGAGGAGGTCTCCGGCGAGAACTACATGGACGTGTTCTACCCGAAGTACCAGGTGACCTGGGACCTGATGAACGCGGCCGGCCCGGACTCCAAGTTCATGCACTGCCTGCCCGCCACCCGCGGCGAGGAAGTGGTGGACGAGGTGATGGATGACCCCGCGCGCAGCCTGTGCTGGGACGAGGCTGAGAACCGCAAGCACTCCATCCGCGCCATCCTGGCCACCCTGTGCCCCCAGAGCGAGCCGGACGAGGAGAAGGCGACTGCCTACCGCGCCACCATCGACAGCTGCATGGCAAAGCTGGGCAAGCACGGTCTGTAAGACGTACCGGGTCGAGGGAGTTGCGGCTCCCCCGCCTTCATCTTCCAAGTAAGAAGCCACGCTATGGGTGGTAAGAAGAAATTCTCCTTCGTATCCGTTATTCTGTCGGTGATCTGCGTGGTGTTCGTTGCCGAAGCCATCGCTCCCGCCGCGGCCATCGGAAACCAGCAGTTCTTCTGGTGGATATTCCTGATCATCACCTTCCTTCTGCCCTATGGCATGGTGGCGGCCGAGCTCGGCACCGCCTACGGCGAGAACGTCGAGCACTCCGCCAAGGCAGAGCTCCACGCCGCTCTCGACGCTCTCGAGCAGTTCTAGGCTATTGCCTTTCTTCCTGATGGGCGGCAGATGCCCGTCTCCTGCCGCCCGTCGTCTGCGCCGCTGCGCATGAGCGCTGGCGCCCTGTCTGAAAACGACCGAGCAAAGGACTAATTATGAGTGACGGAAAGAAAAAGCTTTCCTTCCTGACGGTCATCTCGACCATCATCTGCGTCGTCTTCGTGTGCGAGGCCGCCGCTCCCGCCGCCGCCATCGGCAACCAGCAGTTCTTCTGGTGGATCTTCCTGATCCTCACGTTCCTGCTTCCCTACGGCATGGTCGTCGCCGAGCTGGGGACCACCTACGACGGTGACGGCGGCATCTACGACTGGGTACGCGATGGCCTGGGCGACAAGTGGGGCGCTCGCATCTCCTACTACTACTGGGTCAACTACCCCCTGTGGATCGCCTCCCTGGCAACCATGTTCCCCGACATCCTGGGCATGGTCTTCGGCGTCGAGTTCAACCTGATCGCCAAGATGGGCATCGAGCTCGCCTTCGTGTGGATCGTCTACCTCATGGGCCGCTCCAAGGCCGCCGACTCCGAGTGGGTCCTCAACGGCGGCGCCCTGATCAAGGTCGCCGTGGCCGTCATCGTCGGCGCCCTGGGCATCTGGTTCGCCATGGAGAACGGTTTCGCGAACGATATGTCCGCCGCCACCTTCCTCCCCGAGCTCACCAACACCAACGCTTTGGGCTACCTGTCCATCATCATCTTCAACTTCACGGGCTTCGAGGTCATCTGCACCTTCGCCAAGGACATGCAGAACCCGGCCCACGACATTCCGAAGGCTATCATCCTGGGTGGCCTGACCATTGGCGCCATCTACCTGTTCGCTGGCTTCGGCATCGGCGCAGCCGTGCCCGCCGACTCCATCGACCCCGACTACGGCATGATCGTCGCGGTCCAGACCATGGTGGGCGACTCCATGCTCTTCAAGGTCATCTGCATCGCCTTCCTGATCACCCTGTTCGCCAACATGGCCGCCTGGTCCTTCGGCGTCAACTCCGTCGCCCGCTACGCCGCCGAGCACGGCAACATGCCCAAGGTCTTCGCTTCCATGATCTCCAAGGACGACATGCCCAACGGCGCCAACCTGGTCAACGCCGTCGTCGCCTCCCTGGTCCTCTGCCTGCAGCTGGTGCCCATCGATGCCATCTCCAACGGTGTGTTCTGGATGCTCTTCGGCACCTCCGTCGTCTTCCTGCTGCTCACCTACATCCCGATGTTCCCGGCGTTCCTCAACCTCCGCAGGAACGACCCCGACCGCGAGCGCATCTTCAAGTTCCCGTTCAAGGGCGCGATGATGAAGGTCATGCTCGCCATCCCCTGCATCGAGCTCATCCTGGCCATCGTCGCGACCCTGGTCCCGTTCTCCGCCGACGAGTTCGGCGACAAGGTCCCGATGATCGTCATCTTCATCGTGCTCGTGCTCATCGGCGAGGTCGTCCGCGTCGTCAGCGCCAAGGGCCGCGAGACCGAGTACAAGGGCCTCACCCCCGAGCTGGCTGCCCAGCGTCTCGCTGAGGAGGCCGCCGAGGCCGAGGAGAACTAGAGCACCCAAATTCGGGGCTCCAACCCTCCTCGTCACTCAACCATTCCCTGGGGTGGGTGTGAGCGATAGCTCCGGTAACCACCGCCCACCCCAATCTCTCTTCCGTATCCTTCGTGCGTTTTGTCTCCGCGCACTTGGTTACGTCGTCGCTTGCCGGTGCGACTCCGTGAAAACCGGCACCGGGCGCCCCGACCTTTGCCGGGGAACGGGCGCCTACCATCTCTTGGTTTTAGGCTGCGGGCAACCCGCCCGTGGCAAACGATCGCTACGGTTTGGAGGAAATCACATGCGTACGATCACTGAATCCGAATCCACCCCCAAGGCCGACGGCTTCTTCATGCCCGCGGAGTTCGCCCCGCAGGACCGCGTGTGGATGGGCTGGCCCCACCGCACCGACACCTGGGCCCACGGCGCCAAGCCCGCCCAGAGGCAGTACGCCGCCATCGCTCGCGCCATCGCCGAGTTCACCCCGGTCTTCATGTGCGCCAACCAGGTCGACTACGCCAACTGCAAGGCTGTCTTCGAGGACGACGAGAACGTCACCGTCATCGAGATGACCACCGACGACGCCTGGTTCCGCGACACCGCCGCCACCTACGTCATCGACGGCAAGGGCGGGAAGCGCGCCAACCACTGGCACTTCAACGCTTACGGCGGCCTCGTCGACGGCCTGTACTTCCCGTGGGACAAGGACGAGCAGATCGCCCTCAAGATGGCCGAGCTCTCCGGCTGCCGCCGTTATCGTCCCGACGACATGATCCTCGAGGGCGGCTCCATCACCGTCGACGGCGAGGGCACCCTCGTCGTCACCGACCAGTGCCTGCTGTCCCCCGGCCGCACCTGCTCCGCGGTGCTCGAGGAGGAAGAGGACCCCGAGTCCATCTGGCCCAAGTTCAAGAAGAGGTTCGAGCCCTGGAGCGAGGAGCTCCGCGGGTACATGGACGAGCACCTCAAGGACTACCTCGGTGTCGAGAAGGTCATCTGGGTCAAGGAGGGCATCGATCCCGAGGAGACCAACGGTCACATCGACGACGTCGCCACCTTCATCGCCCCGGGCGTCATGGCCTGCATCTGGACCGACGACCCCGAGTACCCGTTCTATGATCAGTGCCACGCCGCCTACGAGACCCTCTCCAACGCGGTCGACGCCAAGGGCCGCAAGATGAAGGTCTACAAGCTCTGCATGCCCGCGAGCCCGCTGTTCATGGACCAGGCCTCCTGCGACACCATCGACGCCGACGAGAACGCTGAGCCCCGCGTCCCCGACGAGCCGCTGATCGCCTCCTACATGAACTACCTCGTGACCAACCACGGCGTCATCGTCCCGCAGTACGGCGACGAGAACGACCGGCTGGCCGTCGATACCCTCCAGAAGATCTACGACGAGGTCTGGGGCGAGGGCGTCTACAAGTGCGTGGGCGTTCAGTCCGAGCAGGTCGTCTACGGCGGCGGCAACATCCACTGCATCACCCAACAGCAACCGAAACCACAGAGGAAATAGCAGAATCGGCGCGGCTGAAAGGAAGAATAGCGCATCACGCCAGACAAACTGCACCCCGCTCTGTTGCAAATCGGCAATATTCGCCAAACACGCAGCATAATTTGGACAAAAACAAGCGCTTTGCAACAGCTAAATCGCCCTATGGGGGCTGAATTCCTGTTGCAAAGCACCTTTATCTGCCAAAACAGAGCCGCAAACCCCCGATTATTGCCGTGTTTTTCTTGCTCAATAGACAGAAACAAAGGATTTGCAACAATCTCGGGGCCTATACAGCAAAGTGGCCGAACCCGAGAAGGGGACGGTCACTTTTTCGCAGTCGCATAATGAACCTGCAAGCGGAAAAGCGCGCTACACGATCTTCTTTCCCAGGACGGCGGCCAACTCGCGCAGCTCGGCCACGAGCTCGCGGAACTGGGCCGGGGTCAGCTGCTGGGGGCCGTCGGAAAGCGCCACGGGCGGGTTGGGGTGCACCTCGATCATGAGCGAGTCGGCCCCGGCGGCCACGGCGGCCTTTGCCAGCGACGGCACCAGGTCGCGCTGTCCGGCCGGATGCGACACGTCGATGCACACCGGGTACAGCGACTGCTTGTGGATGACCGGCACCGCCGCGATGTCCAGCGTGAAGCGCGTGGCCGTCTCGAAGGTGCGGATGCCGCGCTCGCAGAGCACCACGTTGGTGTTGCCGTGATCAGTGATGTAGTCGGTGGAGCCACTCGGCGATAGTGCCGGCGAAGCCGCGCTTGTACAGCACCATCTGGTGGGTGTCGGCCGTCACCTCGCCGATCTTCTTCAGCAGGCTGAAGTTCTGGAAGTTGCGGGCGCCCACCTGCAGGCCGTCCACGTAGTCGGCCACCAGCTGGCAGTGGGCCGAATCCATCACCTCGGTCAGCGTCTTCAGGTTGTAGCGGTCGCCGGCGCTCTTCATGATCTTGAGCGCCTCCTCGCCGAGGCCCTGGAACGAGTGCGGGTTGGTGCGGGGCTTGAAGGCGCCGCCGCGGATCCAGGTGAGGCCCAGATCGGCGATGCACTCGGCCACCTCGTCGAACTGCTCGGCGGACTCCACCGAGCAGGGCCCGGCATAAATGGTGATCTCGTCCGTGCGCTGGCCGAGATCGGGGATGGGGGCAATCTTCACTTCGCTCATACGGACGGCGTCTCCTTCATGATCTTCAAGATGGTAGCGTAAATCTCCCGAAGGTTCTCGTTGTAGAGCGGCCCCTCGTTGTAGCTATCCACCCGCGCGAAGATTTCCTCCTCGCGGCGCGCGTCGTACAGACCCAGATGCGCACCGGGTTTCAGACCACGGATGACCAGCGAATGACCGGCGCGCTTGTTGAGCAGCGCGACGATCTGGCGGTCAAGCTCGTCGATCTTTGCACGATGTTCCTGGATCTGCTCGAACGAGCTGTTCTGATCAGACATCGGCGTTCCTTCCTGTTCTTGAGCGGTAACGAGCATGGCCGCGCGGCGCGTCGAGTACCAGACGCGCGCCGTGCAGGACGAAAGCGGCCCTCGTGTGCACATCATGATAGCAAAACCACATGCCGATTCGGGAAAATCTGAGGAATAAAGTAGGTAAATGGGCCAAGCACCCCGTCCCGGCTACAAGACGGCCGAGAACGTTGCCAACAACGGGATGGTGACCAGCGCCAAGACGGTGGTGATGAAGGTGCCCTGCGCCATGGTCTTGGCGTCGCCGCCGTACTGATAGCAGAACATGGTGCCGTTGGTGGCCACGGGCATGGCGGCCAGCACCACGACGACACCCAGCAACGCTCCGCCAGCAAGAGGGCGCATGACGGCGAAGATGAGCAGCGGGATGGCCACCATGCGCACCAGACACGCAATCCACAGACGAGGGGTGCCCATAAGCTTGGCGGCGGGAAGGTTCGCCAGCGACGAACCCACGATGAGCAGCGTGGCAGGCGTGGTGAAGCTGCCGATGGTGGAAAGCGCGGGGCCGACCACGGGCACGGCATGCACGCCGCAAAACGCCAGCGCCATGGTGGCAAGCGTGGCGATGTTGCAGGGTGTGACGAAATCGCGCCAGCTCATACGCACCTTGACGCCGTATTCGTTGTCCGACGCGATGAGCCAGGCGCCGAAGGTGAACGACAGCATGTTGAACACGATGTTGTACACAACCGCGTATACAACCGTCTGCGGGCCGAAAATGGCGGACAGCACGGGGTAGCCGATGAAACCCGTATTGCCGAAGATGAGCATGAAGCGGTACACGCCGCGACGGCCGTCGGGGATGCGCAGCACGTAGGTGACGATATAGGCGATGGGGATGAACAGCACATAGCTGAGCACGGAAAGCCCGATGATCTGGGCCATAAGCACGGGATCGGGCAAGCTATCCACGTTAAGCACCGACGCCAAGATCAGCGCAGGCAACGTGGCGCTCAGGACAAGCCCCGAGAGCCTCTTGTCGAAATCGGCGTCCATAACGCCCGTTTTCTTGCAGATATAGCCGACGCCTATAGCGGCGAACAGGGCCACCATCTGCGTGAAGATGCTGCTGAACTGGCTAAGCACCGCTTCCCTTCCCTTTCCCTGCGCATTGCGTGAGCTCACGGAGTGGGGCGGGAAGCGCCGGGCGCGGGCCGTTACGCCAGGATGCCCGCGGTTTGCAGCGCGAAGACGCCGAGCACCAGCGCGCCCACCACGATACGGTACCAGCCGAACGCCGTGAAGTCGTTCTTCTTAATGTACCCCATCAGGAACTTGATGGACACCACGGACATGACGAACGCCGAAACCACGCCCACTGCGAGAACGACCGCCTCGGTGGTCGTCATGGCAAGGCCCGCGGCGGCAAACTTGATGCATTTCACCAGGCCCCACCCGAACATGATGGGGATTGCCAGGAAGAACGTGAACTCCGCCGCGGCCGTCCTGCTGCAGCCGCACAGCATGCCGCCGATGATGGTGGCGCCCGAACGGGAGGTGCCGGGGACGATGGCGAGCACCTGGAAGCAGCCGATCTTCAGGGCCGTCTTCCAATCGATGTCGTCGACATCGGCGATACGGAAGATGCCGCACTCGGCCGCGGCGTCAAGGTCGACGGCGCAGGCATGAGCGGGCACGGGACGGGACGGAACCTGCACGCGGGCATGGCGGCCGCGCGGGACCGGAGGCTGCTCGACGCGAGCGCGCGCCTGGTTTCGCACCGCGGCACGGGCACGGCGCATGCGACGGCGATTACGGCCCTCCATGACGATGAAGACCACGCCGTACAAGATAAGCATGGCCGCAACGGTGACCTTGTTGTAGAAGTGAGCGTTCACCCAATCGTCGAGCAAGATGCCCACGACAGCCGCCGGGATGCATCCGATCGCCACCATCCCCCACAGCCGCCAGGTCGCGCGCTTCTCGTCGGCGTTTTTGCGCGGACTCAGGGGATTGAGCTTGTGGAAGTACAGCGTGAGCACGGCCAGGATGGCGCCGATCTGGATGACCACCAAAAACAGCGCAAGAAACTCCGGGGAAACCTGGAGCTGCACGAAATCATCGACGAGGATCATATGGCCCGTCGACGAGATGGGCAGCCATTCGGTGACGCCCTCGACGATGCCGATGAGGAGGGATTTCAACGCTTCGATGATCATGTTCCGCCTTTCGGTGAGCCGTACGCGTGCAGACGCAAGCCGGATAAGCCCGCAACGCCGCACGGATTCGAAATTGTAGAAGGCGGCGAAGCGCCACGCGCACCGCGAGCCGCACAGGGCCCGATAAACCAGAGCGGGCGCACGATTTCTTTACCTGCACTTGATGTTGGAAGGGCAAAACGCAGGCGATAACATGGGCCTTGCGTAGCGTTGTATTGAAGATGCACAGCCGACAGGTATGGATTAGCGCAGCTTACTGTACAATCGTTGATACGAATACGCAGACAAAAGTGCAGCCGCAAGCGCGGCCGGGCAGCATGATACAACCGAAGAAGGAGCCTTCTAGTGAGCACCGCATCGTCCAGTTCCACCAACCAGAAAGTCGTCGTGTTCGACTTCGGCGCGCAGTACGGGCAGCTGATCGCCCGCCGCGTGCGCGATTTGAACGTGTATTCCGAAATCGTGCCGTGCGATATCACGGCCGATGAGGTTCGCGAAATGGCGCCTTCCGCCATCATTCTCTCCGGTGGCCCTGCGTCTGTGAACGCCGAGGATGCGCCGCGCGTTGACCCTGCGATTTACGAGCTTGGCGTGCCAGTGCTCGGTTTCTGCTACGGCCACCAGATTACGGCTGTCACGCTTGGCGGCAGCGTTTTCCATCCTGAGGTGGGCGAGTATGGCGCGGCTGAGCTGCATGTTAATGGCGGTG
>OLRG01003168.1_pt1 | contig 10755 bp, 9 predicted proteins | sample 1672331 | NCBI WGS metagenome assembly OLRG01 (sample SAMEA3136672, study PRJEB25190) | human gut metagenome
GCGCGCACGATGCCCGCCGCGTCATCGCAGGCATCGAGGACCTGCTCCATGCGGTCGAAGATGCGCAGCCAGGTCACGGCGTACTTGCCGTCGGCGGCAGCGTCCTCCTCGCGGAAGAGACGGCGCAGGGCGTTCTGATAGACCGTGTCGCCCTCGTCCTCGATGTCGCCCAGCGAGATGGCCTTCTCCATGACCGGCTCGGGCTTCTTGTTGTACTCAGGCAGGCGGTTGATCATCACCTGCATCTCCTTGACCGCGCGCACGGTGAGGTCGGCGATCTGCTCGGCCTCAAGGCGCATGTCGCTCAGGTTGAAGAGGTCCAGGCGCATGGTCACGCCGTACATGGCGTCGGTCACGTTGTCCATGGCAAGTGCCAGGTCGGAGATATCCTCGCGGTCAAGCGGCGTGATGAAGGAGGTGTAGAGCTTGCCCATGATGGTCTTCACGCGCTCGTCGCAGTTGGTCTCGAAGACCTTCATCTGAGGGATGCGGCTCATGGAGTTGGGGAAGTCGTGCACGATGCCGGCGTACTCCTCGGAGGTCTCCACGATGAGGGCGGCAAACTCCTTGAGCAGGGTGTAGAACTCGTCTTCCTTCTTGATGCGTGCCATTTCAGGCTCCTTAGCTCGGGGTCTTTCAAACAGGTGAGAAGTGCGTGCGGTGGTTCTAGAAGATCACGAGGAACAGCTTGGCCAGGACAAAGCCAATGAGACCGCAGCCGGGGAAGGTGAAGATCCAGGTGAGGACCATCTCCTTGCAGACGCCCCAGTTGACGGAGCGCGGGTCCTTGGCGGCGCCGGCACCCATGATGGCGGCCGTCTTGGTGTGGGTGGTGGAGACGGGAAGGCCCGTCACGGTTGCGATGAACAGGGAGACCGTGGCGCTGATGGAGGCGGAGAAGCCCTGGTACTTGTCCAGCTGAACCATCTCCATGCCGACCTTCTTGATGATCTTCTTGCCGCCGATGGCGGTGCCGATGGCCATCACGCCGGCGCAGAGCACCTCAAGCCACAGCGGGAAGCCGCCCATGTCGCCCACGGACTTGCCCACAGTGAGCGCAATGGCCAGCATGGCGGTGGACATGAACTTCTGGCCGTCCTGCGCGCCGTGCATGAGGGCCACACCCGCGGCACCGGCAATCTGCATCTTGCCAAAGAAGTTGTTGGCGCGGCGACGGTCGGAGTCCTTGCAGGCAATGGGGATGACCTTGGCAATAACCCAGCCGGCCATAAAGCCCAGGACCGTGGAGAAGACCAGGCCATAGATGACCTTGACCCACTCGCCCATGTTGACGCCGTCAAGGCCGCCGGAGACGGCAAGCGCGCTACCCGTAAGGCCGGCGATGAGCGCGTGGGACTCAGACGTGGGAATGCCAAAGATCCAGGTCACGAGACCCCAGGTGACAATGCCCACGGTGGACGCCGCAAGGGCGATCATGGCCAGGTGAGAGTCTCCGCCAAAGTCCACCATGCCAGAGATGGTGTCCGCAACGGCGGTTGAGATGAGCGTCATGCCGATGAGGCCAATGAAATTGCAGATGACGCTCATCGTGATGGCCGAGTCGATGTCCATGGAGCGGGTTCCCACGACCTCGGCGATGGCGTTTGCGGCGTCCGTGGCGCCGTTCACGAAGATGGTTCCAAGAACCAGGAGAATTACGAGCGCTAGGAACGGATTTGACGCGAGCAGCTCGAAGAACTGTGCAAGGGTAACCAAAAAGCCCTCTCTTCCCTGCAGGCCCCAACCTCATTCAGTTGTAAGGCACGACGGACTTGTCATAATCTCATAAAAGCTCGATAAGGATACCGTAATTCCTACCTGCGATTATGGGGGTAATGCGCGGCGTTTGTAAGCCGTCTGTCAGCTTTTGTAAGTTGTGACGCGCAGGTGACCGTTCGTGCCCTTCTTTATGCTTGTTGGGAAGAAACGGCCAAGGAGAACAGCCATGGAGAAGAGCGTCAAAAAGCCCCGCAACCCGCGCATCGAGGCCCTTCGCCTTGTGGCCATCGTCGCCATCGCAGTCTTCCACACCTTTCAGCCCTGGTTTGTGGCAGCGACGGACGCAAACTCGGAGCTTGCCTTGTCCTTCCCATGGTTGGGCAACACCGGCTGTCTTGCAGTTCTCGGCTGGCTCAACCTGCTGGGCGCCTACGGCAACCACGTCTTCTACCTCATCTCGGGCTACTTCCTGCTGCCCTCGGCCATTTCCGGCAGGCCACTAAGAACCGGCCGCAAGGTCATGGTCATTCTGGTCTCCGTGCTTTTCTACGCAACTCTGAGCTTGCTGCTCGGGCGCATTGTGACAATGGAGAGCGTCTCCCTACACCAAACCGGATGGCTCCTTGGCGGCCTCGAGTTCATCTGGGTCTACCTCGCCCTCGTGCTCCTCACGCCCCTCATGGCCCAACTGGCAAGGAAGCTTCCTCAGTGGAGAAGGGCCGTTTTGGTTCTGGCAGGCGTCGTGTTCGGCCTTAACGCCTACATCGCATTTGTCTCTCCGGGAGAGGCGGACCGAGGCCTTCTTGAATGGAGAAAGCTCATGAGTGCGGCCTCGTACCTTGTTGCGTACCTAACGGGAGCGGCGCTTTCCTATAAGCAAGCCTGTCCAGCCAAAACAAAGCGACTTCTCGTTGGATGCATCCTGGCCAGCGTTTTAATTGAAAGCGGACTGGCAGTAGCAGACAGGCCAGACCTGGTTGCGGCAACGTCCTTCAAGTCGACGTCGCTCCTCTCGTATCTTCTTGCCGTGGCATCCCTGGCCTACGCCAGACAGTCAACCGGGGAGCGGAAAATGCCCCATCCTGGCACTTGGCAGCCGCCTCCAGCATTCTTGGCTTCTATATTTCGCAGTCCATGACCTCAGACATCTGGCGGCCGGCATTCGAGCATGCGTGCGCGCGGGCAGCTCTCGCAGGAGGTGCTCCATCCCTGGTTATGTGCGGAGTTGCATTGAGCCTGGCTGACGTCTGCGTAGTCGTCTTATTCGACCAGCTGACCAGAAGCAAGCTTCTCCGTCTTCTAAAGCTGTCCTAGAAAGCGCCTAGAGAAGCTCAAGGTCGCCCTCGAGCGCCCAGCGAACCCAAGTGGCATCAACGGTAGAGTAAAGGCCATAGAGCGTCTCACCACGGCTCATGTCGATGTCCCCAACCGAGCATATCTCGCACGTCAGGGAATCAAGAACGGAGTCTCCAACGCCAAAGGCGGCAGAGCGCTGTACCTTGCGGGAATTAGGGTCAACTCCTCCTTTGTACTTGCGCTCCGTGAACATGCTCTGGTACCTTCCGTCGCGCCCATCTTTGTGAGAGACGTGCCATCCGCCACAGTACCTACACTCGTAGCAATACAAAGGAAAATTGGTCTGGCCAGAGCGCCACCTGGCGCTGTCCAAGGCCTCAGAGCGAGTCCGGTATCTGCGCTTCCTAGCGCAGGAGTAATACTCATCCCAGCGTCCGATCTTCTTGAGGTACTCGCAGTACTCCCTCTTCGAACGCCTGGTGCTGCGTCTTTCCGCCTTAGCCTCAGAAGTCCTCTTGTCCTGGTAGTCCTCCATCAGCCCTCCTAGGCGAGAAACTCAAACTCTGACAGAACCCCCCTACACAAGCGAGAAGGCCCCCTCCGCGCTCGCGGAGGGGGCCTCCCCTGGCAAAATGCCCCTTGGTGGCCGGCGGCGTCCTGCTCTCCCACGGACTCGCTCCGCAGTACCATCGGCGCTCGGGGGCTTAACTTCCGGGTTCGGGATGGGACCGGGTGTGCCTCCCCTGCCATGGCCGCCGGCCGCCAAGGGGCGTTCTGCTGTTTCCGGGCGGGCCGCGTGGCCGTGCCCTCAGGGCCGCACAGCGTGACCGGGCGCGAAGCCTCTCCCAGAGGGTCGCGAAGGAAGAGCTCGGCCGATTAGTACCGCTCGGCTCCACCCCTCGCGGGGCTTCCACCTGCGGCCTATCAACCTCGTGGTCTACGAGGGGCCTTACCGAAGGGAGAACTCATCTCTGGACCGGCTTCCCGCTTAGATGCTTTCAGCGGTTATCCGAACCGGACTCAGCTACCGGGCGGTGCCGTTGGTCGACAACCCGTGCACCGGAGGTCCGTCCACCCCGGTCCTCTCGTACTAGGGGCAGCCTCCATCAGTTCTCCTGCGCCCACGGAGGATAGGGACCGAACTGTCTCACGACGTTCTGAACCCAGCTCGCGTACCGCTTTAAATGGCGAACAGCCATACCCTTGGGACCTGCTCCAGCCCCAGGATGCGATGAGCCGACATCGAGGTGCCAAACCTTCCCGTCGATGTGGACTCTTGGGGAAGATCAGCCTGTTATCCCCGGAGTACCTTTTATCCGTTGAGCGACGGCCATACCACTCTGAGCCGCCGGATCACTAGAACCTGGTTTCCCACCTGCTCGACCTGTCCGTCTCGCAGTCAAGCCTGCTTGCGCTCTTGCACTCTGAAGGACGGTTGCCGACCGTCCCGAGCAGACCTTACGTGCGCCTCCGTTACCTTTTAGGAGGCGACCGCCCCAGTCAAACTACCCACCTGGCACGGTCCCTGCGCCGGATAACGGCCGCAGGTTAGGATGCCAAGGCGCCGAGGGTGGTATTCCAAGGGCGACTCCCCCGGGACTGGCGTCCCGGGTTCTCGGTCTCCCACCTATCCTCTACACGGCGCCCCGGCAGCCAATGCCAAGCTGCAGTAAAGGTTCACGGGGTCTTTCCGTCCTTCCGCGGGTAAGTCGCATCTTCACGACTAGTGCAATTTCACCGGGTCCATGGTCGAGACAGCGCCCAAGTCGTTGCGCCTTTCGTGCAGGTCGGAACTTACCCGACAAGGAATTTCGCTACCTTAGGACCGTTATAGTTACGGCCGCCGTTTACCGGGGCTTGGATTCGCCGCTTCGCTTGCGCTGACGGCTCCTCGTGACCTTCCGGCACCGGGCAGGCGTCAGACCCTATACGTCGTCTTACGACTTCAGCAGAGTCCTGTGTTTTTGGTAAACAGTCGCTTGGACCTTTTCGCTGCGGCCGGACCGGGCTCGGGGAGCGTGTCCCCCCACCCAGGCCGGCGCCCCTTCTCCCGAGGTTACGGGGCGATTTTGCCGAGTTCCTTGACCATAGTTCTCCCGATCGCCTTGGTATTCTCTACCCACCCACCTGTGTCGGTTTGCGGTACGGGCCCCGTCGGGCTCCCTAGGGGTTTTTCTCGGCAGCATGGGCTCACTGGCTTCGCCTTGCGGCTTCGTCCGGCGCCTCAGGCCCCGTGGCTCCCGCGTTTCACTGGGAGCCGCCCTACGCGCCATCGCGGGGACGTCCAGAACCCCGTCCAGCTACCCTCCTGCGTCGCCCCATCGGTCGTAGCGCCCTTCCGGGGGTGCGGGAATGTCGGCCCGCTGTGCATCGGCTACGCCTTCCGGCCTCGCCTTAGCCCCCGACTGACCCTGGGAGGATTAGCCTCGCCCAGGAAACCTTGGGTTTACGGCGGCGGGGTTTTCCACCCCGCTCTCGTTACTCATGCCAGCATTCTCACTCCCGGGCGCTCCACCGAGGGTCGTCCCTCGGCTTCGCCGCGCACGGGAAGCTCCCCTACCACCGGGACCCTGGGTCCCGGTCCGCCGCTTCGGCGCGATGCTTAGCCCCGTGTATTGTCGGCGCATGTCCACTCGACCAGTGAGCTATTACGCACTCTTTGAATGGGTGGCTGCTTCTAAGCCAACATCCTGGTTGTCTGGGCGGACGCACATCCTTTGCCACTCAACATCGACTTGGGGGCCTTAGCGGGCGGTCTGGGCTGTTTCCCTTTCGAACACACAGCTTAGCCCACATGTTCTGACTCCCGGGCTGTGGACCATGGGTATTCGGAGTTTGGTCTGCGTTGGTAGGCGGTGAGGCCCCCGCGGCAGTCCAGTGCTCTACCCCCCATGGTAAACGCCCGAGGCTAGCCCTAAAGCTATTTCGGGGAGAACGAGATATCTCCGGGTTTGATAGGCCTTTCACTCCTATCCACGGGTCATCCCCCCAGTTTTCAACCTAGGTGGGTTCGGCCCTCCACGGGGTCTTACCCCCGCTTCAGCCTGCCCATGGATAGCTCACCCGGCTTCGCGTCTGCGGCGCGCGACTCGACGCCCTGTTCGGACTCGCTGTCGCTACGGCTCGCTTCGTGGCTTGGCCTCGCCACGCGCCGCAACTCGCTGGCTCATTCTACAAAAGGCACGCCGTCACACCTGCGAGCAGGTGCTCCGACTGCTTGTGGGCAGGCGGTTTCAGGTGCTGTTTCACTCCCCTCCCGGGGTGCTTTTCACCTTTCCCTCGCGGTACTAGTGCGCTATCGGTCACAGGAGAGTATTTAGGCTTGGAGGGTGGTCCCCCCTGCTTCCCACCGGGTTTCACGTGTCCGGCGGTACTCGGGCACCGTCAGGCGGGCGTCGCGCTTCGCGTACGGGGCTCTAACCCCCTCCGGCCCGGCTTCCCATCCGGTTCCGCTCGCGCGCCGCTTTGTAACCGCACTGTAGACGATCATGCCCTCGGTGGTCTTGGCCTGAGACTCCGCAGAGACGGGCAGGCCGTCGCACATCTTGGCGATCTTGACCATGTGGTCCTCGAAGTCCGCGAGCTTGCCGCCGGTGCGGGCGTACAGGCTCGGATTGGTGGTGACGCCGGCAAGGCAGCCCCAGGAGAGCGCCTCGCTGATCTCGCCGAGGTCGGCGGTGTCGATGAAGAACTTCATGTTTCTCCCTTCTGTTTTGCGTACTTGCGCGTGCATTGGCCGCATGGAATCGGTTCCACAAGCCAGATGGAAAGAGCATACACCCTGTGGGGTGGCGAGGGAGCGCGGGCGGAGGTGCTTCTCGCCTGGAGAGGAGCCGCAAATTGCGGGGTTTGGCAGGACGGAAGGGCCTTTGAGCCGAGAAATGCAGGCGATGGCAGGGATTTTGTGCCAACGGCCGCATTTCTCGGCTCAGGGGAAGCGGCACAGGCCGTTGCGCTACGAAAAACGGCGTCCTGGCAGCAAACGCGTACCAGGACGCCGAATTCGTGGCGCTCGGAGCTCAAACGGCAAGAAGCGCTATTACATGCTGGCGCGGGTCTCGTCAATGATCTTGCGGACCTGGGCGGCGTTGGCGGCGATCTCGTCGGCGGTGCCCTTGGTCAGCAGGCTGCCCATGCCGTAGCACTCGGCGCCGGACTTGACCCAGGTGGCGAGGTTGTCCAGGTTGATGCCGCCCGAGATCATGAGGGGCATCCAGGGCGTCGGGGTCTTGAAGAGGCCCACGAGCTGGGAGCCGTAGGTGTTGGAAATCGGGAAGCACTTGATGAAGGCTGAGCCGATGGAGAGCGCGTGGTTGGCCTCGGTCATCGTGGTGCAGCCGGGGGCGTAGGGGATCTGGTAGAGGTTGCAGATGCTCGCGACCTCGTCGCTCATCATGTTGGCCACGATGAACTGAGCGCCGGACATGATGGCCAGGCGGGCGGTCGTCGCCTCCATGACGGTGCCCGCGCCGACGATCATCTGATCGCCGAACTTCTCCTTGATGCCGGCAATGACCTCACCGGCGTTCGGAAGGGTGTAGCTGATCTCCATGGCGTGGACACCGCCGCGGATCAGGCCCTCGGCGATCTCGCAGCCGCGCTCGACGGTGGGAACGCGGACGACGGCGAACGCGCCGGTCTCGTAAAGCGCCTTGGTGACGGAAGCCTTCTGAAGAATCATGGTTCTTCTCCTCACTTAAAACCTGTTTGAAAGCGCCGAATTACTTGTGAGCGATGCCGTAGTGGTCGAGCATGGCGATGCACTTCTCGTCGATGCCGTCGGCGACCTCGGTAACGGGGAAGCGGGCGGGACCGACCTCGTAGCCAGCGAGCTCGAGGGAGCGCTTCAGGGTCTGCGGGGTGGAGCCGAGGTGCAGGACGTCGCGAATCGGCTCGATCTCGGCCTGCAGGCGCTCGGCCTCGGCGGCGTCGCCGGCCTCGAGGGCGCGCCAGAGGTTGACGACGACGTCGGTGATCAGGTTCGCGGTGCCCGCGACGGCGCCCGCGGCGCCCATGGCGTGGGCGGCAGAGATCTTGCCGTCGGAGCCCACGAGGACGTCGACGTCGTTGCCCTTGGCAGCGTCGATGTAGCCCTGGAGGTTCTCGAGGTTGCCGGAGCTGTCCTTGACGCCCTTGACGTTGTCCACCTTGGCGAGCTCGGCCACGACCTCGGGGGCGATGTTCTTGCCGGTGCACTTGGGGATGTTGTAGAGCATAACGGGGATGTTCACGCTCTCGGCGACCATGGTGAAGTAGTTCTTGAGCTGGTCGTCGCTGATGCCCATGAAGTACGGGTTGATGACGGAGAGGGCGTCGGCGCCAATGGCCTCGGCCTGCTTGGACATCTCGATGGCCTCGCGGGTGGAGCAGGCGCCGGTGCCCACGTAGACGGGAACGCGGCCGTTGACCTTCTCAATGACGAACTTGGAGAAGGCGATCTTCTCCTCGGGGGTGCACACGAAGAACTCGCCGTTGGAGCCGAAGGTGAAGATGCCGTCGGCGCCGGCGGCGATGATCTTCTCGACGAGCTTCTCGCCGGCCTCGTAGTTGATGGTCTGCGCGTCGTCACGGTTGAACGGGGTGACGATGGGGACGATGACGCCCTGGAACTTGGACATGCTAACTCCTGTTTGAACTGGGGTTTATTTGCAACGTTGGTTACTTGTCCTCACGGCAAGAAGCGCCGAGCGCACCGCCCGGGTGCCACTTGACGTACTGCTTCGGGTCAAGGCCGAACTCGTTCTGAAGGAGGATCGAGAGGCACTGGAGCTCAATGATCTCGGCCAGGATGGAAGCGCGGGGCGGCTTGTTCATGGAGTCGCCCTCCTGCTTGACGCCGGCGATGAGCGCGACCTCGGCCTCATTGGCAAGCCAGCTGTTGGGGTTGCCGGTAAGCGCGATGATGTGGACGCCCACGCCCTTAAGGCAGGTGACGGTGGCCTTGAGCTCGTTGGTCTCGCCGGAGTTGGAGATGGCGATCACGACGTCGCCCGGCCTGGTCTGGCCGGCGGAGCCGTGAACGCACTCGGTGCCGTGAAGCTCATAGGTCGGGGTGCCCGTGGAGCTGAAGAGCGACGCGGCGTAACCCGAGACGTGACCCGGCTTGCCGATGCCCGTGACGTGCAGGCGGTTACCCTTGGCCTCGGCGGCAAGGATGAGCTGCTTCGCGGCGGAGAGGGCCGCAAAGTCAATGCCCGCGACGTACTCGTCCACGGACTCCTTGGCAATGCTCAGGAACTCCTGAACCTGCTCCTTATCTGTTGCCATGCTATTCCTCCTTCATTTCTGGGCCCACGCGCGGAGGGCCCACCGATAAGCGATTGGTGGCGTGCGGGCGACTAACTGCGCTCGTTCACGCGGTGCTCCCTCATGACGTCCTTGATCTGGGCGGCAAGGCCGTCCAGGGAGTCCTTCATGAAGGGACGGTTGATGTCAACGAGCTGGTAGCCGGAGGGGTGGGTGACCCAGTTGCCGGCAAGCAGCAGGCGCAGCGAGCCGCCCTGGCGGATGAGCTTGTAGTTCTTGATGTCCTTGTAGACCACGACCTGGGCCTTCTTGGGGTCGGACTTGAGGTACAGAAGGACGTTGCGGCAGCCGAAGTCAATCACGTGCACGCGGGAGACGTAGCGGTTGAAGCGCTTGCCCATGCCCTTGCACACAAACCAGACGGCCGTGAGGTCAAAGATCAGCACGAGGAGAAGGACCACGTTGCCGGTGATGTTGGCGGCGGCCCAGGCGCCCAGCGCCACAAAGAGAAGCGCGATTGAGATGGCCAACATGCCCAGGCCCTGCAGCAGCAGGCGCTTGCGGTCCTCCTCAACCTCAAGCTCCATCTCCTCGTCGGGGAGCTCGGGGTCGGCGGGCTTCTCCACGCCGATGTCGAGCATGTCCTCAAGGACGTTCTCGGAGACGGCCTTGGCGGTGTCGGCCGCGCTCATCTTCTGCTCGTCAGCCTTGGTTCCGGCCTTGGCGGCCTCGGTGGCCGACCTCTTCTTGGAGTTCTTGGACATGTCTCACCTTCTGTCGCAGGGCTGCTGCTTGGCCTGCGCGCGGATCTTCTGGTACTCGGAGGCCGCGCCGGCAAGCGCGTCTCTGAGGATGTGCGTGTCTATCGCGGAGACCATGAGGTTAATGTTCCCCGCATACCTGGCGAGAAGAGCGTTCCCACCAATGATGCCAAAGCCCTTGCCAGCGGCGGCGCAGGCGGCCTGGACCTCGTCGATGAGCGCGAGCTCCTCGGGGCAACCCACCTCGTCGGGGCGACCCATGGAGATGGCCAGGTCGCAGGGGCCAACGACGGCAGCGTCAAGACCGGGGACGGCGAGGATGTCGCGGACGTTGTGGACGCCCTCGACGGTCTCGATCTGGGCGATGGCAAGCGTGGAGACATTGGCGCGGGACATGTTCTGGACGTGGTGGCCGCTGGGGCCATAGCCCGTGTGGGCGCCGCCGGAGTAGCTGCGCGTGCCGACGGGAGGGTACTTGGCCCACTGGACCAGCTGCCTTGCCTGTGCAGCGGTCTCGACCATGGGGACCATGACGCCGGAAGCGCCCAGGTCAAGCATCCTGGAGACGTCGGCCCTCGCGAGCTGCGGGGCGCGGACGATGGAGGGGATCCCGAGCGAGTTGCCCAGCAGCATGACGCTGCTCAGGCGACTCTGGTCAATGTCGCCATGCTCGCCATCGAAGAAGAGGAAGTCAAAGCCGGCGGCCTGAGCCATGAGAACCACGGGTGCCTGG
>OLRG01003170.1_pt1 | contig 10752 bp, 5 predicted proteins | sample 1672331 | NCBI WGS metagenome assembly OLRG01 (sample SAMEA3136672, study PRJEB25190) | human gut metagenome
TGCCCTCGGGCAGGGTGATGATGCCGGTAACGTCGGTGGTGCGGAAGTAGAACTGGGGACGATAGTTGTTGAAGAAGGGGGTGTGACGGCCGCCCTCGTCCTTGGTCAGAACGTACACCTGGCCAACGAACTTGGTGTGGGGGTGGATGGAACCGGGCTTGGACAGAACCTGGCCGCGCTCGATCTCGGTCTTGGCAACGCCGCGCAGCAGGGCGCCGATGTTGTCGCCGGCCTCAGCGTAGTCCAGCAGCTTGTGGAACATCTCGATACCGGTGACGACGGTCTCGCGCTTCTCGTCGGACAGACCAACGATCTCAACCTTCTCGTTGAGCTTCAGCTGACCACGCTCCACACGGCCGGTAGCAACGGTACCACGGCCGGAGATGGTGAACACGTCCTCGACGGGCATCAGGAAGGGCATATCCTCCTTGCGGTCGGGGGTGGGGATCCACTCGTCAACGGCGTCCATCAGCTCCTTGATGCAGGCATACTCGGGAGCGTTGGGATCGGTGGACTCGGAAACCAGGGCGTTCAGGGCGGAACCGCGGATGATGGGGGTGTCGTCGCCAGGGAAGCCATAGAAGTCCAGCAGCTCGCGGACTTCCATCTCCACCAGCTCCAGCAGCTCCTCGTCGTCCACCTGGTCGCACTTGTTCAGGAACACCAGCACGGAGGGCACGTTCACCTGACGGGCCAGCAGCAGGTGCTCGCGGGTCTGGGCCATGGGGCCGTCGGAGGCGGCGATGACCAGGATAGCGCCGTCCATCTGGGCAGCACCGGTGATCATGTTCTTGATATAGTCGGCGTGGCCCGGGCAGTCCACGTGAGCATAGTGACGCTTGGCGGTCTCATACTCAACGTGAGCGGTGTTGATGGTGATACCACGCTCGCGCTCTTCGGGAGCCTTGTCGATGGAAGAGTAGTCGGTGTACTCAGCGCCGCCCTGCATCGCCAGGTACTTGGTGATGGCAGCGGTCAGAGTGGTCTTACCATGGTCGATGTGACCGATGGTGCCGATGTTAACATGGGGCTTCGTTCTCTCAAATTTCTGCTTAGCCATTTGAAAAAATCCTCCTTAACAAATTTGCATCATGGTTTTCTTGCAATGTCTTGTACTAACACTGCTATTTTACAGTATTCGATAGGGAAAAGCAATCGTTTTTTGACGATTTAGAAATTTTCCCGTCCGGTACGCTTGTTGATGAGCTTCTCCTGCAGGCCCTTGGGCAGCTCGATATAGTGACTGGGCTCCATGGTGTACTGACCACGGCCCTGGGTGCGGGAGCGCAGATCGGTGGCGTAGCCGAACATTTCCGCCAGAGGAACAAAGGCGTCGATCTGCTGGGCGCCGGCGCGCATCTCGTAGCCCTGGATCTGGCCGCGGCGGGCGCTGATATCGCCGATGACGTCGCCCATATATTCCTCGGGGACGATGACGGAGACCTTCATGATGGGCTCGAGCAGCGTGGGATCGGCCTTGCGCATGGCCTCCTTGAAGGCCATGGAGCCGGCGATCTTGAACGCCATCTCGGAGGAGTCCACCTCGTGATAGGAGCCGTCGTACAGGGTGACCTTCACGTCCACCACGGGGTAACCGGCCACGGTGCCGGAGAGCATTGCGCCCTGGATACCGGCGTCGATGGCGGGGATATACTCCTTGGGGACAGCGCCGCCCACCACTTTGTTGATGAACTCGTAGCCCTTGCCGGACTCGTTGGGCTCCACATGGATCTTCACGTGACCATACTGGCCCTTACCGCCGGACTGACGGGCATACTTGGTATCCTGGTCCACTGCCTTGCGGATGGTCTCCTTGTAGGCCACCTGGGGCGCGCCCACGTTGGCCTCCACCTTGAACTCGCGCAGCAGGCGGTCCACGATGATCTCCAGATGCAGCTCGCCCATACCGGCGATGATGGTCTGACCCGTCTCCTCGTCGGTGTAGGTGCGGAAGGTGGGGTCCTCCTCGGCAAGCTTCGCCAGGGCGATGGCCATCTTCTCCTGGCCGGCCTTGGTCTTGGGCTCGATGGCCACGCGGATCACGGGCTCGGGGAACTCCATGGACTCCAGCACGATGGGGTGCTTCTCATCACAGAGGGTGTCGCCGGTGGTGGTGTTCTTCAGGCCCACCACGGCGGCGATATCGCCGGAATAGACCGTTTCCAGGTCCTCCCGGTGGTTGGCGTGCATCTGGAGCAGACGGCCCACGCGCTCGCGCTTGCCCTTGGTGGCATTGAGCACGGAGGAGCCGGTGTTCAGCGTGCCGGAATACACGCGGAAGAAGCTCAGACGGCCCACATAGGGGTCGGTCATGATCTTGAAGGCCAGAGCGGAGAACGGCTCGTCATCGGAAGCGTGACGGTCCTCCTCCTCATCGGTCTTGGGGTTGGTGCCAACGATGGCGGGAATATCGGTGGGGGCGGGCATATAGTCCACAATGGCGTCCAGCAGCTTCTGAACACCCTTGTTCCGGTAGGAGGAGCCGCAGGTGACCGGCACCATCTCCACGGCCACGGTGGCCTTGCGGATGGCGGCGCGGATCTTGTCGGTGGGGATCTCCTGACCCTCCAGATACATCTCCATGATCTCGTCGTCGAACATGGAAACGGCATCCAGCAGCTTTTCCCGGTACTCGTTGGCCAGGTCCATCATATCGGCGGGGATGGGCTCCACGCGCATATCCTTGCCCAGCTGATCGTAATAGATATCAGCGTCCATCTCCACCAGGTCGATGATGCCCTTGAAGGACTCCTCTTTCCCGATGGGCAGCTGGATGGGCACGGCGTTGCACTTGAGGCGGTCGTGGATCATGTCCAGCACGTGATAGAAATCCGCGCCCAGCATGTCCATTTTGTTGACATACACCATCCGGGGCACATGATAGTGGTCGGCCTGACGCCACACGGTTTCGGACTGGGGCTCAACGCCGCCCTTGGCGCACATCACGGTGACAGAGCCGTCCAGCACACGCAGAGAACGCTCCACCTCCACAGTGAAGTCCACGTGACCCGGGGTGTCGATGATGTTGATACGCGTCTGGGGGAACTGGTCCTTGGAGCCCTTCCAGTAACAGGTGGTAGCGGCGGAGGTGATGGTGATGCCACGCTCCTGCTCCTGTTCCATCCAGTCCATGGTAGCGGTTCCCTCGTGCGTCTCGCCGATCTTGTAGTTGACGCCCGTGTAGTACAGAATACGCTCGGTCGTGGTGGTCTTGCCTGCATCAATGTGGGCCATGATGCCGATATTTCTCGTATTTTCCAGTGTAACCTTTCTCGGCATAACGTTCTCCTTTTAATCAGTTTGCGGGGATTACCAGCGGAAGTGGGCGAAAGCCTTGTTGGACTCGGCCATCTTGTGGGTATCCTCGCGCTTCTTCACGGCGCTGCCGGTGTTGTTGGCGGCGTCCATGATCTCGCCTGCCAGGCGCTCGGCCATGGTGCGCTCACTGCGGGCGCGGGAATAGTTGGTCAGCCAGCGCAGACCCAGGGTCTGACGGCGGGCAGGACGAACCTCCATGGGGACCTGATAGGTGGCGCCGCCGACACGGCGGGCCTTGACTTCCAGGCTGGGCATGATGTTTTCCATGGCCTGGGTGAACACTTCCAGAGGCTCCTTCTCGGTCTTTTCCTTGATCAGATCAAAGGCGCCGTAGACAACCTTCTGGGCAACGCCCTTCTTACCGTCCAACATGATGCTGTTGACGAGCTTCGTCACCAGCACGGAGTTGTACATAGGATCGGGCAAAATTTCTCTCTTGGGAACATTACCTCTTCTGGGCACTATGCTTCCCTCCTTCATAAAAATATGATTTCATAGGTACTCAACAGCCGGAGAGGCTGTTGTACGGCCTGCCAAAGAGGTACATACGATATATATAAACCTTTTCGGCAAAGCTCATTTCATGCGGGGATTACTTGCTCTTGGGACGCTTGGCGCCGTACTTGGAGCGCGCCTGCATACGGCCCTGAACGCCCTGGGTATCCAGAGTGCCGCGGATGATGTGGTAACGAACACCGGGCAGGTCCTTGACACGGCCGCCGCGGATCATGACCACAGAGTGCTCCTGCAGAGAATGACCGACACCGGGGATGTAGGCGGTGACCTCGTAGCCGTTGGTCAGGCGGACACGGGCGATCTTACGCAGAGCGGAGTTGGGCTTCTTGGGGGTGGCAGTTCTCACTGCGGTGCAGACGCCGCGCTTCTGAGGGGAGGACAGATCGGTCTCCTTGTTCTTCAGCGTATTCAGGCCCTTCTGCATAGCGGGGGAATTGGACTTGTAGGTAGCCTGTTTCCGGCCCTGCTTGACCAGCTGATTGAAAGTAGGCATGCAATGAACTCCTTTCTAAAGATTTGTGGGATGACTCCCTATATTTTCCACGGAACAAAGAATTTTATTCCGTTGGAAGCGGTTTTTCCTTTGCCAGCAGCGCCGCGGCGGCGGTGCCCACGTCGATGCCGCAGGCCCGGCCCAGCTGGGCCATGGTGTGCGCCCCGGACACGGGAACGCCCCGTTCCCGGCAGCGGCCCTCCAGCGGCCGGGTCAGCCGGGGATCGGCGTCGCAGGCCAGAAACACCCGGCCTGCCCGGCCGGCGCTCACTGCCCGCTGCACCTGTTTCAGGCCCACCACCTTGTCTTTGGATGACAGCTCTTCCAGCACGTGGGAACCTCCTCGGCACAGTGTGTCTGCCGCATGGCAAAATTCGCGGAATCCATATCCGCGCAGTTTGAAATTATAGCACAGTCCCCCGGGATACGTCAAGAGGAATCCGGGTAAAACTTTTCATTTTCCTTTGTGCATTCGTCCATACTTTGTGCACATATTAGCAAAATTTGTGTCAAATCTGTAAATAAAGCTGGAAACCGGTACGGGGGTATGATAGAATAGAAGCACCTGTGGGGCGGAAGCTCCGGGAGAAATTAAAGGAGGTAATAGCTTGATGAAAACACCTGTTCGCACCAGACTTCTGTCTGCGCTGCTGTCACTGGTCATGCTGGTTTCCCTGCTGCCGGTGTCGGTATTCGCGGCAGAGCCTGAGGCAGGGACATGGACGAAGGTGGAGCTGGCCGATATCACGGCCGACGACACCGTCGCCATTACCATGACCAAGGGCGACAGCACCTGGGTGCTGCCCAACAACGGCGACGCCAAGGCCGCGGCCAAGGCCATCACCGGTACCGTCAGCGGCAATACGCTGACCACATCGGAGAAGGACCTGTTCGGCTGGAAGGTCGTCAAGGGCGCTGACAGCTTCCAGCTGGTCTCCGCCGCCACCGGCAAGTACCTGTATTCCACCAGCAGCAACAACGGCATCCGCCAGGGTACCGGCGAAAACCGCGACTGGGTGGTGGACACGGAGTCCGGCTATCTGAAGAACGTGGCACTGTCCCGCTATGTGGGCGTGTACAACAACCAGGATTGGCGCAGCTACACTTCTGTCCACGCCAATATCGCCGGGCAGACCCTGGGCTTCTGGAAGCTCAGCACCGTCCCCGCCCGGGAAAGCGGCATCGTCACCGATCTGACCACCCTGCAGAACGGCGACAAGGTGGTGGTGTTCAACCCCGCCAACAAGAAGGCTCTGTCCTCCGTGTACAACGGCTTCTATAACACAGGCGTGGATGTGGAGCTGACCGGAGGCAAGCTCACCGGCTACACGAATGCAGAGCTGTGGACCGTGAACCGCACCGAGAGCGGCGCCTATACCTTCTCCACCGCCGACGGCAAGAAGCTGTCCATGGACGAAAAATACTCCAGCACTCCCCTGGACAAGGCCCACACCGCCTGGACACTGGAGCAGGCTGCCACCGAGGGCTGTTACTACATTAAGAACGTGGGCCGCAGCAGCTATCTGGAGTGGTATGCCGAGAAGAACAACTGGAGTGCCTTCGGCACCATCGGCAGCAATGAAGCTCTGTTTGCCCAGGCATTCTTCAAGATTCAGAAAAGCGGCATCGTTACCTCCGTATCCGACGGTGACCAGGTGGTGGTATTCAACCCCGCCAACGGCAAGGCCCTGTCCACGGAGTACACCGGCTTCTATAACAAGGGCACCGACGTGACCCTGGCCAATGGCAAGCTCTCCGGTTATACCAAGGCCGACATCTGGACCGTGGGCGTCAACGCCGACGGCAGCTACACCTTCTCCACCGCCGACGGCAAGAAGCTGTCTATGGACGAAAAATACTCCAGCACCCCCCTGGACAAGGCCCACACCGGCTGGAGCATCCTCCCCGCCGCCACGGAAAATTGCGTCTATATCCAGAACGTGGGCCGCAGCAGCTATCTGGAGTGGTATGCCGAAAAGAACAACTGGAGTGCCTTCGGCACCATCGGCAGCAACGAAGCCCTGTTTGCCCAGCAGCTCTATCTGGTAGGCGACGAGATGGACCAGCCCGCCGGCAGCCTGCCCCAGGAGGGTGCGCAGGTGGTGCTGTTCAACCAGAATGCCCAGGGCGTCCTGGCCCAGCAGAATGACAACACCGACAGCCCCGCCATCAATAGTGTCTCCGCCCAGATCACGGACGGCAAGGCCATCCCCGAAAACGGCGGCGTGGTGTTCACCGTGGAGCGCAGCGGCGAGTATTACCGCTTCCGCAACGAGACCTACGGCTACCTGTGCTCCAACGGCACCGGCAACAACGCCTTCTATTCCCAGACCGCCAGCGACGACGCCGACTGGACCGTGGAGCCCTGCAGCGGCGGCGTGGGCGGCTATCAGCTGGAAAGCCGCACCGCCAAGTTCAACGGCCGGTACAGCCAGTATCTGGAGTATTACAGCGACAGCTATAAGACCTACAGCATGTACAACGTCACCGACTACACCATCTACTCCTTCTTCTTCTATGGTGTGGCCGACAGCGTGAAGCTGGACGGCGGCGTGGTCAACGATCCCGCCGTGGTGTTCACCTCCGCCGACACCGTGAAGGCCGGTCAGGACTATACCCTGACCTTCACCGTCAACGATGTCAAGGCCGTTTCCAAGCTGGAGATCCTGGTGGACGGCAAGACCGCCGGTGTCATCACCGACTACACCGCCGACGGCAAGAACTACACCGCCAACGTCTCCGCCGCCATGCTGGCCGGTGCCGACAAGGTGACCCTCACCGTCCGCGTCACCAACGCCTCCGGTGCGTCCTATTCCGGCAGCCTGGTGCTCACCGTGGTGGACGAGCCCTCCATCGGGGCTGTGACCCCCCTGAAGGGCAGCCAGACCGGCAGCGACAAGCGGCCCGTGATCTCCGCCGAGATCATCAACGCCGGTGAGAATCCCACCCTGGAGATGACCGTCAACGGCCAGAGGGTCAACGCCGTGTACGCCGGCGGCAAGCTCACCTATACCCCCGCCGCCGACATGACCGACGGCCGCACCAATGTGTCCGTCACCGTCACCCGCGCCGACGGCAAGACCGCCTCCTTCAACTGGTTCTTCACCGTGGGCCAGGCCCAGTATCAGCTGTACTTCGGCCAGCTCCACAGCCACACCCAGTATTCCGACGGCGCAGGCTCCCTGGACGCCGCCCTGGACTATGTGAAGAACCTGCCCGAAAGCGCCAATGTCCAGTTCGTGGCCTTCACCGACCACTCCAACTACTTTGACACCACCGGTGCCGCCAACCCCGAGGGCGCCCTGTACGACATGAGCCTGGCCAGCGCCTCCAGCCAGGAGACCTGGAACAGCTACCGTTCCTCCGTGGCCGCCTTCAACGAGGCCAACGCCGGTTCCCTGGTGGCTCTGGCGGGCTTCGAGATGACCTGGTCCGGCGGCCCCGGCCACATCAACACCTTCAATACCCCCGGTATCGTCTCCCGCAACAACTCCACCCTGAACAACAAGACCGACTATGCCGGTATGCGTGCCTACTATGCCCTGCTGAGCCAGCAGGAGGGCGCAGACAGCCTCAGCCAGTTCAACCACCCCGGCAACACCTTCGGCACCTTCGGTGACTTCGCCTTCTGGGATCCCGTCATCGACAGCCGCATGTACATGGTGGAGGCCGGCAACGGCGAGGGCCAGATCGGCGCCGGCGGCTATTATCCCAGCTATGAGTATTACACCATGGCGCTGGATAAGGGCTGGCACCTGGCTCCCACCAACAACCAGGATAACCACAAGGGCCGCTGGGGCAACGCCAACGACGCCCGCGACGTGATCCTCACCGACGACTTCAGCGAGCAGGGCATCTATGACGCGCTGCGGGCCATGCGTATGTACGCCACCGAGGACAAGAACCTGGAGATCGGCTACACCGTCAACGGTATGCTCCTGGGCAGCAGCCTCACCGAGGTCCCCGAGAAGCTGAACATCCACGTCACCGTCAACGACCCCGATGCCAGCGATTCCATCTCCAAGGTGGAGGTCATTGTCAACTCCGGCAAGACCGCCTATACCTGGGATGATCCCGCCGTCCTGGCCACCGGCGACCTCAGCGTCACCCTGGACCCCGACTACAGCTACTATTACATCCGCGTCACCCAGGGTGACGGCGACCTGGCGGTCACCGCTCCCGTGTGGGTGGGCGAGACCCTGAAGCTGGGCATCTCCGATGTGACCTGCGGCACCTCCACCCCCGTCACCGGCGAGGCCATGACCGTCACCACCACCCTGTTCAACAGCGAGAGCACCGACGCCAATATCAAGTCCATCACCTACGCCGTGGGCAGTCAGGTCCTGGCCTCCGCCACCGATGTGGGCACCGTTCCCGCCAGCGGCACCCTGGCCCTGAGCTATGACGTCTCCTTCGACACCGCCCGTGTCTACAAGGTCACCGCCACCGTGGTGCTGGAGCAGGACGGCAAGGAGTATGTGTTCACCAAGGACATTACCCTGGACGTGCTGAATGCCGACGACCTGGTATATATCGGCATCGACGCCTCCCACTACAACGAGTATGTGGCCGGTAACTACAAGGATTCCATGGGCAACTTCGGCAACCTGGCGGGCAAGTACAACGTCCGCACCGTGGAACTGAAGACCAGCGACGAGCTCATCGCCGCCTGCTCCAATCCCAAGTTCAAGGCCCTGATCCTCACCGCTCCCTCCCGCCGCCTGGCGGACGCCCAGACCGATCCCCGGACCTACAGTGCCGCGGAGCTGGCGGCCATTGCGGCCTTCAACGCCGGCGGCGGCACCGTGATCCTGGCCGGCTGGAGCGACAACTACGAAAACTATGACGTGATCCAGAACAACCCCGCCATCAAGCACATGGCCGCCACCCAGAACGAGGTGCTCCAGGCCCTGGGCTCCAGCCTGCGCATCAGCGACGACGCCACCTATGACGACGTCCGCAGCGCGGCCGACGGCGTGGACAAGTGGCGTCTGTACTTCAACACCTACGGTCAGAGTTTCCTGACCGATGGCGTGGAGGTGGACCCCGCTCATCCCTATGACCGCCTGTACACCGAGGTATTCAGCCACTATGGCGGCGCCTCCGTGTATGCCGTGGATGCAGACGGCAACCCCACCTCTGCCCTGCCCGCTACGGTGACTCCGGTGGTGTACACCCACAGCACCACCTATTCCGTGGACGTGGATAAGGACGGCCTGGGCGGCGCCAACGTGCCCAAGTACGCCTATGCCGAAAACGACAGCCGTCTGCTGGCCATGGCCAGCGAGCAGCTGGAGGGCAAGGGCCTGATCATCGTGTCCGGCGCGGCCTTCATGTCCAACTTCGAGGTCCAGGCCACTATCAGCGACAACGGCTCCGAGAAGAACTACTCCAACTATAAGATCTGCGAGAACCTGCTGCGGGCCATCAACCCCGTGAAGGTTACCGACATCGCCACTGTCCAGGCCCAGACCGAGGCCGGTCACAAGTACACCATCGAGGGTGTCGTGACCTCCAATGCCTCCGGCTATGACAAGGCCACCGCCTTCTTCGACTGCATCTATGTTCAGGATGAGACCGGCGGCATCAACTGCTTCCCCGTGGCCGGCGAGTTCAAGATCGGCGACGTGGTCCGCGTCACCGGCGTGACGGAGACCTATCAGGGCGAGAACGAGCTGCAGGTTTCCTCCATCGAGAAGATCGGCGAGACCACCCCCGTCACCCCCAAGGTCGTCACCTCCACCCAGATCAACGACGGCTCCGTCCTGGGCCAGCTGGTGACCCTGAAGGGCTTCGTGGTGGGCTATGAGATGGCCGACGGCCTGGTGCAGACCATCCTGGTCCGCGACAGCGAGGGTAAGATCGCCCGGGTGTTCATCGACGGCTATATCACCACCTCCTATGACGTGGCGAACCTGTCCATCGGCTGCGAGATCTCCGCCACCGGCCTGGCCTCCTACGACAACACCTTCGTCCTGGCCGACGGCACCGAGATGGCCCCCCGCATCCGCATCCGTGACCGCAATGACGTGGTCTGCACCGCCCATGAGCACACCTTCGGCGAATGGGTGGTCACCACCGCCCCCACCTGCACCCAGGACGGCCTGGAGACCCGCACCTGCTCCGCCTGCGGCGAAGTGGAGACCCGGGTCATCCCCGCTTCCGGTCACGATTATAAGGACGGCAAGTGCACCGTCTGCGGCGAGACCGATCCCAACTACAAGCCCGATCAGCCCACCCAGCCCGGCGTCAAGACCGGCGATGACAGCAACACCACCATGTGGATCATCGTCCTGGTGTGCGCTGCCGCTCTGGCTGTGGTGCTGGTCATCGTGTCCCGCAAAAAGCGCAACAGCTAAGCGGACCACCCCATAGCAAGCCATAACAGCAAAGGCCCCCGCCGGATGGCGGGGGCCTTTGAGATT
>OLRG01003171.1_pt1 | contig 10751 bp, 10 predicted proteins | sample 1672331 | NCBI WGS metagenome assembly OLRG01 (sample SAMEA3136672, study PRJEB25190) | human gut metagenome
TGGCGGAAAAGGGGCTCATCGAGGAGGCCGGACGGCTGGACGTGCCCGGAAAGCCCATGCTGTTCCGCACGACCGACCAGTTCCTGCGCAGCTTTTCACTGGCAAGCATCGAGGACCTTCCGGCGCTGCCCGCGCTTGAAGAAAACGAGCAGATGGAGCTGAACATGGATGGCACGCTGCACGAGACACCGCCCGGCGAGCAGCTGCGCTTCTTGAACGGCGAGCCTGTGCCGCCGGAAACGGAGTGACCGCCTATGAGAACGGTTTTACTCTGGATTTTAGGCATTCTGCTTGGAATTGTACTGCTGGCATTGGTGATTGTGCTGGTGCTGCTGAACATTCGGGCAGGCATTGAAGCCGTCGGCGTGACCGGCGAGGTGAGCGTGGAGGCACGGTATGGGCCGGTTCGCATTCCGCTGTACCCGAGACCGCGCCACCTGAAAAAGAAAAAAGAGGAAACGGAAGCGGAGCAGAAGAAATCCGAGGAAAGTGAGAAGAAAAAGAGCGGCAAGTCCGGTCTCTCGCTGCCGAAGGACGGACTGGATGTCGGTGAGATCGCAGGCACGGTGCGCGATTTCCTCAGCGACCTGACCGACCGCCTGCGCATCAGCAGACTGCGGGCGCGCGTAGTTATCGGCACAGACGATGCGGCGCAGACCGGCATTCTGCTCGGGCAGACTGCGGCGCTCTGCGGAATCATTGTTCCGTTCCTAGAGAATACTTTCGATATGCAGGATTACCATGTCAGCGCGGACGCGGACTTCAACGCTGACCATACCGAGTGGGCATTTACCGTAAACTGCTCGATACGGCCGATATCGCTCGTCAGAGTGCTGCTGCGGCATGGCAAGCCAATGTATAAGCTGTACAAGAAATATTTCAAATAATCAGTTAAAACGTATAAAGGAAGGCGAAAATTATGAGTGAACATCATCCTATCAGCGATTTGATGACCGAAACCATGTCCAAAATCAAGGAAATGGTGGATGTTAATACCATTATCGGCAGCCCGATCGTGGCGGCGGACGGCACGACCGTTATCCCGGTCTCCAAGGTGTCGTTCGGCTTCGGCGCAGGCGGCAGCGAGTTCGCATCCAAGCACGCGGCAAGCGGGTCTCCGCTCGCGTTCGGCGGCGGCAGCGGCGCCGGTGTGACGGTTTCGCCGGTGTGCTTCCTTGTCATCGGCAAGGACGGCAGTGCCAACATCCTCGGCATCAACGCACAGGCGTCCGACACGGTCGATCGTCTGGTCGAGATGATCCCGGGTGCGATCAACAAGGTGTCCAATTTCGTCAGCGGCTTCAAGGGCAAGACCGAGGACGCAGCCGAAGTGGCGGAAACCCTGTCCGGCGACGAATAAAACCGCGTTTTCCCGCAAAACCTACTCGCGTGAATGCTGAGTAGGTTTTGTTATGCGGGGAGTGGTGCAATGTGAAAAAGCTGTTTTGCGTGCTCGCGCTTTTGCTCGTGCTGCCGAGGGCGGGCGCGGTGAGCGCACGGGCGGCCGTCGTGATCGATGCAGACACAGGTGAAACGCTGTTCGAGCAGAACGCGGACAGCCGCCTGCCGATGGCGTCCACCACCAAGATCATGACCGCGCTCGTCGCGCTCGGCGAGGGTGACCTTGACCGCGTGTATACCGTAAAGCCGGAGTACGCGGCGGTCGAGGGCTCGTCTATGTACTTGCAGGCGGGCGAAAGGCTCTCTCTGCAGGATACGCTGTACGGGCTGATGCTCGCGTCCGGCAACGACGCGGCGGTCGCCATCGCGGGAGAATGCGGCGGCATGACCGCCTTTGTGGGCAAAATGAACGCCAAAGCGGCGGAACTCGGTCTGACGGACACGCATTTCGACAATCCGAACGGCCTGCCGTCCGACACGCACTACACCACCGCGCATGAGCTGGCCAAGATCACCGCGGCGGCCCTCAAGGACCCGGTGTTCCGGCAGATCGTCTCGACAAAAAGCTGCACGGTCAGCGGGCATGCGCTGAGCAATCACAACCGTCTGCTGAGCATGTACGACGGTGCGATCGGCGTGAAAACCGGCTTTACGCGGGCGGCAGGGCGGTGTCTGGTCTCGGCGGCGGATCGCAACGGGCGCACCATCATCGCGGTGACGCTCAATGACCCGAACGACTGGAACGACCACATGGAGATGCTTGACGCCGGCTTCGCACAGTACAGCGAGGTCACGCTGCATAAGGCAGGAGACACGATTGCAAACGCACGCGTGTTCGGCGGCGATACTGCGTCCGTGCCGCTCGCGGCGAAGAATACCGTGACGGCGTATCTGCTGCCCGGCGAGAAAGAGAAGCTGCAGCGCGTGCGCTACGGCGAAAAAATCTGCTATGCACCGGTCGTGAAGACGGCACAGGCGGGTTCGGTCGAATATCGGCTCGGGGATTGCGTCTTAGGACGCGATACGCTGGTTTACGGCGGGGAATCGCTGCTTCCGGCGGAAGAAAAATCCTTCGTAGAACGCATTATGGAACGGTTTAGAAATTGAGAATTGAAAATGGAGAATGACGCTATCCTTGCGCGAGTTCCATCCGCGCTGCGTCGGAATCGCCGCAGAGCGGCGTAATTATATTCCGCCTGTAAGGCAACACATTCATTTTCTATTCTCAATTCTCCATTTTCCATTAAAACAATAGAACAACACGAAAGAGGTAACATAAATGGAAGAAAGACTGCAGAAATTACTGGCTCAGGCAGGCCTGTGCTCCCGCCGTGAGGCGGAGCGCTGGATTGATGACGGCCGCGTAACGGTAAACGGCAAAAAGGCTTCGGTCGGTGACAAGGCCGATCCGCGCCGTGACAAAATTTTCGTGGACGGCAAGCCCATCGGCGGTGCCGAGGAAAAGGTATACTTAATGCTGTACAAGCCGCGCGGCTATGTCACGACGATGAGGGACGAGCGCGGCCGCAAGACGGTTGCCGATCTGGTACGCGGCTGCGGTGCGCGTGTCGTGCCGGTCGGCCGTCTGGACTACAACTCCGAGGGTCTGCTGCTGCTGACCAACGACGGCGATCTGCTCAACGCGCTGACCCATCCGCGCCACGAGGTGGAAAAGCACTATGAGGTGCGCGTGCGCGGCAATCTTGACAACATTTCCAAGCTGGCAGAGCCGATGGAGATTGACGGCTACAGCATCCGTCCGGCAACGGTTGTTACCATTGACCGTGACGAAATCAGCGCGAAGCTGCGCCTGACCATCCACGAGGGCCGCAACCGCCAGATTCGCAAAATGTGCGAGAAGTGCGGTCTGGAGGTTCGCCGCCTCAAGCGTGTGGCAATGGGCACGATGCCGCTCGATCCGCACCTCAAGAGCGGCGCATGGCGCGAGCTGACGAATGACGAGATTGCGTATCTGCAGGACATCGCTGCCGATGTGCAGGAGAACCTTTGATCTTCTAAGGAAATCCCTGCCTTTTTGCAATTTGCACCCATATGCTCTTGCATTTTTTTGCAGGTTCACTTACAATAGTATCGTGCAAATGCAGGAATGTATGCAGAGAATGCAATGCAGGAGAGAGTATAATGAATGACCTGATCACAAAAATTCAAAGCGAGCTGCCCGGCTTTTCCAAGGGTCAGAAGCAGATCGCGCGTTTTATCTTAGAGCACTACGACAAGGCCGCGTTCATGACCGCGAGCCGTCTGGGTGTGACTGTCGGCGTGAGTGAAAGCACGGTCGTGCGCTTTGCGACCGAGCTGGGCTATGACGGCTACCCCCACCTTCAGCGCGCTCTTCAGGAGATGATCCGCAACAAGCTGACCTCGGTGCAGCGCATGGAGGTTGCGGGCGACCGCATGGGCGGCCGCGATGTGCTGCAGACCGTGCTGCACGCGGATACGGACATGATCCGTGTAACGCTCGACGAGATCGACCGCGACGCCTTTCAGGGCGCTGTCGACGCGCTCACGGGGGCGCACCGCATCTACATACTCGGTGTGCGCTCATCCAGTGCGCTCGCGAACTTCCTCGGCTTTTATTTCAATCTTCTGTTCGATAATGTCACGCTCGTGCACACAAACAGCGTCAGCGAGATCTTCGAGCAGGTGCTGCGCGTCGGCCCGGGCGACGTTCTGTTCGGCATCTCGTTCCCGCGCTACTCCAAGCGCACGCTGAGCGCGATGCAGTACGCGCGCGACCGCGGCGCGAAGGTCATCGCGCTGACCGACAGTCAGCTCTCGCCGCTCGCCCGCGTGGCAGACCATCTGCTGCTCGCGCGCAGCGACATGGCGAGCTTCGTCGACTCGCTCGTGGCGCCGCTCTCGGTCATCAACGCGCTCATCGTTGCCGTCGGCATGAGCCGCCGCGACGAGATCGAGCACACGTTCAACAAGCTCGAGAGCATCTGGGAGAAATACGACGTATACGAAAAGCCGGAGGACGATATAAATTGAACATTATCGTAATCGGCGGCGGCGCAGCCGGTCTGGCCGCTGCGCTGGCGGCAGCACAGACCGCAGAGGGCCGCACACACATCACCGTGCTGGACAAAAACGTGAAGGTGGGCAAAAAGCTTCTGGCCACCGGCAACGGGCGCTGCAATCTCGACAACCGGGACATCACGCCGGAGCGGTATTTCACCAGCAGTCCCAAAGCCCTGCGCCGCCTGCTGAGCGCCGTGGACGAGGCTGCGCCGCTGGCGTGGTTCGAGAGCCTCGGCCTCTACCCCCGCACCGACGAGGCCGGGCGGGTGTACCCGTATTCCAATCAGGCAGCGGACGTGCTGGCCCTGCTGGAGCACCATCTGTCGAGACTGGGCGTCGAGGTGCGCACCGGCTGCACCGTCCAGAACCTGAGCCAGAGCCGGGGCGGCTATGCCGTCCAAATCGAGACAGAGGCAGGCCGCGAGACCCTGCGGGCCGACGCCGTCATCTGCGCCATGGGCGGTGATGCCGGCCCTCAGTTCGGCACCGATGGCTTCGGCACCCGGTTCGCCGCCCAGTGCGGTGGACGGATGGCCCCCCTCTATCCCTGCCTGACGGCCCTGCAGTGTGCTCATCCCCGCAAGTCGCTGGCCGGCATCCGGGCCAAGGGCTGCGCCAGCCTGCTGGACGGCGCAGATGGCCGCGTGCTTGCCCGGGAAACGGGCGAGGTGCAGTTCACCGAGTACGGGCTTTCGGGCATCTGCATCATGCAGCTTTCGGGTCTGTTGGCCCCGGGACGCGGGCCGAAGCGGCCTATCGTGGCCCTCGACCTCTTCCCTGCTCTGAGTGAAACCGAGCTGGCCGCGCTGTTCGCCCAGCGGGTCGGACTGCTGGGCAGCGAGGCGGCGGAGTTCTGGCTGGGCTTGCTGCCCGCAAAGCTGGGCCGCGCCCTCTGGGCCGATGCCGGTTTACCTGAAAACGCCCGCGCCCTGCCCGCCTCCGCGTGGCCGAAACTCGCCGCCACGGCCAAGTGCTGGCGGTTCGAGGGCTTGACGCCCTGCGGCTGGAAGCAGGCTCAGACCACCGGCGGCGGCCTGCTGCTGGACGAAGTCGAGGACGATTTCCAGTTCAAGGGCTGTCCGGGACTCTACTTCGTGGGCGAGACGCTGGACTGCGCCGGCAGCTGCGGCGGCTACAACCTCCACTGGGCCTTCGGCAGCGGCATCATCGCCGGGCGGGCGGCGGCAAAGCTTCGCAAAAAGAAGAAGTAAACCAGCAAGCCCCCGGAAGGTCATCTTCCGGGGGCTTGCTTTTTGTGTTATTTGTTTGCGGCCTTATCCAGCTCCGCCTCCTCGGCGGCAGCCTCGGCCTCTTCTTCCTTCTGATACTCTTCAAAGGCCGACCACATGGGCTCGATGTCCTCGCCCCGGACGCGGCGGGCAAAGTAGTTCCTGGTGATGTCCACCACAGTGCCGGACAAAGCCAGCACGCCGATGAGGTTCGGGATCATCATCAGGCCGTTGAAGGTGTCGGAGAGGTCCCACGCGAGGCCCAGCTTCATGGTCGCGCCCACAACGGTCATGCAGACAAAGACGACCTTATAGATGCGGCTTCCCGCCGTGCCGAAGAGATACTCCACGGCCTTGGTGCCGTAGTGGCTCCAGCCGAGGGTGGTGGAGTAGGCGAACAGCAGGATGGACACGGCGATGAACTTCGGGCCGAAACTGCCGAAAGCCGCCGTGAACGCCTGGCCCACCAGCGCATTGTCCTGCACGCCTGCGAGGACAGCGCCGCTCTCGAGGTCTACCACGCCGGTGGTCAGGATAACGAGGGCCGTCAGGGTGCAGACCACGATGGTATCGGCGAAGACCTCAAACACGCCCCACATGCCCTGATGCACCGGCTCCTTGACGTTAGAGGCCGAGTTGACCATGACCGCAGAACCGAGGCCGGCTTCGTTGGAGAACGCGCCGCGCTTGAAGCCCCAGGTGATGGTCTGGCTGATGCCGTAGCCCAGCGCGCCGCCGCCTGCAGCGTTGAGGTTGAATGCACCCTTGAAGATCGCCGCCAGTGCCGCCGGGATATTGCCCGCGTGCATGACCACGATGATGAGCGCACCTGCAACATAGAACAGTGCCATCAGCGGCACCAGCTTTTCCGTGACAGCGGCCACCCGCTTGAGTCCGCCGATGACGATGAGGGCCGTGACCACCATCAGCGCAAGGCCGGTGGCGAGGTACGGCAGATGGAAGGCCGCGTTCATGTTGCCGGCGATGGAGTTTATCTGGCTCATGTTGCCGATACCGAAAGACGCGAGGATGCAGAAGCAGGCAAACAGAACAGCCAGCACCTTGCCCACCGCCCTACAGCCGGGCTTTGCGCCCAGACCGTCGGTCAGATAATACATCGCGCCGCCGCTCCACTCGCCTTTTTCGTTCTTGCGGCGGTAGTAGACGCCCAGCACGTTCTCCGCAAAGCTGGTCATCATGCCCAGCAGGGCCATGACCCACATCCAGAAGATGGCACCCGGGCCGCCGGAGACGATGGCCGTGGCCACGCCCACGATGTTGCCGGTGCCGATGGTGCCCGCCAGCGCCGTACACATGCTCTGGAACTGGCTGATGGCCATGTCTTCCTTGCTGGTGTGGGCGGTGACGTCCTTATTGGTAAAAATTGCACCGATGGTATGCTTGAGCCAGTAGCCCATCCGCCGGAACTGGAAAAAGCCGGTGCGGACGCTGAGCCACAGGCCGGTGCAGAACAGCAGTGCCAGACCGAACGGCCCCCAGACGAAGCCGTTGACCACATTGTTGACGCGCGTGACGATGTCCACCATATGAAATCCCCCTCTGATCATCCCAAACAAAAATGCGGGCAGAACCTCTTTTCCAAAGGCTCTGCCCGCAAAAAACTCAGCGTATGACCCCGCACAGGACACCTTTCCTGCGCAAAAGACGTTTGCTCTGTCCTTTTGCCTGAGAGATCGGCCCAAACGGCCTTACACCTTCGGCACCCGCCTCCTGCAGGCTTCTCCAGAGTGCGGCACACCCGGCTCACCGGGCGGCACATCTTGCGATTTGGTTCTCACCACATGCACAACTGTACACAATGGAGATACTTTATCACATTTTTGGCTTCTTGGCAAGCCTTTTACCGCATTTTATTCCCGAGTTTCATCTTTCATACCAGAAGGTGAATTTTGTTATGGTATGACTTTTTTCGTCCTTTATCGGTCGATGGGCGGCACATCATCGGGGCTGCCCATCGTGTCCAGCCACTCCAGCGCTTTCAGCTGGGGCGGCAGATGCGGCACCGGTTCGCTGTCCGGGTCGTCGTCAGGCGGGGCCACGAGGTCTTTCGGGCTTTCGGCCCCTTCGAAACCATGGGCAAGGCCGTCCGGGCTGGCGTCGCCGTCGCGGCGGGCTGTCTCACAGCAGTCCAGCCCCTCGTAGGCACTGGCCGGGCCGAGGTCGAGCCAGAAGTCCTCCCGCTCTTCCCTGCTGGGGGTATCATCGAATTTCATAGCATTTCCCTCCTTTTCTGCATAAAGGTTCCCCCATCAGGCCATGCTTTATGCAGTTTTTTAGAAGCCGTTTTCGTGAGCGGGGTTCGCCGAATGGCGAGGATTTTTGCCCGCAGACAAGGCGGTTTCCCGCAGCAATCCTTGGTGGATTGCAAGGGGAAGCAACGCAGTATACGGATAAAAAGACCGCTCAGGCGGTGTGCAATGCTTACGAAAACGGCTTCTCAGGGAGGAACGAGATGAAAGAAAAAGGCTGGAGACCCTTCTGGGCCGCACTGCTGGCGGCGCTGCTGGTGCTGCTGCCGCTGGTGGGCGGCACCGTGCTGCTCACCCGCCGCTCTCTGCGGACAAGACTGGCCTCCCGGCCTCAGAGCGGCGTCGCCATCCGTCAGCCGAAGGAAGAGAATCGCCTGAGTCTGCTGGTCTGCATCGCCCCCACCGAGACGACAGCACCCGGCTTTCTGCTGCTCTACCTGAATGCCAGTCAGAACTGCATCCATGCGCTGACTCTGCCCGGAGAGCTGACCGTACCCTTCGGAGCGGACGAAACCGCCCTCTCCGACTGCTACCGCGCCGCCGGCCCGGCCCGCTGCCGGGAAGCACTTTTCTCAGCTCTCTCCCTGCCCGAGGACACCCACTATCTCGCCCTTGCGCCGTCCGTTCTGCAAGCCATCGCCGACCGGTACGGGATGCTTCGGGTGGGCTTTTCGGGAGCGCTGACCGCCGAGGAGCTGGCCCTCACTGGGTGCAGTTCCAATGTGCAGGCCATCTCGGCCCGGGAGGCAGAAGAACTGCTCAACGGGATGGAGGACACTGTCCCGCCCGCCCACAAAGCCGCCGCCCGGGCGGCGGTGTGGGACGCCTTTTTCCGGCAGGAGCTGGAACTTCTGCCCGCTACCCTGCCGGACGCCCTGCGCGCCCACAGCTCGAGCCTGCTCACCGATTTGACGGCGCAGGACCTGCTCATCTTAGAAGATACGCTGGAATTTCTCGCCGACCGCTCTGCCGCCATCCACACCGAGGCCCTGCCCGGCGAGTGGGACGGCGAATGCTACACCCTCACCGACGACTCCCACGCCGCCGTGCAGGCCCTCTTCAACGTCTCACCCACTGAGGCACAGCTCTCGTCGGCCAGCGAGCCGTAACCCAGCACCAGCGTTCCGCCCAGAGCGGTCCCGCCGCCGGTGAGGTCATAGTCACTCAGGAGGCTGAGCCGGACGCCTTCGGCCTCAGCGGCGGCCCGGAGAGCATCGTCCGGCGGCGGGTCGCGCAGCTCGGCCAGCAAGTGCAGGCCGGTGTGCAGGCCGGTGAGGTGCAGTTCTTCCGGCGCAAAGGCTTCCCGCAGGGCTTTTGTCAGGGCGTCCCGCCGGGCCTTATAGGCCACCCGCTCCCGGGCCAGATGGCGGGTGAAGTAACCGCCGGTGATGAACCGCGCCAGTGTCTGCTGCTCAAAACGGCTCACCGTGCCGGAGTAGAGGGCGTATTTTGCGTGCCATGCGGGCAGAAGCTGCTCCGGCAGCACCATGTAGGCGATACGGATGCTGGGCGCAAGGCTGCGGGAGCAGGTGGAGAGGTAGACCACCGGCCCGTCGGCCCCCGCCATCCCCTGCAGGCTGGGCAGGGGCCGGGTGTCGAAACGGAACTCAGAATCGTAGTCGTCCTCGATGATGTACCGCTGCCCGGGACGCCGTGCCGCCCAGTGGAGCAGTTCTGCCCGGCGTCCGGCGGGCATGGTGACGCCCGTGGGGAACTGGTGGCTGGGGGTGACGTAGCACACCGCCGCCCCCGACTCCGACAGCGCCCGGATGGAAAGCCCGTCCTCGTCCACCGGCAGACAACAGCAAGAGATGCCGTTGTTCTCCAGCACCTGCCGGGCGCGGGGATAGCCGGGATTTTCCACCGCCGCCGGCCCGGGCAGGAGCGGTGCCAGCAGGCCCAGCAGATATTCGAGACCCGCGCCAACGACGAGCTGGTGCGGGCCGCACCGCACACCGCGGTACTCCTCAAGGTACTCGGCCAGCGCCTGCCGCAGCGAGAGGTCGCCCTGCGCGTCACCGTGGGTCAGCAGCTCCGGCGAAGAGTACAGCAGCTCTTTTTGCAGCCGCGCCCATGTGCGGAACGGAAACAGCTCCGGGTCTACGCCCCGGGTGGAGAGGTCGTAGCGGACGGGCTGCTCCGGCGCTGGCGCTGCCTCGGGCTGGGGCGGCGCGGCGGACTCTGTCCGCTCGGGCAGGGCCAGATATTCCTGTACATAAAAGCCGCTGCGCTCCCGCGCCTCCAGATAGCCCTCCGCCGCCAACATCTGATAGGCCGCGTCCACCGTGTTCACCGAGACGGAAAGCTCTGCCGCCAGCCGCCGCTTGCCGGGCATCCGGGTCCCGGCCGAAATCGCCCCCGTCCGCATCTCGGCGGCGAGGCTGCGGTAGAGCTGTTCGTAGAGCGGCACACCGGACGCCGCGTCCAGCGCTGTCGTCAAATGGACCATAAAAAGCCCCTCCTTTTCGGGCAGTGCGCCAAACTGGACCCATAAAAAATCTTTATTCTGGGTATTTGCACAGTGCCAGTTTTGCGTATAATAGGAGCATACCCGCAAGAGCCAAAAAAGTCAATCGGTTTTGTAGGTATTTCGTAAAACTGGGAGGGAAAATCATGTCAACAACTGCAATGTGGCTGCTGCTGGCAGTCGTCGTCATCGTTATCGTCTTTGCAAGTGTGCTGTATAAGCGCGCCTTCACCGTCCACGAGCTGGCGCTCACCGGCGTCATGGCCGCGCTGAGCCTCGTGGCCTACCTGTTCTTCCGTGTGCCGTTCTACGGCGGCTCTTCGTTCCATCTGGGCAACACCT
>OLRG01003174.1_pt1 | contig 10741 bp, 10 predicted proteins | sample 1672331 | NCBI WGS metagenome assembly OLRG01 (sample SAMEA3136672, study PRJEB25190) | human gut metagenome
GCTTCCTTTTTGGCAAGCTCATTCCTCAAACCGGATCGTCACACTCCTGGCATGGGCATGTAACCCCTCGTGCTCGGCAAAATTGGCGATGCGTCCCTGCACCTCGCCGAGGGCTTCGCGGGTGTAATAGATAAAGCTCGACTTCTTCACAAAATCATCGACGCCCAGCGGGCTCGAGAACCGCGCCGTGCCGCTGGTGGGCAGCGTGTGATTCGGGCCGGCAAAGTAGTCGCCCAGTGCCTCGGGCACGTTTTTGCCCAGGAAGATGCTGCCCGCGTTCTGCACCGAGTTCAGCACCGCGAACGGGTCATCGACGCAGATTTCCAGGTGCTCCGGCGCAATGATGTTCACGGCCTCAATGGCCTTGTTCATGTCGTCGGTGACAATAATTTTGCCGTTCGTGTCCACGCTGGCGCGGGCGATGGCGGCGCGGGGCAGCTGCGGGATCTGCACCTCCAGCTCCGCCTGCACGGCCTTGGCTAAATCCCAGCTGTCGGTGACGAGCACCGGGCTGGCCAGCTTGTCGTGCTCGGCCTGGCTGAGCAGGTCGGCGGCGACCCACGCGGGGTTGCAGGTGCCGTCTGCCAGCACGAGAATTTCCGACGGGCCTGCGATCATATCAATGCCGACCTTGCCGAACACCTTCCGCTTTGCCGTGGCCACGTAGATATTGCCGGGGCCGACGATCTTATCCACGGCGGGGACGCTTTCGGTGCCGTAGGCAAGGGCTGCCACAGCCTGTGCGCCGCCCGTTTTAAAAATCAAATCAATGCCCGCAATGGCGGCGGCGGCCAGAATCGCGGGGTTCACCTTGCCGTCCCGTCCCGCGGGGGTCGTCATGACGATCTGCCCGACGCCCGCGACCTTGGCGGGAATGACGTCCATCAGCACGGTGGACGGGTACGCCGCCGTGCCGCCCGGCACGTAGACGCCCGCGCGCTGGATGGGGGTGTACTTCTGCCCCAGCACGATGCCGGGCTTGTCGTTGACCACAAAGTTTTTGTGCAGCTGCTGCTCATGGAAGTGGCGGATGTTCTCGGCGGCCATCTTCAGCGTCGTGATGAACTCGGGATCGGTCTTTTCCAGCTCGGCAAAGGCTTCCTCAATTTCGGCCTGGCTGACCCGCACGTCGGTCAGCTCGGCGTGGTCGAATTTGGCGGCGTACTCGATCAGGGCGGCGTCGCCGCGGGCGCGGACGTCCGCAATAATCGCATCGACGGTGGCCTCCACGTCGGCCTCGGCGCGGATGTCACGGTTCAGAATTTCCTCGGGGCGTACCTCATCAAAGTCATACAGACGGATCATTTTGCAAGGGCCTCCTTCATCTTATTCAGCAGCTCGGTCAGCTGGGCGTATTTGAACTTGTAGCTTGCCTTGTTGGCAATGAACCGCGCCGAGATCGGCATAAACTCCTCGATCACGGTCAGGTCGTTTTCTTTTAAGGTCGTGCCGGTCTCGACAATATCGACGATGACGTCGGACAGGCCCAAAATCGGGGCCAGCTCAATGGAGCCGTTCAGCTTGACAATGTCGATGTCGCGTCCGCGGCGCTCGTAGTGGTCGCGGGCAATGTTGACAAATTTTGTGGCTACGCGCAAGGCGCGGCTCTCGTCGTCGGTGAAGCCCGCAGGCCCGGCCACGCACATCCGGCACTTGCCCATGCCGGTATCCAGCAGCTCATACACGTCTGCGCCGGACTCGGTCAGAATGTCCTTGCCGACGATGCCGATGTCCGCTGCGCCGTGCTCGACGTAAATCGCAACGTCGCTGGGCTTGACGAGGAAGTACCGCACACAGGCGTCGGGGTTCTCGACCACGAGCTTGCGGGTGTCGTTGTAGTCCTCGGTGGCGCTGTAGCCCGCGCCCGCCAGCAGCTTGTATGCCTTGTCGCCGAGGCGGCCCTTCGGCAGGGCAATGTTCAGCCAGCTTTTCTCGCGGCCCTGCTGCTGTACGGGAGGCAGCGGCGCTGCCAGGCGTTCCAGCTCGTCTAAGTAGATGGCAAAGCCGATGGCGTTGGCCCCCGGCGTGAACCGCTGCATCAGGAAGTCATACCGTCCGCCCTTGAGCACTGCGCACGGGATGCCTGCGACGTAGCCGGTGAACACAAGGCCGTTGTAATACTCCATTTCGTCGGCCATGCTCAGGTCCAGCCGGGTGCCGCGGCCCGCCTCGCCCAGCGCATTCTGCAAAGCCTGCAATTCTTCCAGCGCCGCGCGCTGGGTCTCGCACCGGCAGGCGGCGCGGGCGGCGGTCAGCGTTGCACCCAGCGGGCCGTGCAGGTCGAGCAGGCCGGTCAACGCGGCAGCGGCGGATTCGTCCAGCCCCGCGGCCAGCGCGGCGGTTCGCAGCTCGTGGGCGTTCTTGGCGCGCAGGAAATCAAGTAGCTTCGCGCGTGCCTCGGCGGGGACATGCAGCGCGTCCAGCAGGCCGGTCAGGTAACCCATGTGGCTGATTTCCAGCACGGTGGGCACATCCAGCGCGGCCAGGCTTTGCAGGGCCAGCCGCACCACGGCGGCCTGCTCGTCGGCGTCCACCGCGCCCATGCTCTCCAATCCCATCTGGTGGATGGTCTGGAAGGTGTGGCTCTCGCGGCTGGGGCGGCAGACCTCCTCATTATAATAAAAGCGCTTGCACTCCCCTGCCGCGGGCTGGGCCGTCTTGGCGATGGACAGCGTTACGTCGGGCTTGATGGCCCGCAGCTTGCCGTCCAGGTCGGTGAAGGTGATGACCTGTGCGTCCGGCAGAAAGCGCTGATACTCCTGATACAGGGCGTATTCCTCAAAGCGGGACGCGCGGTATTTGCGGTAGCCGGCCTGCTCGTACAGGGCACGCAGGCGGAAGGTCGCCTGTTCGGCGGGGGTAAAGCGGTTGAGTTCGATCTCCATAACATTCCTACCTCTCTGATCCGATACAAATTCTATTATACTTTAGTGCAGTAAAGTTGTAAAGTGGGTTTGTAGTAATTTCACGGACATTTGTGCGCGGAAATCCATAGGCGCGGCGTAGGGGGTCGGGTATGCCCGGCCCGGAGGTTTCCCATAAAAGGCCGTATGCGGGAAGGCTGCGGGCCGCACATGTGCGGCCCCTACAGGGCGGTGAAAACCGTAGGGGCGGATTCCATATCCGCCCGCGGGGCGTCGGGGACGCCGCCCCCTACAGCTGCGGGAGGCGCGTGCCCGCCCGCACGGTAACGCAAAAAACAAAAAGGCGCACCTTTGCCTTAAAACAAAGATGCGCCTTGCGCGTTTGGTGTATCAGCCCTTGCAGCCCTGTTCCTCCCAATCGCCGGCCACAGCGGGGTCAACGATCTGGGTGGGGTCGATCTTGCCGTCCGGCGTGCGGGATACCTCAACATGACCCAGCTCCACGGGGTTCACGTTGGGGGCGTCAAAGTCGAGAGTCTTAGCGGCGGGCGTTTTAGCAGCGTCCGCGGGTTTTTCGGGCTTCGGCTCCTCGGCGGGGGCGGCAGGTTCCTCAGGTGCGGCAGCGGGGGCGGGTTCAGCCTCGGCGGACGCATCGTCAGCGGCGGGCTCGGCGGAATCGGTCTCAGGTTCGACCTCGTCCTCCGGGCCCCAAATATGCTCGTACTCGTCGTCGTGATGCTCACGGTTCTGTAAAACATAAGCGACAGCGCCCACAGCAGCGGCACCCACGGCCAGACCGGCCAGCTTTTTCAGTAAAGACATAGTCAAAACCTCTTTTCAAGTGAAAATCATTTATTTTCGGTTAGTATACCACACTCACCCCCAAAATACAAGTGCCGATTCCCACAATGCCGATAGGAAAATGTGGATGGTTTTCATACAATGTACAACTTGCCGAAAGCCGGGCGGCGTGGTATGATGGTACACGAATTTTGTAAAAAAGAGGGTTATTGTGTGAAGTATATTTTCCAGTTTGCCCGCATCACGGCGTTCTGCCTGGCGGGCGAGGTGCTGGCGGCGGTGCTGCCGCTGCCGATCCCGGCCAGCGTGTACGGCCTGCTGCTGCTGGCCGCGGCGCTCAAATTCGGCGTGCTCAAGCTCGATCAGGTGCGGGAGACCGGGCTGTTTCTAACCGGCATCTTCCCGCTGCTGTTCGTGCCCGCGGCGGCGGGCGTTATGGAGCTGGGCAGCCAGCTGATGAATCTTTTACTGCCCGCCGTGCTGGCGATTGTGCCGATCACAGCACTGGTCATGGCGGTCACGGGCATGGTCGCGCAGAAATGCGCGGGCGGAAAGGAGCACAAAAATGGCTGAATTTTTGCAGCAATGCGGCAGCTGGGGCGTGCTGGCCACGCTGGCGGCCTACGCCGCGGGCGTCTGGGTCAACCGCAAGACCGGCAAGGCGCTGTTCAATCCCCTTTTGATGGGCAGCATTTTTATGATCGTGTTTTTGAGCTGCTTCGGCGTGCCCTACGCCGATTACAAGTCCAGCGCCCAGCCCGTGAGCTGGCTTCTGATGCCCGCCACAGTCAGCCTGGCGATTCCGCTGTATGAAAAGTGGGAGCTGCTGGAAAAGAACCTGGCCGCGATTTTTGCGTCGATTGCCGCGGGCGTGCTGACGAGCCTGGGCAGCGTGCTGGCGATGGCCTGGCTGCTCAAGCTGGAGCGCGCCCACGCTGTGAGCTTTTTGCCGAAATCCGTCACGACGGCCATCGGCATGGATGTGGCCGAGACACTGGGTGGCACGGCGGCGCTGGCCGGTGCGGTCATCATCCTGACCGGTATCGTCGGCAGCCTGCTGGGCGAGACGGTCTGCAAGATCTGCCACATCACCGATCCGCTGGCGAAGGGGTTGGCGCTCGGCACATCGGCGCACGCGATCGGCACGAGCAAGGCCCTGCAGATGGGTGAGATCGAGGGCGCTATGAGCGGCCTTGCGATTGCCGTAGCGGGCATTATGACCGCGATTTTGGCACCTGTGGCGGCGAATTTTTTGCCGTAAAAGGACGGGCAGCGGTAAGGCTCGGCGGGGTGAGGGCACCCCGCCCGCTGGCTGCCGTGACCGCTTGCGGCTATGAGGAGCTTACTGGATTGCCGCTGTAGGGGGCGGCGGCCCCGACGTCCCGCGGAGGGGTCAAGACCCCACCCTACAAAGCGACCATTAAAGGGGGGCATTGGCAAGGCTGCGGGCCGGGCGTGCCCGGCCCCTACAAAGCAGCTGCTCAAAAATACCCCGTATTCGTATGCACATCCTGGCTTTCCAGCCCCATAGAGACCCCCAGCGCCTCATCGACGCGGCGCATGTCGTCGGGCGGGATGACACCGGCGCGCTCCCGCAGACGGCGCTTATCCAGCGTGCGGATCTGCTCGGTCAAAATGATGCTGTCCTTGGCCAGCCCGCAGCGGTCCGCCCGCACGCTGATGTGCGTCGGCAGGCGGTTCTTGTCCTGGCGGCTTGTGATGGCTGCCGCAATGACCGTGGGGCTGTGCCGGTTGCCGATCTCATTCTGAATGATAAGTACCGGACGTATGCCCCCCTGCTCGGACCCCACGACGGGGCTTAGATCGGCGTAAAAAACCTCTCCGCGGTGCACTTCCATAGAAAAGACCTCCCTTTGCTTGTTACTGAAAGTATAAGCAGAGGGAGGTCTTTTTAATCATCCGCTGTGATTTTTGCGGCGAGCGCGTCGCCTTTTTCGCACAGCGCTTTAAACAGGCGGGTATTTTCCAGAGGGCGCATCACAAGCGCCGTGCGCAGGGCGTCCACCGCCGCACAGCCGAGGAACACGGCCAAAATCGCAAGCAGCGTATACCCCACCGACCCGTGGTGCGCCTCTGCCTGCAGCGGGCCGTTCCATAAAAAACCGCGGAACGCGGGCACCTGATGCAGGATGTAGACGCCCAGCGTTGTGCCGGCCAGGGCATTGACCCACCGCACGCAGCCGAGGTCCAGCCCCTTGAACAGGTAGAACAGCGCCAGCGCGGCCAGCAGGTTGGGCAGTGCGCCCAGCGCCGTGCGATAGTAGGCCATGTACTGGAACGCCTTGCCGTCGGTCAGGCCGCGGGTCTCGAGCACAGCGCGCAGAATCGTGTTGAGAAGCGGCAGCCCCAGCCCGAGTCCGAGCGCCGCCGCGCGGTGCTGCAAAAGGTGCGCCAGCCGGTTGTCCGGCCAGCGGCGCAGGTAGGCGATGAGCAGGTACTCATACAAAAACATCCATGCGGTGTCGCTGACCGCGCCGTTCTCGCCGAACAGCGTCGGGTAGACGATAAGCGGCACAGCCAGCACAGCCAGCAGACCGCGGTGCGCCGGGCGGGACAGCCCGCGCAGCAGGCGGTTGAGCAGCGGCACACAGAGCAAGAGCAGCAGATAGTCCGAGATGAACCACAGCTGCCGCGTGGACGCCGGGAACGCCGCCCAGCGCAGTGCGCCCCACGAGACATCCAGCCCGGCGAGCTTGCACAGCAGCGTCACAGGCACGGTATAGAGCCACAGCGACAGCCACAGCGAGAGCGGGCGGCGGGTCTTATACGGCTGCTCACACAGGAACCAGCCGCCGATCAGCACAAAGACGCTGCACGCAATCCGCGACCCGCAGCCGATCAGGCAGAACGCGAAGGACGACGGCAGGGTGGTGTAGTCCGCAATGCCGCTCTGCCCGGTCAGATGGTCGCCGATGATGAGCAGCATGCACAGAATGCGCAGCAGCTCCAGATTGCTGCTGCGTGTCGTTTTGCCGGGCATAGGTCACCTCCGTGACATACTTGCCTCCCTCTGCGAGGGAGGTGGCCCGTAGGGCCGGAGGGAGAGAACCTTGCGGCAGCCCGAAATATTTCGGGTTTCCGCGAAGCTCTCTCCCCCACCGCCTGCGGGCGGAGCCCCCTCGCAGAGGGGGCCAAGAATTACTCTTTCTCCAAAAGCACAAGCGCATTTGCCAGCCCGCGCTCATGGGTCAGGCTGACATGAACGGTCAGGCCCTGCTCCCTGACCCAGGCAGCGGCTGCGCCGGTCAGGGCAAAATAGGGCGCACCGCTCTTTTGGCGCAGTACGGCCAGCTCGGGCATGGCAAAGCCGCCCAGACCGGTGCCGGCGGCCTTCAAGAAGGCTTCCTTGGCCGCAAAATTTGCGGCGGCGGTCTCGGCGCGTCGCTTTTCGCCTAAGGATGCCAGCAGGGCCTGCTCCGACGGCGCAAATACATGGTCGAGAAAGCTCTGCTTCGCCAAACTTTTTTCAAGGCGGCCTGCGTCACACAGGTCGATGCCGACGCCGAAAATCATACGTGCAGGACATAGCCGGCCTTGCGGGGGCCGGGTGTGCGGGTGCCATTGGGCGCGGGATAGCCAAGAATGCAGTAGCCGACGCCGATGTACTTCTCGGGATCAAGGCCCCACTTAGCCAGCAGAGCCTTGCCCTCGGGCGTTTCAAACGTCTCTTTTGCGCGGTTGATCCAGCAGGAGCCCAGACCGATGCCGGACGCGGCCAGCAGCAGATTGCCCATCACAAGGCTGGCGTCCTGCACGCCGTTGGGGTTATTCTTCTCGCCCAGGACCAGCACCGCGGTGGGTGCGCCGTAGAACGGGTCGTTTTGGGTGCCCATGACAGCGGCGTTCAGGCGGGACAGCTCGGCCAGCGTTTCCTTGTCCTGCACAGCGACCATGACGGGGCTCTGCCTGCCCATAGCGGTAGCGGCCCAGGTGCCTGCGGTGGTGACGGCCTCCAGCTCCTCCGCCGTGATCTGCTCCGGCTTATAGGCCCGGCAGCTGCGCCGGGATGCGATAGCGTTGAGGATTTCGTTTTGGATGGACATAGTGGGAACCTCCTTTGTAAATTTCCAGGTGATTTTGCAGTATGTAGGGCGGCCAGCCCCGCGGGCGGATATGGAATCCGCCCCTACGGTGTAGGGGGCGGTATCTACCAATGACCCGTTTGGCCGCACAGTCCGTAGGGGCGCATTCTATATGCGCCCGCGGAGGGGGCAAGACCTCTCCCGGCAAAGCGGCGGAAAAGGGGTGCGGATACCCTTCACTTTACCGCTGCCGCCAGCAGGGCTTCCCGCTCATTGGGCAGTGTGCCCTCCATGACGTCGTTCAGCAGCGTTTGCAGTGTTGCGCCGACGCCCGGCCCGGCGGGGATGCCGATGTCCATCAGATCCGCGCCGTTGACGGCCAGCTGGCGCATGGTGTAGCAGCCGGTCTTGGCCAGCTCGTTCATGCGGCGCTCAAAGGCTGCTACATCGGCGCGGCGGGCGGCAACCTCGGGTGTATTGGCGTGGGCGTCAAGGTCGGCGTATTTCAGCGCACAGAGACGGCGCAGAAAGATCGCCCCGCTGCGGTTCAGCAGCTTTAAAATGCCCACATCGTCGGCGGGCAGCGGTGCGTCGTGCACGGCGATCAGCCCCACCGCGCCGTCCACAAGGTAGGCGGGGGCCTTCAGGCGGCGCAGGACGACCCGCGCCAGCTGCGCACCGCGCTGGTTGTGGCCTTTGAAATGCGCAGCCCCGTCCGGCCCGACGCTGCGGCAGAGCGGCTTGGCAATGTCATGCAAAAACGTGGCCCAGCACAGCACCCGCACGCCGCGGGTGTCCTGCCCGCGCAGGTCCAGTGCGCCCACGGCGGCGGCAGAATGCTGCCAGACGTCGTAGCAATGCCATTTCCCGGGCTGGGTGCAGCCGATGCAGGGCAGGATCTCCGGCACAGCGCCGCTTAAAATCTCGCCGTACTGCGCCAGCGTCTGCCCGGCCCCCGGGGCCAGCAGCAGGCCGTCCAGCTCGGTGTAGAGCCGCTCGGCGCTGACAGTGCGCAGCGTGTCGCGCGCGGCCAGCGCTGCGGCGGCAGTGGCGGGGTCCAGCGCAAAGCCGAGCTTTGCGCTGAACCGCAGCGCCCGCAGGATGCGCAGCGCATCCTCGGCAAAGCGGTCCGCGGGCGTGCCGACGCACCGCACGACACGCGCGGCCAGATCGCTGCGCCCGCCGTACAGGTCGATGACTCCCTCGCCGGGGGCGTAGGCCATGGCGTTGATCGTGAAATCCCGCCGTGCCAGGTCGGCGGCCAGGTCGTCCACAAACTGTACGTTATCGGGGTGGCGGTGGTCGCGGTAGCTGCCGTCCAGACGGTAGGTCGTCATCTCATACGGCTTTCCGTGCAGAATGACGGCCACCGTGCCGTGCTTTTCGCCGGTCAGGATCAGGCGCTGGCTGCAGAACAGCGCCTTCATCTCGTCGGGCCGGGCGGAGGTGCAGATGTCCCAGTCGCCGGGCAGACGACCCAGCAGGCTGTCGCGCACGCAGCCGCCCACCACGTAGGCACTGTGCCCGGCAGCGCGCAGCGTCTGCAGCAGTCGGTAGGCGTCGTGCGGCAGACGTATCGTATCGCGGCTCATGCGTTCCCCTCCCCTCTCGCGGCGTTTCCGGCGGTTATTCTGCGGCGCGGGTCCACTCCTGCGTCAGGTCAACGATGCAGGCCAGGCTGTCATCCTCGTCCTTCAGGGAGTTGACCTTGGCGGCGGCCTTTTCGGCGTCCTCCATCCAGGTCAGGATGAAGTAGTTCTCTGCGGGCACGGCGTAGTAGACCCACGCGCCGTCGGCACGCAGCATATCGGGCAGATGGTCAAGCTCATCGTCCAGCAGGCCCTGGCCCTCCTCGCCGTAGATCATCTCGGGGCCGACCTGCAGAGAGTCGATCACATTGATGCTGGAATTGATGTAGGTGTCGCGGTCAACGGCCTTGTCGCCGGCCTCCCACGCGCTGGCGAACGCCTTGACAAGCAGCTCGCGGACTTCTAATTTATCGTCACCGGGTTTGTACATGATATATTCCCTCTTTTACATTGATATATGAAAACAGTATAGCACAAATTTTACAAATATGGTATGGTTATTTTATGAAAAAGTATTGACCTTCCAGTGGGTGCAGGGTGTAAGGTGAGAGCGAAAGGAGCGTGATGTTATGAACATCAAGCAGGCAGCGGAGCAATCGGGCGTGTCCGCCCGCAATATCCGCTATTATGAGCAGGCCGGGCTGCTGACCCCTGCCCGCAACCCTGAAAATGAGTATCGCATCTATTCGCAGGCGGATGTACGCGCCCTGAAGTTGATCCGGATGCTGCGCACACTGGATATGCCGGTCGAGGAGATCGGCACTGTGCTGAACGGCACCCTGCCGCTGGCCGAGGCTGCCGAACGCCAGCGGCAACGGCTGGAGGCCGAGCAGCAAAAGCTGGCGGCAGCCGCAGCCTTCTGCACGGAGCTGGCCGCCGGCGACCGAACGGCGGCGGAGCTGGATGTGGACAGCTGCCTTGAGCGGATGGACGCCCCTGCCCCGGCGGGCGGCTGGTTTACCGGCTGGGTGCAGGACTACCGGAAAATGGCGGCAGCCGAGCATAAGCGGCAGTTTACCTTTACGCCGGACACCGCCATTGCAACCCCGCAGGAGTTTACCGCCGAGCTGTTGGCCTGGGCTGCGGGCTGCGGCGAGGAGATCGTCATCACCCACGAGAGCATGGCGCCGCGGTTTATGCTGGACGGCATCGAGTACAGGGCCGTGCGGTATTCGAGTCATGTGCGCAATATCCCGATCCTGCGGGTGCGGTGCGAGGTGTGCGATCCATCGGCGCTGGCGGTGGAGAGTGACCCGAAGCGGCTGCGGGTGCAGAGATTGCTGCACTACGGCCTGCCGATGCTTGTATGCCTTGCATTGGCGGTGGTCTGGGTCTGCACCCGGAATATGCCGCTTTGGCCCGACAAGGCGGCTATGCTGCTGGTGCTGGGCGCTCTCGGCATCGGGTACGGCTTCCGCGGGTGGTATCTCTATTACAACGACCG
>OLRG01003176.1_pt1 | contig 10738 bp, 9 predicted proteins | sample 1672331 | NCBI WGS metagenome assembly OLRG01 (sample SAMEA3136672, study PRJEB25190) | human gut metagenome
GCCGCACCTCGCTCGCCGTATCGGCACTTAGAATTATGCGGTATTGCCTTTATATATAAGTAGTCTGTACAGGTACAGGACGGTAAGGACATATGACTTTTATTTTAGCACGATTTCCGGGGATTGTAAAGAAAAATGCCCGCGGTGCCGGGTTACAAAAAATAAATCCCCGCCCTGAGGGATGGGCGGGGATTTACAAGAAAGGAGGAGAAGAACACATGAAAATGTGATAAAGCTATTTGACTTGGGGTTCATTTAGCTTGCAACTAAATTGTAACTGTTTTGTCACCAAATGTCAATAGCAAATTGTAAATATTTTGTCATTTTTCAATTTGTTCACAAATTGGCAGGCGCAGCTCCGCACAGCCGCCGGGCGTGTTGGACAGGCGCAGCGTGCCACTGTGTGAAAGCGCGACCCTGCGTGCAAAATACAGCCCAAAGCCCTGGTGGGCTGTGTCACTGCGGGCAGCTTCTGTATAAAGCAGCTCCCCCGCTTTGGCGAGGGCCTCGGCAGTGAAGCCGGGGCCGGTATCGGTCACACGCAGGATGAAATCCTGTTTCTCTTTTGTAACCAACAGTGTGACGGTGCCGCCGCGGGGCGTATAGCGCACGGCGTTGTCCAGCAGGTTTTCGGCAGCCCGGAGCAGATCGCACTGCGCCGCGCACAGCGTCCCCTGCCACTGCTCGTCCAGCACAAACTGTACCCCGGCAGGTGCACAGAGGGCGCGGGCGGTTTCCGCCAGCGTGCTGACAAGGATGTGACTGGAAAAGGTTTCCCCTGCGGCGGACGGTGCACAGGCGGTGCGCAGGGCGGCCAGATATTGTTGGGCACGGTCCGTGCCGCGCAGGATGGCTTCGACCTGTGTCTGCTGGTCGGCGGACAGAGCATCCTCGGCCAGCAGGTCTGCGTTGCCCTGAATGATGGACAGCGGCGTTTTCAAGTCATGCGTCAGCGCGGCAATCTGCTCGGCGCGCTGCTGCTCCATCCGCCATTGGCTTTGCAGGCTGTCGGTCAGTTCCCGGCCCATCGTCTGCATGGCCTGCAGCGTGGCGGAAAACTCTCGCAGGTGCGCGCCGTCCGCGTCAATGCGCTCGGGCTGCTGCGCGGCGATGGCGTCAACCGCGCGGTGCAGCCGGGCGGTCTCGGCGGCAAAGACCCGCACGGTGCAGTGGGTCTGCCAGCCCAGCCAAACGAGGATGAGCACCGCCAGAAGCAAAATATAGCAGGTCTGGAAATCCGGCAGCGTGTCCCGCAGGGCCGGGTCGGCGTAGGGCGTAGCATAGTCGTACTGCAAAAGGCAAAAGCTTCCGTCAGCCATTTTGACATCGTACTGGTACCCCGGATTGCCGCTGCCGCCGTGAAAGGCATTGAGGGCAATTTTCAGATGGCGGTCATCCATGTTGGTCTGCAGCACAGTGTCATTCTGCACCACAGCCCAGCGGCACAGGTCGCTGATCTGCAGGGAATCGAATGTGTCTGCCGTCATCGATGCTACAGTCTCCCGGGCATCGGCGCAGGCCTGGGCGGACGCCACGGCAGGCAGCAGAAAACCGATGTTTATCAGCTGCATAAAAATGACCCACCAGAGCACCAGAATCAGAGCGCACCCGCCGCCGCACAAAAGGAGATACCGCAGCAGCACGGTGCGCAGACTGGTCAGCTTTCGTTTTTCCATTGGTAGCCCACGCCCCATATCGTTTGCAGCACCTCCTCTGCCCCGGCTACGCGCAGCTTGGCGCGGATGTTTTTAATGTGCTGGGTGATGGCGGTGTCATCCGCTGTACCGTCATAACCGAACACAGCTTCGTAAATCTGTTCTTTGGAAAAGGTCTGCCCTGCATGGAGGGCCAGCAGCTCACAGATGGCGTACTCGGATTTTGTCAGGTGTAAAGGCATACCGTCAACGCCGGCTTCTTTGGCAGAAAGGTCCAGCGTCACCCCGCCGCGGGTGATCTTATGGGACGGCGTGCGGTTCTGCCGCCGCAGGTGGGCGGCAACCCGCGCACGCAGCTCGGCCACGCGGAACGGCTTGGTCAGGTAATCGTCCGCACCAAGACCGAGACCGGTCAGCACCGACGGCTCATCGGTGCGGGCCGTCAGAAACAGAATCGGCGCGTCCGTCTCGGCGCGAATGCGGCGGCAGACGGCAAAGCCGTCCTCACCGGGCATCATCACATCCAGCAGGATGCAGTCTGCCCAGCGGCAGAGCGTATCGGTCAGTTGCGTGCCGGAGGTGCGCGTTTCTACGGTGTGGCCGTCACGCTCAAGCGCTGTTTTTAGCAGCGTGCAAAGGTCACGGTCATCATCGATTGCCAGAATGTTTGCCATAATAGCCCCTTTTATTGCAGTAAGCTGTAAACAAGACAGGATGCACCGTAAAGCAGGTAGATATGTGCCGGGTAGAACCAGTAGAACAGCTGCTTGTGGCCGCTGCCGCGCTGGCCGTTGTACAGCGCCATGCCGATAACGGCAAAGACGCCGAGCCACTCGTAGTAGACTGTGAACATCTGGGAAAAGGCAAAATCCGGCAGGCTGTGAACCTGCAGGTAGACCAGCACAAAATCACACAGGAAGGTTATGACCGCCCAGACGGTCAGCCGCAGACGCTTATGATTGTACAGTGCATACAGCACAACGCCCCCAGCCAGAAAAGACCAGCCGCCGTCGGTGATGGATGTCCACAAAGGCAGCGGCGCGGTGATGACCCACGCCAACACGGCGGAGCCGATCGGTGCGTCCTGAATTTTGGGGAAAAGCATCAGCAGCGCTACGATGCAAAGCGGCCAGAGAATCGGCATGGCAGCAGCCAGTGCGCCCCGCACAAACCGGCGCTGGCGCAGCCAGTCGATGCCCTGCCAGACTATGCAGAGCAGCATCAGATCCTGAAAAATGGCATTCAGCGGGTAGAAGCCGTCCCCGCGGCGGAAGGCCCCTGCATAAATCATGAAAAATTCCACCGTGCCCATCGCAGTACCGATGGCCCAGATACGCAGAAAGTAGCGCCTGCGGTCATGGGTATGGGCGAAGCCCTCAACAGTGCAGAACAGAAACAGCGGCGCGGACAGCCGCGCCAGCATACTGAACCATTCCGGCACAACACCCGTAAATTCAAAAAAGTAGTGGATGTGGTCCATCACCATGAGCACCAGCGCAATGGTTTTGAGCGCCGTGCCGGTCAGGCCGAATTTTTGCTTTGTCATAATAATAACTCCTTTACATTGTCGATGTAAACAGTGTAACAGGGGTTTGTGTAGGAATTATAAGGATTTGAACGTCAGCAGCGATTCAAAGGCGGATTTGCCCTCGCGCTCGCCGTCAAAGTAGAACTGGTTGTCAGCAAGGGCGGCGCGGCGCAGGGTGAAGCTCTCGCCGCGGGGCACCTCGCGGTGGTAGCTGATGATGAAATCCGAAATCTGCGCACTGTCCCAGACCTGCCACGGTACGGCGTCGCAGACAATGTCAGCATAGCGGGTGTTGTTGAGGTGGCCGTTCATGTCGCAGCGGGAGTAGGCCGCGGTCTGCGTGCCCAGCGTCTCGCAGTCCTCGGGCGCAACGCGGGGCAGGCGCATCGGCAGCTCAAGGGGCACATCCTCGGCCCACTGGTCGTCAAACTGTTCCGGGTGCTTGCGCAGGATCATACGCTTTTCGGTATCAATGAGTACCCAGCGGCTGTCCATTGTGGCGACCTCTGCCCCGTCGGCATCGTAAAAATGGGTGATGCGCTTGTTGACGGCGCGCTTGCAGCGCTCGGGCTGGGTGACAAGGGTCAGCTCCTCGTCCACAAGGGGCAGCCGTGTGACGTGCAGGGCCAGCTTGGCCAGCACATAGGCGGTGTGGGTCTTGCGGTACAGGGCATCGTCCAGCCCTACGGCCTCGGCGTGGGCGGTAGCAACCTGCTGGGCATAGCGCAGCAGGGCCCCGAGCTTGACATGGCCGAGATGGTCACCGTCCGTGCGGTAGACGGTAAATTTTTGGGTGTAGGTTATGAGCTTTTCGGGCATAAGGAAGCCCTCCTTGATGGATTTTGAATTGATTCGCCAAGGAGAGTATAGCACAAATGTTGGAAAAATGCAAAGGCGGGGGCTTTGGGGCTGGCCGTAGGGGCTGATGCTTGCATCGGCCCGCGGAGGGGTCAAGACCCCTCCCTACAAATCGAACCGTAAAAGGGTGCAGCGGCAAGGCTGCGGGCCGGCAAACAAAAAGGCTGCACACGCAAAACGGTGTGCAGCCTGAAACTGTTTAATAGTTATCGCGGGATTTTTTGCGGAGCTTGCGCCAAATATTGAATGCAGAGATAGCGATGGCCAGAAGCAGCAGGGCAAGAACCATCCAGCCGCTGCCGCCATCTTCATAGCTCTTCATCTCGCTCCACTGGGCATCCATGGCGGCGTTGATGTCGTCGGGCAGAGTCTCAAAGACCTCCGCCTTGTCCAGAACCTCCGCGCCCGGGTAGGCAATTTCGCTGTACTTCAAATCATCGTCCAGCATCTCCCACACGGCGGTGATGGGGGTGGAATAGCCGATGAAGTCCGCGTTGGCAAGGCCGACGTCCGGCTCACACAGGTAGTTGATGAACATTTCGGCGGCCTCTTGGTGCTTGGCGTTGGCCGGAATGCACATGCTGTCGATGAAGAAGTTGACGCCTTCCTCCGGGTGGACGAAAGCAAGGTCTGGGTTTTCGTCGATCATCGTGATGGCATCGCCCGCATAGTAGGGCGCCATGGCGGCCTCGCCACCCTCCATCTTGTCAAAGACCTCGTCCATGACGTAGGCCTGCACGATGTTCTTCTGGGCCTTCAGCGCGTCGGTGATGGCGGTGATCTCGTCAACGGACTGCGGATTCATCGACAGACCAATCGTCTTGGCTGCAATCGCGTAAGCGTCGCGGGAGTTGTTGAACATCAGCACATTGTTTGTGTACGCAACATCCCACATGTCCGCCCATTTCGTGGGCGGCTCCTCGACCATCGTCGTGTTGTAGATCAGGCCCGTTGTGCCCCACATGTAGGGCACGCTGTACTTGTTGCCGGGGTCGAAGCTGCGGTCCAGATATGTTTCACCGATGCCGGCAAAGTTCGGAATGTTGTCCATGTTCAGCTCGGACAGCATGCCCTCCTTGGCCATCTTGCCCACCATGTAATCCGATGGGAAGATGACATCATAGGATACGCCGCCGGATTTCAGCTTGGCGTAGAGGCTCTCGTTGGAGTCGTAGGTCGTGTAATTGACCTTGATGCCGGTCAGCTCCTCGAATGCGGACAGAACGTTGATGCTCTCGTCAGAACCGTCGGAGATGTACAGGCCGTTGTTGTAGACATTCAGCGTGATATGGTCGTTGGCAAAGCGCTTCCAATCGTAGTCGCCGGAGACGGAAATATCCTCGTTGACCTCGATGTCATCGGCGGCCAGCACCGGCGCGGCGCTCATCATGGTGACAGTCAGTGCGGCCAGCGCTGCAGCGGAAAACTTTTTCAGCTTCATCTTCAGCGCCCCCCTTCGTCCAGCATGGCTTTGCGGATAGCCTTCTGGTTGCGGCGGTAGGCGCGGGAGTCTGCGGCGTTGGAAATCAGGATGATTGCCAGAATGACGCAGAATATGACTGCAGACAGCGCGTTGATCTCGGGGCTGACCTTCTTGCGGGTCATCGAGTAGATGGCGATAGGCAGTGTCTGCATCGTGCCGGAGTTGAAGTAGGAAATCATGAAGTCATCAATAGAGTAGGTCAGGCAGATGAGGAATGCCGACAAAATGGCCGGAGACAGCTGCGGCATGATGACTTTGGTGAAAGCCTGGCGCGGTGTGCAGCCCAGATCCAGCGCTGCATTGTACAGGCTGGGATCGAGCTGGCGCAGCTTGGGGCCTACATTAAAGATAACATACGGGATATTGAAGGTGATGTGTGCAATCAGCAGCGTCGGCCAGCCGAAGATGCCGCTCTCGCCGCCGATGCCGAAGTTCTGCGCCATGACGAAGAGAAGCATCAGCGAAACACCGGTGATGATCTCCGGATTGACGACAGGCACATAGCTGATGTTATTGATGATGAGCTGGCTTTTGCGGGACATCGAGTTGATGCCAAGGGTCGCCAGCGTGCCCAGCACCGTGGCGATAATGCTGGACACCAGCGCCAGCACAAGGCTCAGACCCAGCGCGGACAAAATCATCTCGTTGTGGAACAGGCTTTTGTACCAGCCGAGGGTGAAGCCCGTAAAGTTCGAGCGGGATTTGCTCTCATTGAAGCTGAACGCAATCATGACCGCGATGGGTAGATACATGAAGCAGAACACCAGAATGACGTAGGTGCGCATGAGCAATGCGGAATGTTTTTTTGCCATATCACATCACTCCTTCCATCTCGGACTCGTCAAAGCTCGAAGTGAAGCTCATGCAGAGCAGGACAATGACCATCAGCACCAGGCTCATGGCGGAGCCGAGGTTCAGATTGTAGGAGTTGCCAAGGAACTGCAGCTCGATCAAATCGCCGATCAGCAGGTTGGAGCCGCCGCCCAGCATACGGCTGATAATAAAAGTAGAGACTGCGGGCACAAACACCTGCGTGATGCCGGTGGCAATGCCGGGGCCGGTCAGCGGGACGAGCACCCGAAACAGAATATGCCAGACGTTGCAGCCCAGATCCTGCGCGGCCTCAATGATGGAATCATCGATTTTTGTCATGGCCGTGTAGATGGGCAAAATCATAAACGGCAGGTAGTTGTACACCATGCCCAGTACAACCGCACCTGAGGTGTTGATCATGTTGAAGGGGCCGAGGCCGAACAAACCGAAGAACTTGTTGATAAGGCCGTTTTTCTCCAGCAGTGTCATCCAGGCGTAGGTGCGAAGCAGGAAGTTCATCCACATGGGCAGCATAATGAGCATCAGCATAATGTGCTGCTTGTTGGCGCGCAGGCGGGAGAGAAAATACCCCACCGGAAACGCCATGACCAGGCAGATCACGGTAGAGATCGCGGCCAAAATCAGGCTGCGGGCAAACACGCTGGAATACCGCCCGATCTGGGTGAGGTTGTCGAAGGTGAACTGGCCGTCCGCGTTCGTCATGGCGTACCAGATGACGATGAAAAGCGGTACGACTGTGAAAATGGCCATCCAGACCAGATACGGCCCGGCCAGCCAGCGGGAGGATTTGGATTTGAGCATGGATCACACCTCCGAACGCTTCATGATATGAATTTCGTCCGGGCCGATGTTCATGCCGATAAGCTCGCCGGGCTGGCTGGCCTGGGTGGAATGGATGATCCACTCATAGCCTTCCACATCGACGTGCATTTCAAAGTGAACGCCCTTGAAGATGACCTCGCGCACAAGGCCGGTCAGCATACCGACGGAGGGCGGCACGATCTGCACGTCCTCCGGGCGGATGACAACCTGCACAGGCTCGTTGACTTTAAAGCCGCGGTCCACGCAGGTGAAATCATGGCCGCCGAAGTTGACCAGAAAGTCCTTGAGCATGACGCCGTCGACAATGTTGGAGTCACCGATAAAGCGGGCGACAAAGGCATTTTTGGGTTCGTTGTAAATGTCCTGCGGGGAGCCGATCTGCTGGATCTTACCGCCGGACATAACAACGACGGTATCCGACATGGTCAGGGCTTCCTCCTGATCGTGGGTGACGTAGACGAAGGTGATGTTCATTTCACGCTGCAGGCGCTTCAGCTCCAGCTGCATCTCCTTGCGCAGCTTTAGGTCGAGTGCGCCAAGCGGCTCGTCAAGCAGCAGGACGCGGGGCTGGTTGACCAGGCTGCGGGCAATGGCCACGCGCTGCTGCTGGCCGCCGGACAGCTGGTAGATGCTGCGGCGTTCAAAGCCCTTCAGGCCGACGATCTCGAGCATCTCGAGCACCTTCGGGCGGATCTCATCCTCTGTCATCTTTTTCAGGCGCAGACCGAAGGCGACGTTCTCAAACACGTTCAGGTGCGGGAACAGCGCATACTTCTGGAACACCGTGTTCACAGGCCGCTTGTACGGCGGCATGTTGGCGATGTCTTTGCCATCAAAAAAGACATTGCCCGATTTCGGTGTTACAAAGCCGGCAATCACACGCAGGGTCGTCGTCTTGCCGCAGCCAGAGGGGCCCAGGAAGGTGACAAACTCCTTGTCGTGGATGTCCAGCGAAAGTCCGTCCAGGACCTTCTGCCCATCGAACTCGACAACAATGTCTTTCAGAGATACGATCAGATTTTCATTCATTTTTATTGCATCCCCCTTTGCGGAATTTCCCGTTACAGCACTCTCTTTACGCACCGTTTCTTCCTTGGGTCGGCACAGAGTCCTTGACGAGTCAGCGCCAATTATGCCGCCCCGCAAAGGTTTGTTACACGACTCCCTGCTGAAGAAGCCGCTGCAAGCAGCACATACAACGCCAATGTGTCAGGGCAGAAAAGATTTGCCCTATAGATGCACACACAAGATACATTATACGGTTTGCAGAATGTTTGTCAATAAGAACTTTTTAATAAATTGGTAAAGAAGCGTTCATGATTTTGTAAAAGAAACGGCTTTTTTGAAAATGTGCGATGCAGCAAGGTTTATAAAAATCGAGGCAGCAGTCGCCGCAAAAAGCACGGCACTGGGCAAAGCGGCAAAGAGGCCATACAAAAGCCCGAACGCCGCCTGCCCGACCGGCTGGGTCAGGCAGGCACAGACCGTGATAAGGCTCATAAAGCGGCCTGTCTGTCCGGTGGGAGCATGGGCCTGAATTGCAGTAAACAGCAGGATCTGAAACAGTGCGGCGGCAGCCAACATGCAAAAAGCCAGTGATGTGACGGCGATGTACCCGGCTGCGGCAGGCACACACGGCAGAACGGCCAGCCCGAGCAGTGCGCACACTGCCGTAATGCACCAGAGCGCCGCTGTGCCGCGGCGCAGGAACAACCGCTTTGCAAACGCCCCGGCCAGCACGCCGCCCAGCAGACCACCGGCACTCATGGCAGACTGGGTGACGGCCAGAGCGGTGTCGGAAAAGGCATAATAGCGGACAATCAGAAGCGGCACACCGACAGTAAACGCGGGCACGACAGCCAGATTGAGCAGGGCCAGCACCGCGGCCAGCCGGAGCAGCGGCCTTGCCCGGAGGAAAAGCGCTTTGGGCGGCAGACGCTGGTCTGAACGTGCGGCGGGCGCATGCGGAATCTGCAGTGTACGCTCCCAGAGGGCGGATACGGCAAAGCAGACAGCACAGAGCAGCAGCAAGCCGCGCAGCCCAAGAGTGTGCAGTAAGACACTGCCCAGCAGAGGGCCAAGCAGCTCGTCGATGGTATCCACCAGCTGAATGACCGCATTGCCCCGGGCCAGCGCAGCCCCGTTCAACAGCAGAGGCAGACTGGCCTGCACGGCGGGCTGGTACAGCCCTTCCACGGCATACAGCAGGCAGAGTGCGGCCAGCACAAGCGGCGTTACGGGCGCGGCGGGAAGTATGACTGCGGTTGCGGCCATGCCGATGGCGGATACGGTATCCAGCACAGCCATGATTTTTTGTTTACGGCAGCGGTCTGCCAGCACGCCCCCTGCCAGCGTGCCCAGCAGCATTGGCACAAGGGCCAGCGCTGTGACACTGCCGTACAGTGCGGCGGAATCGGTCCGGCGCAGAAGATACAACGGCAGCGCAAACCGCAGTGCGGCATTGCCGAACAGCGTGATGATCTGGCAGACGGTTATCTTATAAAAGGTGGGATTCATGGTGATGTGCTCCCCTGTTATGATAGTTTTTGTACATACATACCGACTGACGGTTTGTATTTGCACTGAATAATACGGCGGCTGGAACCGCCGTTGAAATGATTGGGTGTGTTAGTATAAGGATGAGGGGCTTTGCTGGGGGAATCGTTGCGCACCCGGGGGCATTTGCGGCAACAGCAAGATCCCCGGGCGGATATGGAATCCGCCCCTACGGTGCAGGGGCCGATGCTCGTCATCGACCCGGAGATGTCCGACGCCGCACGGCTTCTGCGGGCGAGCAATCAAGCCCGGAAAGCATCACTCTGCTTCACAGAGCGCCGCCAGCTCCTCTGCCTGCTCGTCGGTGAGAAGATCCAAGCCGAGGGCCTGCGTCATCTGTTGGAATACCGCGCACCGCGCGCGCTGCCGGGCGGGCGTTGTGGGGCGCGCCTGCGGGGTCAGCCAAAGGTCGGCCAGCAGGAAAATTGCCTCGCCCAGCGCCTCCGGCGACTCGGTCTGAATGCTGCCGTCAGCTACCCCCTGCCGAATCATGGGCGTGATGTAAAGCGGCACGGTCGTCTCCAGCAGGTCGTGGTATTCCATCGTAAAAAACTGCGGGTCATCGCAGAGGTGCGGCAGCATATGCTGAAGCTGCTGCTGTCTGCCCGGCAGCAGTGACACCGCAAACACGGTTTGCAGCTTTTGCAGGCCGGTCAAGGCGGCATCGTCCCGGATGCGCGCCAGCTCGGCAGCGACGCGCGCACCGAGGCGGTCGCCCACCTTGGCGGCAATCTCCTCTTTTGATTTGAAATGGTGGTACACGGCACCCTTGGACAGTCCGGTAGTGTCGATAATGTCCTGCAAGGTAGTTTTGGCGTAGCCCTTCTGGGCAAAGAGACGCTCGGCGGCAGAAAGAATTTTTTCTACAGTCTGTTCTGGATATTTGTTGCGCGGCATGGTGTACCCTCCTTTTACAAACCGACAGTCTGTAAAAATTACTATACGCGCCCCTGCGGGAAAAGTCAAGACATTTGCCGCAGATTGTACGGTGCGCGGTGGTGG
>OLRG01003183.1_pt1 | contig 10721 bp, 9 predicted proteins | sample 1672331 | NCBI WGS metagenome assembly OLRG01 (sample SAMEA3136672, study PRJEB25190) | human gut metagenome
GAGGCGCAGGCCCAGCTTCCTGCGTCGCGTCTTCACCGACGACGAGCGCGCCTACTGCGAGCGCTGCGCCCGCCCCGCGGAGCACTACGCCGCCCGCTTTGCCGCCCGAGAGGCCGTCCTCAAGGCCCTGGGCTGCGGCTTTGCCGAGGGGGTGGGCCTACATGACGTGAGCGTGGCCACCGACGCCACCGGAAGGCCCAGGGCGGTCCTTTCCGGGCGCGCCGCCAAGATTGCCGCCGAGCAGGGCGTGCGGGAGATTGCGCTCTCCATCTCCTACACCCGTGACGTGGCCGTGGCCAACGCCGTGGCGGTGACCGACGAGGTCCGCCCCCAGCCCGACGCCCGCGCCAACGCGGAGCGCGAGATGGCCACCTCCTTCCGCCAGGCGAGGTCCGTGCTCGACGAGCTGGACCGCGCCCATGAGTCCGGCCAGCTCGCGGCAGCCTCCCGCGCGGCGGCCGAGCAGCAGACAACACTCGCGTTTGCGGACGCCGGCCAGGCCCCCGCAGACGCCGCACCAAAGGAGTAGAAGATGCAGCCCGTTCTGAACATCGAGGACATCAAGCGCGTCGAGGTCGAGCTCACCCGTGTGGGCGTGAGCGTGTCCGAGCTCATGCACCGTGCCGGCTACGCCGCCGCCCAGGAGGTCCTGGAGCTTGAGGGCGCCAAGAGCGTCGCTGTGCTCTGTGGCATGGGCAACAACGGCGGCGACGGCTGGGTGGCCGCAGAGGCCCTGCTGGCCCGTGGCCTCAAGGTCCAGGCCGTGTGCCCCATGGACCCGGACCAGATCTCCGGCGACCTCGCGCGCCAGGTGGCCCAGGCTGCCGTCAAGGCGGGCGTGCCCGTGACCGTGGGCCCCTCCCGCGACGAGCTCGACGAGGTCCTGGACGAGGCCGACGTCGTCCTTGACTGCATGCTGGGCACGGGCTTTCACGGAGAGGTGCGCGCCCCCTTCGACATCTGGATCGAGTGCGTGAACGCCTCCGGCTGCCGCGTGGTCTCCGTCGACGTCCCCAGCGGCCTCTCCGCCCAGACCGGCCAGGCCGGCAGCGCCTGCGTGGTGGCCGACCTCACGGTGACCATGCTGGCCCTGAAGCCCGGCCTTCTCGCCGACGACGGCCGCGACGTCTGCGGCGCCATCGTGGTGGCCCCGCTGTCCGAGCAGACTGAGCGCCTCTGCGTGGAGGCAGATCCCGTGGCCTGGCGTACCGACCTTGCCGACTATCGCGACGTCATGGTGGAGACGAGCGCCTCCGTGGACAAGTTCACCCGCGGCTCCGTGCTCGTGGTGGGAGGCTCCTCTCGCTTCCCGGGCGCCCCGATCATGGCCGCCCGCGCCGCCGCGCGCATGGGCGCCGGCTACGTCACGCTGGCCGTGCCGCAGGCTATTGCGGCAGTGTGTCAGACGCACCTGCTGGAGATTCCCGTCGTGGGGCTTCCCTGCGACGTGGAGGGCGTCCTCACCGCCGACGCCGCCGAGCGCGTGGTCAAGATGGCCAGAAGCGCCTCGGCCGTGCTGGTGGGCCCGGGCATGCGCGTCTCCGGCGGCACCGTGGCCGTGGTGAGCGCGCTCCTGCGCAGCGAGGCCCCGCTGGTCATTGACGCCGACGGCCTGAACTGCCTTTCTCGCCTGACGGAGGGGAGGCTCTTTGACTTCCCGGAGCTCACCCGCAGGGACGCGCCGCTCATTCTGACGCCCCACCGCGGGGAGCTCGGCCGTCTGACTGGCCGTGCCGAGACGCCGCCGACGTCCCTCTCAGAGCAGCTCGAGTGCGCGCGCCAGATTGTCTGGAGCGACGGCGGCTCCGAGATCGTGGTGGCCTCCAAGGGCTCTGCCACGGGCTGCGTGAGCGTCGACCAGGCGGTGCTTCCCAAGCCCGGCCCCGCGGCGCTTGCCACGGCGGGCTCCGGAGACGTGCTCTCCGGCATGATGGCCTCCTACCTGGCGCAGGTGGGCGGCCAGTCCGAGAACCTGCCGCTCATGGCCGCCCTCGTGTGCGAGATCCACGGCTACGCGGGCACCGTCGCCGCCGAGCGCCTGGGCTCTCGCGGCGTCATGGCGTGCGACCTCATCGACTCCATCGGCCTCGCGGCCGACGCCATCGAGGAGCGCGCGGCCCTGGCCGGCCTCGAGGATGCGTCCGAGGCCCAACAGGCGTAGGCTGTCAGGGCAAAGGGGAGGAGAAGGACATGGACAAGGTCAAGTGCCCGGACACGCGCTGGTCGTGGGTTGAGGTCAACCTGTCCGCACTGAGGCGCAACACACAGGCGTTCAAGCGCCAGCTGGAGCGTGGCGTCCAGATGATGTGCGTGGTCAAGGCGGACGCCTACGGCCATGGCGCCATCCAGTGCGTCAAGACCATGCAGCAGGCCGGCGCAAGCCAGCTTGCGGTGGCAACCGTCGAGGAGGGCGTGGCGCTTCGCCAGGCCGGGGTGCAGATGCCCATCCTCATCCTCTCCGAGCCGCCGGTGGACTGCGTGGGCACGCTCGTGGAGTACGACCTCATGCCCTCCGTCTACACGGCTGACTTTGCCCTGGCGCTGGGTGAGGCCGCCGCGGCGGCAGACCGGGTGGCCCGCTACCACCTGGCCATAGACACGGGCATGACGCGCATTGGCGTGCGCAGGCAGGACGTGGTGGAGCTCCGCCGCACCATCGACTTCCACCGCGGCCTTGAGTGCGCCGGTACGTTCACGCACTTTGCCACGGCCGACGTCCTGGACGACTGGGACTTTGCCCTGCAGCTCAACCGCTTCAACGAGGCGGTTGCGGCACTGCGCGGCGCGGGCCTCTCCACGGGCCTCGTGCACTGTGACAACACGCCTGGCACGGTGCTCCACCCGGAGTGCCACTACGACATGTGTCGCGTGGGCATTGGCCTCTACGGTCTGCAGCCTGCGGAGACCACGGTCCCGCGCATTGAGCTGGAGCCGGTCATGAGCGTGCGCGGACGCGTGACGCGCGTGGTGTACCCGCAGGTGGGAGACGGCGTGGGCTACGGCATGACCTACCGCGTGCCCAAGCAGAACATCCAGATAGCCACCGTGCCGGTGGGCTATGCGGACGGCCTGGCCCGCGAGCTCTCCAACAACATGGACGTACTTGTCAACGGCAGGCGTGCCCGTCAGGTGGGCAACATCTGCATGGACCAGTTCATGCTGGCGGTGGACGTCAACAGCACGCGCAGCTACAAGCCCACCGGCCCCGTGGAGGCCGGCGACGTGGTCACGCTCATTGGCGCCGACGAGATGGCGGCCCAGCGCCGCACCATCAACTACGAGGTGGTCTGCGACTTTGGCATGCGCCTGCAGAAGATCTACACCTAGGCCGCAGGAGGTGGACGCATGTCGGTGATGCACATTCCAGGTCACGAGCACCAGGGGCCTCGCGAGGTCTCCCTCCGGGAGATTCGTGACCTGATGGGCAACTGCCAGCTGTGCCCCCTCGGCCAGACGCGCAACAACCTCGTATTTGGCGTGGGCAACCCGCATGCCCGCGTCATGTTCGTGGGGGAGGGGCCCGGGCGCAACGAGGACCTCCAGGGCGAGCCCTTCGTGGGGGCGGCCGGCCACAAGCTGGACGAGCTTCTGTCCTACGCGGGCCTCACGCGCAAGGAAGTCTACATCGCCAACGTCATCAAGTGCCGCCCGCCGTCAAACCGCAACCCCCGGCCGGAGGAGATCCAGGCGTGCTCACCCTTCCTGCGCGAGCAGATCAGGAGCATCTGGCCTGACGTCATCGTCTGCCTGGGAAACTTTGCGTCGCAGTTTGTGCTGCGCACCGGCGCCGGTGTCATGAGCCTGCGAGGCCGCCTGCACCAGACCGGCCACTTTGTGGTGTGCCCGACGTTTCACCCGGCTGCCTGCCTCTACCACCAGGAGTGGGAGCCGCTGCTCATCGAGGACCTGACCCTCGTGGGCAACTGGCTCAAGGAACACCCCGCCAAGGAGGACGCACATGAGTGAAAGCAACGCCAGGAAGCAAATGGCCCCGGTGCGCCGGACGGCCGACGAGCTCAGCGTGGTGACGCGTTCGCAGCCCCAGACGGTGGCCGTGGGCCGCGCTCTGGGCGAGTGCCTTGCCGAGGGAGACGTGCTGGTGCTGACGGGTGACCTGGGAGCCGGAAAGACGCAGCTCACCAAGGGCATGGCCGCCGGCCTTGGCATCACGGAAGACGTGACGAGCCCCACCTTCACCATCGAGATGGTCTACGAGGGTGGCCGCCTGCCGCTCTACCACTTTGACCTCTACCGTCTTGACGACCCCGACCAGCTGGAGGACACCGGCCTGTTTGACGTGCTTGGCGCGGACGGCGTGTGCTCCATCGAGTGGGGAGAGCAGTTTGCGGATGAGATCGGGCCGCAGCGCATGGACGTCTTCTTGACGCGCCTGGACGACGATGCCGAGCCCGGCCAGGAGCCGGCGCGCGAAGTTTGCCTGGTGGCGCATGACGCGCGCGGCCGCGAGCTGCTCGACGCGCTGGAGAGGGCTCTGTCATAACGAATCTTTGCCGGCGAGAAGCGCTTCTCGCCGTGGGGGTGGCCTGGCCTGCGGGGCGCTGGGGCACCTCCTGGGTGTTGCTTAGAGTTTTGACCTTGAGTTGCTGATTGTTTGAAAGGTGTGCCCCACATGGCAAGAAAGCTCAGCTTGCAAGAGCGAGAAAGTATCAACTACATAACCGACGTGCTGTGCCACGCCCTTCCGGCCGCTCAGCGCAGCTTTGCCGGAAGCCTGGCCTCCGCGCTCGTGCGCGTGAAGGGCGACCAGGTCACCGACGCGGACCTCGTGCGCGCGACCGAGAAGTTTGGCGAGTACCAGAGCGCGCTCATCGAGGTTGCCAAGGCCAAGGTGCTTGACCGCGTGCCGGCCGTCGACGCCAAGGGCGACGGCGAGGCGTTCACGCTGCGCGTGCCCGAGAGCCTGGGCGAGGCCGCCTCAGAGCCCGAGGACGCCGCTGTCGAGGCGTCCGCGGCTGGCGAGAAGCCCGCGGAGCCTTCCGCGGAGGCTGCCGCCGAGCCGGCGGAGAAGAAGCCGGCCCGCAGGCGCAGGACGCGCAGGAAGAAGGCCGCGGAGCCCGAGGGGGAGGCCGAGGTTGCCAAGGCGGCCGCTGCCGAGGTCGAGGCTGCTTTGGTGGCAGAGCCCGAGCCGCAGGCTGAGGATGCGGCGGAGGCCGTTGAGCCTGAGCCGGAGCCGGAGGCCAAGAAGAAGTCCGTCCGCCCGGGCAGGGGAGCCCGCGCCGCGCGCGCCAAGGCAAAGGCCGAGGCCGCGGAGAAGGCCGCGGAGAAGGCCGCGGAGGCCAAGGAGGACGTGAAGGGCAAGAAGTCCGCGCTGCCGGCCGCCAAGGAGGCCCCGGCGCTGCCGGAGGCCGCTGCCGCAGCGGCCGAGTCTGAGGCTGGGGCCGCAAGCGCGGCTGGGGAGGCCACGGCCGAGGTGGCGCCCGAGGCGTCTTCCGCTTCCGCCAAGGAGGCTCCCAAGAAGCGCACGCGCCGCCGCAGGACCAAGAAACCCGTCGAGGACATCGTGGTGAAGGGCCCTGAGGCCGAGCAGCTCCTGGCCAAGGAGGTTGCCGCGGTGGAAGCCGAGGCTGCTGGCGAGGCCGTTGCCCAGGAGGTCGCCACGCAGGAGCCTCCCGTTGCCGCACAGACCGACGCCGTGGCCAACGAGCCGCAGGCAGAGGCACTTCTCGCCGAGAAGGGCGACACTGCCGAGGCGGTGATTGAGCTTGCCGAGGAGCCTGCGGCCGAGCCTGCCGCGGTCGAGCCTGCCGACGCTCCTGCCGCCGAGGTCACTGCCGAGCCCGCCGCCGACGAGCAGTCCAACGGCAGGCCAGGCGGGCGTGCCCGCGTGCGCGGCCGCGGCCGTCGCGGGCTTGAGCGCAGGTCTCGCGGAGACAGCCTCTCCGACGTGCCGTACGTGCGTCGCGGCGGTGAGTCCGAGACCGCCCTGCGCGAGCAGATTGTGCGGCTTGACCCCCGCCTGTGGATGAACGGCTGGCTGCTCTCGCACCCCGGCGCCTTCACCCTCTACGAGCGCGAGCTGCGCGGCATTGACGCGGCGCTCCAGGAGGGCGAGCTTCCGGGAGACCTCACGCGTCGTCAGCTGGCGTACAAGATGGGCGGCAACGAGAAGTTCTTTGAGTACGGCGCGGACGGCCACAAGCTTCTGCGCGCCATGGGCGCCGATGACCTCATCGGCCATCGCCTGGTTCCCAAGGCCGACATGCTCTACCACGTGCCGCGTCGCCGCAAGAGCATGAAGATCCTGGTGACCGAGAACCTCGACCCCTGGCTTGACGTGCGCGACCTCATGTACGAGGACGGCCGCTCCCTCATCCTGGGCGAGCGCGTGCACGGCGTGGTGCTGGGCGGCGGCAACCCCGTCATAGAGAACAACCGCCTGTCCGGCCTGCTGGAGACCCTGGGCGCGGAGACCATAGAGGTCCTGTACTGGGGCGACATTGACCGCGCGGGTCTCAACCTGCTGCAACGCCTGCAGGCAATGCTTGAGGGCCGCTACAAGGTGACGCCGTTCATGCCCGCGTACCGCCTCATGCTGGAGCGCGCCATGGAGCGCTATCCGGACCCGGACCAGAACGAGCGAACCACGCAGGATAACGTCGAGGTCCAGGACTTCTCCTCCATGCTGGAGGGCCTGAGCGGCGAGCAGGCCGCGTACTTCTCGTCCATCATCCAGAAGTGCGGCCTCATCCCCCAAGAGATCCTCACCAAGCAGGACCTGTAAACGGGGACGTTGCTAGTTACCAGGTAAAAGGGACACCCCTGCAGCTGTTGGGGTGCCTGCTGGCTTTGCCTCCTGGCACCGTGAACGCCTGAGGTAGCAATTCAGCCGTGCAGTGAACGCCTGTCTTCAATTCAGGCATTCACTGCACGGCTGTTTTTACAGTTCAGGCGTTCACGGCCCCTGGCACGGCCCCCGTGCGTCAGACGAGAAGCCCTTCTCGTCGTGGCTACCAGATGCCGATGACGTGCTGCATGCCGAGGCTGACCAGGGCGATTGCCATCCAGCAGCACGCCCCGAGGGCGATGGGCGTGGCGCCGCCGCGCACGAGCTTGACGATGTTGGTGTTGAAGCCGATGGCGCTCATGGCCATGATGATCAGGAACTTCGAGAGGTCCTTGAGCGGCGCGGTCACCGCGGCGGGCAGGGCAAGCAGCGTCGTCGCAAGGCTGGCCAGCACGAAGAGGCCCACAAAGGTGGGGAAGGCGCGGCGCAGGCTGAACGTGCTGGCCGTCTCGGCCCCGGTGCGGCGCTCCTGGCGCATCTGCCAGAAGGCCAGTGCGAGCGTGATGGGAATGATTGCCAGGGTCCTCGTCAGCTTGACGATGGTCGCCGCATCGAGCGTGTTGGCGCCGGGGTGCATGCCGTCCCAGGCCGCGGCCGCGGCGGTGACGGAGGAGGTGTCGTTGACGGCGGTGCCGGCAAACAGGCCAAAGCCCTCGTTGGTGAGGCCAAGCGCGCTGCCCAGCGTGGGAAAGACCAGCGCGGCAATGACGTTGAAGAGGAAGATGACGGAGATGGCCTGCGCAACCTCCTCGTCATCGGCCTTGATGACGGGCGCCGTCGCGGCGATGGCGGAGCCTCCGCAGATGGAGGAGCCGACGCCGATGAGCGTTGCCGTCCGGCCGGGCACCTTGAGTGCACGGCACATAACATACGCAACCACAAGGGACGTGGTGATGGTGGACGCGATGACAGGCAGGCTCGTGACGCCGACCTTTGCCACCTGGCTCAGGTTGAGGCCAAAGCCCAGGAGCACGACGGCCGCCTGAAGCACGTACTTTGACGTGAACTTGACGCCGGGCGCTAGGCTTGAGGTGTCTTTGCCGCTGGTTGCCAGGGCCAGGAGCATGCCGATGAGGATGCCAAAGACGGGACCTCCGACGACCTCGACCTGCTTGCCAAAAATCCACGCTAGAACGGCTATGGCCAGGCAAAAGAGGGTGCCAAGGCCCAAATTCTCGATGCTCTTCAAAAGATCTCCCGGTACGAATGCTGATGTTCCGGGGGCAATGATACGGGATTGCGCGGCCGTCGGGCAGGTGTGGGGACAAATGGCCCCGCCGTCGAGAAGCTCGTCTCGCCGGCAGGGCCACGGGGGAAGAGTGTCCCTTTTACCAGGTAACTAACAACGTCCCCAGTGTCTGGTGGAGCGCTACCAGGGGAAGGTGAGGGTGCCGGTCAAAAGGTCGCGGATGACCGAGAGGGTCTCGCGGGGGTCGGCGGCCTGCCTCTGGCAGCGGACAAGGACGCCAAAGGCGCCCTCGAAGGCGTAGTCAAAGAGGCAGCGGGCGCGCAGCTCGGTCATGCCGTCGGTGGCAAGGATCTGCTGTAGGTAGAGTCTCTCGAGGTGGTCGGCCAGCAGGGTCTTGCCCGCGCCGAGGGACTGCGGCCCCAGAAGCCAGCGGCAGGCGTCGCGGTCGTCCAGCAGGCAGACAAGGGCAACGGCAAGGTCGCCCTCGCGATGCTCCTCGGACTCTCTCATGCGCGTCGCGCGCTCGATGACGCGCTCCGCCGCGTCTGTCTCCATGGCCCGCTCGAGGTCCTCGATGTTGGAGAAGTGCGCGTAGAACGTGGCGCGGTTGACGCCGGCGCGCTCCATGACCTCCTTGACGGTGAGGTCGGGGAGGGGCCGGTTGGCTGCCAGTGCAGCGAAGCTCTCCTTGATTGCCTGGCGCGTGCGTCGGGCACGGCGGTCAAGGGGCTTGACGGTTTTTGCTTTGATGACTGCGGGGTTCATTGCGGTCCCAATCTGCTCAGGATGAATGCGTGCGTGTCTGCTGCTAGAGCAGGCCGGGAACGCATTGCCGCATGCGCCTGGTGCGAGCCTCGGCAAAGGGGAACGCCATCCCGTTAAGAAAGACCTGGACCCACGCGCGCGCAGAGAGGGGCATGCCGGGCAGGACTAGGCCTCTGTTTGCTATGACGCCCATGCCGCCTCCTCACTCGAATGAACCTTTGAACACTATACCCGAGTAAAGAAACATTTATTGCGCAACTAGCGTCTTCTTAGAGTAAACACGGGGTCAAGATGCCGAGAAGTGCCCCCGGCAAGCCTCCCCTTGAATGCACCCCCTCCCACTGATGCGGCCAAATAATTGATTGCCTGGACCTAGCCTGAAAGCTATCTGGCGCCTATGCGCGCAGGGGCAGATTCGTAAAGGGGTTGATACAGCCATGTCGTGCCCGTTGCCGCCGCCGAGCACGCGGGCGTTGCGGCCCTCAAGGCTGCCCACGCCCGCGGCTACCAAGTCCGCAAAGAAGGTCCCTGCCACGGGTGACGCCACCTCTGGCGCGTTTGCGCTGCTGGCCGTGGCCGGTCTTGTCGTCGCCGGCACGGCCGTGAAGGTCCGCAAGTAGCGCAGGGCTGCTCGGCGGAAGTTAACCGTATTAAAAGCTTTATATCAAGACCGCAATAAAGAAGCTAACTACGCTCTGACCAGGCACTTCTCGCCGCAGGCTCAACGCCAGGCGAGAAGTGCCTGCCTTTTGCATAAAACTTTCAATACGGTTAACTCAGCCGGATGAGAAAAAGGGACCGTCCCTTTTTCTTACTGCTTGCCACGGTTGACGACGATGATGCCGGCGCTGACCAGCGCGAGCGCAATGACGGCAAGGACTGGGCTGACCACGCTCGTCTCGCCCAGGAGCAGGGCGGAGAGCACGGCGCCAAAGACCGGGTTCATGAAGCCAAAGACCGCCACGCGCGAGACCGGGTTTGCGGCCAGCGCCATGGACCACAGCGAGTACGCGGCTGCGGAGATGAAGCCCATGTAGGCCAGCAGGGCCAGTGCGGGCAGTGGGTTTGCGGCGTCTGCGGGCGCCACGCGGCCGCCCATGGCCAGGCCCAGGACCAGCAGCGTCGCGCCTCCGATCACAAACTGCCAGCCAGAGATGAGCACCGGGTCGTGCTCGCGGGAGTAGCGCTTTGAGAGGTTGCTGGACACGGCTGCGGAGATGGTGGAGAGAAACACCAGTCCCTCGCCCCCAAGCGAGAAGCTCATGCCGCCCGCGGCGCTGCCGCCAAGGTTGACCAGCAGCACGCCCGCAAAGCCGACGACGCAGCCCACCGCCTTGCGCGCGGTCATGCGCTCCGTGCGGAAGGCGTAGACGGCCAGAAGCACGATGAAGAACGTGTTGCTGGCCTCAATGACGGAGCTGGTCACGCCCGCACACCGAGAAAGGCCCACGTAGAACAGCAGATACTGCAGACTGGTCTGGAAGACGGAGAGCTTTGCCGCGCAGGTCCAGTCCGCCCGCGCCGGAACGTAGGGGCGGCGGCGCGCCACGCTCATGGCTAGCGTGACCATGGTGCCCGAGATGAGGAAGCGCACGCCGGCAAACGCAATGATGGACGCCACGTCAGAGGCATCGATGCCAAAGAGCCCGTAGCCTATCTTGATGCATGGAAACGCCGAGCCCCACAGAAAGCAGGCCCCCAAGCACGCAGCCAGAAGCCCTGGCGTGGTAGAGAAGATGCTTGCGTTCTTTTGACCTGGGGTGCTCACGCGCCTTGCCTTCCTCTGTGACTCCCGTTGCCTGGTTGATTATGGGCGAGAAGCCCGCGCTGCCGCCAGCGCTGCCCGACTTCTTTGCAACCCGTAACGTGGCCGCGCCTATAAGCGAGAGGCCCTCCCCTCCATTGCAAAGCTCTTTGCGAAGCGTAGCTTTGCTTGGAAGGGAGGGCCTCTCGCTTTGGGAG